>Ga0164241_10003917_pt1 | contig 14721 bp, 17 predicted proteins | sample OricomyardsoilBY_FD_108780 | JGI IMG/M metagenome (GOLD analysis project Ga0164241, IMG submission 108780) | Backyard soil microbial communities from Emeryville, California, USA - Original compost - Back yard soil (BY) | ecosystem: Environmental > Terrestrial > Soil > Unclassified | place: USA...
ACCAGCTGCTTGCCGTTGAATTTCGACGAGCCCTGGATACGCGCCATCTCCTCCTTCAACGCCGTAAATTCCGTGTCGAGGTAGCCGCGGTCGGTCTCCGTCATCGAGCCGTTCGAGCTCTGGATCGCGAGCTCGCGCATGCGGCCCAAGATGTCGTGCATCGAGCCGAGCGCCGCTTCCGCCGTCTGCGTCATGCTGACGGCGTCGTTGGCGTTGCGTTCGGCGATCGTGTAGGAGCGAATTTGCCCCTTCATGCTCTCGCTGATGGCGAGGCCGGCGGCGTCGTCGGCGGCGGTGTTGATGCGGAAGCCGCTGGCCAGGCGCGCGAAGCTCTTGCTGAGCGCGGCCGAGTTCTTGGTCAGGGTTTTTTGAGCGTCGAGGGACGCGGTGTTGGTGGGGATTACGAGTGCCATCTTGGTATGTCTCCGTGTGTCAGGTCATGGCGCCGGAGCGCCGAAGTCTCGAATGAGGGTGGCGAGCTTCGCCTCGAAGTCGCGGGTGCACGTCTCGACCGCCGACGCGATGCGGGCCTCGGCGCGCACCGCGAGCTCGGCGCTGAGGCTGTCGTCGTGGTGGTCGCGCGTCTCCTGCATGACGGCGTCGACCGCCGTCCACGAGTAGCCGTCCACGAACGGCGAAGCGGCCACCCTTTCGCGGAGCGCGCGCTCGCCGTCGTCCAGCTTGGCGAACGCGCGCGTGATCGCGCGCGGATCATTGCCGACGACGGCGCGCTCCGCCGCCTCCGCCAAGCGGCGCACGCGGCGGGCGGCGTGACGAACCGCGCGCGCGCCGTCGAGCTGGTGCTGCGTCCACGCCGCGAGGTGGGCTCGGGAGAGCGGCGGGCGCTCGACGAGCGCGGCGGCCGCGATCGACTCGGCGGTGATGTTGCGCTCTGGCAGCGGGGAAAGCACCTCCGCCAGCGTTCGCTCTTCGAAGCCGGCTACGCGCGCGCCGCCTTCGGTGGCGTTGATCAGCCGCTGCTCGGGGCGATCGTGAGTCAGGACGTCGGCGGCGAGCTCGAACCAGTTGCGCACCGTCGCGAAGCCGATCGTCGAGTGCACGGTGCCTCGTCCGCCCCACGCCCCGACCTCGCGCAACGGCTCCTGGGCGATGAGCTTGCCGTTGGCGGCGTTCAGCGCCGCCGAGCGCTCGTGGACCAGCGACGCGCCGTCGTCGGACAGCTTCACCCGCGAGCCCTCGTAGGGGGTGCCCTTGGCGTAAGCTTCACCGTCGGTGTAGGCCAGATCTTGCCCAACGAGCACGATCGGCGAGCAGCCGAGCCGCTGCGCGAGCGAGAACGCCAGCGTCGAGACGCTGCCGCAGACGGCCAGACCGTTGGCCTTGCCCAGGGCGACCAGCGGGGAAAATTGTGGCAAGCCTTCGTAGACGGGCAGGAGCGGGCCGGCGCCGGTGCGCATGGTCTTCGGGTGCGCGGTCATGCTGAACGCGCGCACGACGCGATCGAGGTACGGCACCTGCGCCAGCAGCTGCGACAGATCGATCGACTCCATGCACGCCACGACCTGCGGCGTGACGCCGCGGCGCGCGAGCAACAGCGCGCTGGAATTTACAGCGAAAACGATACCTTTTTTCGCGGCGTCGGCGAGAAGCTCGGCATTCTTGCCAAGCGACGGACCCGCGCCGACGATGAAGGCGGGGACGTTTTGGTACTTCTCTGCGAGGCCCAGGAAGCAAGGGGCATGGCTGAGCAGCTCGAGGTTCTCGAGCACGTCGGATATCCACTCGCGCGCTCGGACGCGGTGCGTCGCCTCGTTGACACTACTGCGTTGAACCAGCTGGGTGACCGCCTCGCGCAGGGCGCTGTCTTCGCGGGCGTAGAGACTGCCGTAGCCAGGAGTAGAGATGAGCGTGACATTTTCTCGATTTCCGCCAAAGGTCGGCCAAAGCTGGGTAAGGTCGTGAGACGTGCAAACGATCGGAAACGCGCCCAGATCGCTGGGCCCCGCCTCGAGCGCGGTGCGCAAGAGCACCGGGTCGGGCTCGTAGATCAGGATCGGCGCCGACGTGAGCGCCCGCAGCGCGCGCGCTGTGTGGCCGAGCCCCAGCCCGAATACGACGTAGGCGCTGTCTTTCGGGCTCTCGCGCACGGCGCGATCGAGCCACAGGTCGTCCGTCGCGGTGCCGAGCACGCAGCCGCGGTGCTCGAGCGCGGTCGTACCGTCAGGTTGGAGGATCCGGGCCGCCGCCGTCTCGGTCGCCCTGAGGCGTTCGCGCGTGCGCTCTCCGAGCCAGAGCCGATCGAGGTTTGACTCGAAGAAGGCTCGGCTCAGGTCACGAGCGGTGGCTTTGAGGGCGCTATCCATGGTCGTGGCGGCAGGTCCTTCTCATGTTCCGTGCCAACCGCGTCGGCGCGGTCAAAAGGCCGGATTTGCCGAAAGAAGGCCAGTTCGCCCCGCTGCGGCCACGAGCTCTCCGCGTCGAGCCCTTGACCCCGCGGTGCCACCTCGCTGACGCGGCTTCGGGCGTTAAGCTTTGCGGATTGCGTGCCGTTGATCGGCCTGCATGCTCTCGACCGACGTCCTGGCCAAGGCGACCCCGACGCGGCTGATTTGTCGCGGGGGGCGCTGGACCCTCGAGCTTACTCGGCTCGAGGCCGTCGATCGCGACGTCTTCCAGCCGCGCGTGGCTCGGCTGGAGGGCATCGAGTCGATCTTGGCCGCCCTTCGCCGCAGCGACGAGGGGCAGCACCTGGTCGCCGGCGCCGCGCAGCTGATGCGAGCGCCCCGCACCGACGACGATCGCGCGTTCGACGTGGACGACGGCGATTGGGTGCCGAGCAGCGACTCCAGCTTGCCGACGCGCGCGCAGGCGGTGCGCGACACGGAAGCGGTCGACGCGTCGCGCGCCCTCGCAGAGCTGCGCGCAGAGCTGGCGGTGCTGCGCGCGTCACACGCTCGGCTACGGGATCGGGTCGTCGCGCTCGAAGCGAGCCAGAGCGGGATCGCCCAGCCAAATCTGCGGCCGATGCGCGGTACTCGTCCCCAGCGCCGCCGCAGTGAGCCGCCCGCTCCGTTCACGGAGGCCCAGGCCACCGCCGAACCGCTGGGGAACAACCCCGGTTTTGCCGCGACGCAGGCTTCGCCAGGCCTATCCGGCGCCGCTGGCCAGGCTGCGGCGCCGGCGACCGCCGCCAGCGCCGAGCCGCAGGTGGCTCGATCTCCGAGCTTCGAGGAGCTGGCCCGGGCGTTTGCGGGCGAGCAGCTGCCTCCGGTGTTGGGCCTGCCCTCGATTGCGAGCGTCACCGACTGCTTCACGATGCTGATGGGAACGGCGCCCGAGCTCGAGCCGAGCGCCGAGATCGCGCTCGAAAGCCTCGAGCGCGGTCACATCTGTAAGTTGTTGGACGACGACGGCCGCGAACGCGGCGCGATCATGCTCGACCTGAAGGCGGCGGTGATGCTCGGCGCCGCGCTGCTCGCGCTGCCGCGTGAGGAAGCATTAAGGCAAGTGAGTGAAAGCGAGCCGAGCGAAGACGCGCTGCTCGCGACCTCCGAAATCTGCAACAACCTCACCGGGCCAATCAACGCCGTGAGCGGCAACGCCCACGTGCGCTCGACGGCGCTGACGGCGCTGGGGGAGGTGGATGTGGGTGCGCTGCCGAAGCCGCGCGGCCGCCTCGATCTCGTCGTCGAGGGCGGCCGGGTCGTGCTCGCGATGTTTTGAAACTTGGGCTAAGTAGCTTGAGTAGGCGGCTCGTGCCCTCAGCGCTGTGGGGACGCAAAGCACGCCAGGTTGCTTTCATCATGCGCCTACATCGTATCTTCGCGCCCCGATTCGTGGCCCTGCTGGCCAGCTGCGCGAGCGGCGTGCTGCCGTCGGCGGCGTGGGCCCAGGACACGGCGCCAGCGCCGCCACCGCCGCCGCCGGAGGCGCCCGACGCCGCGAGTGAGCTTCCGCGACTACGTGCGGAGCTCGAGGCGCTGCAGCACGAAGTGGCGGAGCTGAAGAACGCGCATGAAGCCGCCGCCAGCGCCGAGCCCGACGAGCCCGTCGAGCAGGAGCCGCTGAGAATTTACGGCTTCGCCGACGTGGGCTTTCAATACGTCCAGACCAACGAGCAGGCGCTGCTTGCCAACGTCTACGACATCAATCACCCCGACTTCATCGTTGGCAATCTGAACGTCTACCTCGACGCGCAGCCGGTCGAAAACTGGCGCGGCCTCGTCGAGCTGCGGTTCACCAACGCTCCCCAGGGAAAGATCACGAATTTCGGCGGGCTAGGCGGCAAATTCACCCGGACCAGCACCTTCACCGACGACTCCAGCGGCGCGGCTCTCAACGCCCCGCTGTGGCCGGGCAGCGTGATCATCGAGCGCGCGTGGCTCGAGTACAACCGCTTGCAACCGCTCAAGGTGCGCGTCGGCAACTGGTTCACGCCGTTCGGTATCTGGAACGAAGACCACGGCAGCCCGACGCTCATCTCGCTGGCGCTGCCGCAGTTCATGACCCAGCGCTGGATGCCGGTGCGCCAAACCGGCTTGATGGTCTACGGCAACGCCTTCGCGGGGAGCTGGGAGCTGGGCTACGCGGCGACGCTCAGCAACGGGCGCCAGGAAGACGCCAACTTGAACATCGACGGCACGCTCGGCTACGGCGGACGCGTGTACGCGCGGCGTGATACGGGCGACGTGAACACCACCCTCGGTGCGTCGTTCTTTGGCGGCAAGAGCCGCGATCACGTGGTGGCGGTGACGGGCGTCGATCCGATCACCTGGCAGCAGAGCGCGACCTACGAGTACCAAGAGTACGTCATGGGCCTCGACGCGTCGCTCGACGTCGGACGTACGCGGCTTCGCGCCGAGGGCGTCGTGCGGCGCCTGACGTACACGCCGGGCAAGCGCGAGGGCGTCAGTCAGGTGCTGGCCCCTGGTGGCCAGGCTCCCGATAAATGGGAACAAACCCTGTATTTGCTGGCGGCGCAGCAGCTGCCGCGGCCGCTCGATATGCTCGAGCCGTACATCTGGGCAGAGGCGTTTCAGACACCCACGCTCGTGGGTGACGGCGTGTTCGTCGGCTCGCTCGGGCTCAACGTGCGCTTCAACCGCGCCGTCCTCTGGAAGAACCAGGTGGCGCACGCCAAGTTCTTCGATTGGATGTACGACAGTCCGTACGACAATTCCAAAAACGACATCAACCAGTTCTACTCGCGCCTCGTGATGGCGTTTTGAGCATGGCGACGCGCAGAACCGTCTTGCTCTCTCTGCTCTTGCCGCTGGCGGAGCTGACCCGAAGCGGCAGCGCCGCCGCGAGCGGCGAGGTGATCGCGGTCATCGTGAACAAGGCGAATCCGAGCGCGGTGCTCGATCGCGACGAGCTGCGTCCGATCTTTCAGACCACCCGGAAGGTCTGGCCATCGGGCGAAGAAGCTTTTCCGATCAACCTCCCGGAAGACAGCCCGCTCCGAAATGACTTCGACCACGTAACCTTGGGACTCGATCCCGAGCGCGTGGCGCGCTATTGGGTCGATCGTAAGGTTCGAGGCGGAGCCCGTCCCCCGGTGCGGGTCAGTACCAGCGCGGCGGTGCTGAAGGCGGTCGCGTCCAAGCCGGGCGCCGTCGGCTACGTGCGGCTCGGCGAAGTGAACAACACCATCAAGGTCGTCGCGAAAATCAGCGACGGAAAGCTGAGCGCGCCGTGATCCAGATCAAGCTCATCGAACGAAGCGCACGCCTTCTGGCGCGACGGCCGCTGTTGACCTTCGCGCTGCTGCTCGGCGCTCTGGCGGGCGCGTGCAAAGACGAGCAGCCGTGCGACCCGGAGCAAGTATCGATCGGCACCGTGTGCTTTCCGGCCGAGGCCGGCGGCAGCGCTGGCACGGGCGCCGCCCAAGCCGGCGCCCCGAGCGACGCCGGCGCCGGCGCCGGTGGCGAAGCGGCTCCGGGCGAGCCCGGCAATCCCGACGCCGGCTTCGGAACGCCGTGCGAGACGAACGCCGACTGCGGAGGTGACGCTCCAGTTTGCGCGACCGATCCGCTGTTTTATTGCTCGCAGCTCGAGTGCGACGCCGGCGAAGCCAACGAAGGCGTGTGCCCCGAGGGCTGGACGTGCCTGAAGTACCTCGATAACCCGTCGGCTTGCGTCAATCTTTCTTCGCTGTGAGCTCGGGCAGCTGATCGAGCGAGGTCTCGGCGGCGGCGCGGTTGGCGTCCGCGATGTCTTTGGTTTCGCCGCGCAAAATCGTGCGCGAGGTGGGCGCCACGATGCCGATCTTCACCACGCCCTTGGAGAGCTCGGTGACGACCACCTCGACGTCGTCTCCGATCAGAATGCGCTGTCCTTTGCGCCGGGCGATGATGAGCATGGCCGCATCCTAGCCCGCCCCCGGCCCGATCCCAAAAAAGACCGCAAACCCGAGGATTAGAAGCGGTTGCCGCTGCCGGTGTCGAGCAGCTGCCTGGAGACAGCGATCGCGCGGTCGAGCGTCTGACCAAGCGCCGTCACGCGCGTGTACGATTCGAACGGATCGGCGGCGCCCGCTTCCTGCGCGCGCTTCTGCTGCTGGGTATCGAGCGAGCTTAGCACGCTCTGACTCGCGTCGAGCTTGCTCAAGATCAAGCCGGAGCGGGCCCGCGCGTTGACGAGCTGCGCGTGCGACGCGTCGACGGCGTCGATCGCGCCGCGGATCGCGGTCTCGTCGTTGCTGGCGAGCGCGGTGGCGAGGCTCTCGAGGTCGGCGAACACGTCGCGACCGCCCGCTACCACGAACGCGTCCTGCCCGCTGGTGCTGACCGCGGTCGGCGTGCTGTTGCCGATCGGCACGACCTGAGCGACGTCGTCACCTTGAAATACGCCGTTCTGGTCGAAAGCGGGCGTCGTGACCTGGCTACCCGCGAACAAGTAACCACGCGTGCCGCGCGCGTTGCCGAGGGTGAGCAGGGCGTCTTTCATGCCGCTGACCTCGACCCCCATCGTTCGCCGCTCTTCGGCGTTGAGGTTGCCGTTGGCGGCCTGAAGCGCGATCTCTTTCAGGCGTACGAAGATGTCGGAGGCGTCCGAGAGGGTGGACTCGGTGAGCTCGGCGTCGCCGCGCACGACGTCAATCGTCGACAGGTGGGCCGAGGTCTGGCTCGAGCTGGCGCGCAGCCGGGCCAGCTCCGCGGCCGCGATCGGATCGTCGGAAGGCTTGCCGACGCGGATACCGGTCGAGGCCTGTTGCGAAGCTTCAGCGTGTTGGGAGGTGATGCTCGCCAGGTTCGAAAGAACCTGAGAGTAGCGCATGCCTTCGGTGACTCTCATCGGCCGACTCGGTTGATCAGATCTTGGAGCAGCTCGTCGACGGTGGTGAGCACGCGGCCGGCGGCCTCGTAGGCGCGCTGGTATTTGGTGAGCGAAACCATCTCTTCGTCGAGGGAAACGCCGCTGACCGACTCGCGCATTGCCTGCACCTGCTCCTTGATCGCGTTCTGCGTGTCGACGGCCTGGGCGACGGCGGCCTTGCGCTGTCCGATGTCGCCCACGATGTCGCCGTAGGTCTCGGCGGCGGTGCGGCCACCGCTCAGGGGGGTGTTGAAGATGTCGGCCAGCGCGACGGCGTTGCCGGACCCACCGGGCAAGCTTGTCGCCGTCGAGGCGGCGGCGATGGCGGCGGGGTTGCCGCTGACGGCGCTGCTCAAGCGAATGCCGCGGGCGGCCCCGAGCGTCACCGCCGGCACGTCGAACAGGTTGCGACCGGTCGTGCCGTCGGTCCCGAAGCCAGCGGCGTGCTGCGCGTTGACGGCGTTGCCGACGTCGAACACGAGCTTGTCGAGCTTGTCGGAGACGTTGAACAGATCGACGTCGCGCGCTTCTTTGATGCCGGCGAGGGTGCCACCGGTCAAAAATTGCGTGACCTCGGTGCCGCCGCCCTTGCCGCTGATGATCTTCAGCGAGCCGTCGGTCGCGAGATCGACGCTCAAGGCGCGCGCGTCCTGGCCTTCGACCAGCGTCGCGCCCGACGCTTGAACGATCAGGCTGCCGTTGTCGTCGGGAATGGTGCGAACGTCGACGAGGGTCGAGAGCCCGAGCAGCAGGTTGTTGCGCTGATCTTTGAGATCGGCGGCGTCTTCACCCTGGGCCTCGGCGGCCATGATCCGGCGATTCAACTGCGCGATGCTGTTGGCTTTTTCGTTGATCTGCGCCGTCGTGTCTTGAGCCGCCTTGAACAGCTCGTTCTTCGCGTCGGACAGGGAGTCGCCGATGGCGTTGGCGCGCGACGCGAACGCGTCGGCGGCGCCGAGCACGGCTCCGCGCGCGGTCGGGTCGTTGGGGTTGGCGGCGAGGGCCGAGAACGAGGAGAACAGCCCGTCGAGCGCCGAGCCCATACCGGTCGCGCCCAGATCGTTGAACAGCGCTTCGACCGACGCCAGCTGCTTGTCGTGCTCGGACGCGGCCGACGCGCTGCCGCGCGCCGTGAGCTCGCGCCGCTCGATGTAGACATCGGTGGCTCGTCGCAAACCGACGGCGGTAACGGTGCCAGTGGTGGCGGTGCCGAGCGCGCGCGTCTCCAGTAGTGGGTCGCGCTTGACGTAGCCAGGCGTGTTGACGTTGGTGATGTTCTGGCCGGTGACGCTCAGCCCGTAGGACTGGGCCGTGAGCGCGTCGCGGGCGGTGTAAAGGAGCTGATTCAGTGAGCCCATCGGTTTAGCCCCTGAAATCGACGCGCATGCCGTCTTGAATGGCGGCGGGGCGCATGCTCGAGGTAGCGAGCGCTTGACCGCTAGCGGACTGCAAGATGGTGCGGACCGCGTCGCGCGCGTGGTGGAGCAGGATCTGGTTCATCAGCGCGGCGCGGCGGATGCGCTCGAGCGCGGCGCGATGCTCGGCGCCGGGCGGACACTCGGCGGTGATGGCAGCGAGGCGCTCCCACAGCGCAAGCTTACGATCCGTCAGCTCGTCGAGCTCGCCCTTCGCCAGGCGGCGCAAGGCGACAGCTTCGTCTCGGTGGAGCTGTTCGAGCTCGTCGAGCGTCGCTTGCAGTTCGTTTTTTTGCGCGTCAGCTTGCACTGTGAATTTTCAACCTTCGCCGCTAGGGCGCGGGCCGTTCGCAAGCTCGTGGGCGTTCGTGATTAGCCCAATGCGTCGAGCATGCGTCGTGCCACGTCTTGGGAGTCGACTTTGAACTTTCCTTCCGCGATGCTGTTCTTCAGCGCCTCGACCTTCTCGGCGTCGAAGCGCCCACCCGCGGCCATGTCCCGCGCGTGCGACGAGATCGTGACCTCGGCGGCGGGGGTGCTGGCCGCGGAGGCACCGCCAATCGACTCGACGGGCTGGGCAGGACGTGCGGCGCCAACCGGCGAAACCGCCATCCTGCCGTACGCGTCGAGAACCGGGTTGCCCGTGATACCTTTCATTCAAGCCTCCAGCTGCGCGTGGTGTCCGCGCATAGGTCGTCACCCGAGTGAACGGCCCAGAGGGAGGTGGCTTGAGGAAAAAATCGCGGGTGGGGCAAGGTGAGTGGAAAGTCTTTTTATTTCGGTGGTTTGGGCTCCGAAGCGGCAGGCGCTCCGTGGGCGGCCAGGCTCTTGGCGACGATGTCGGCGAGGCCGATCCCGCCCGTGCTCGAGATCTGGTCGGCCATCGCGCCGACGACCATCGACCCGTAGGTGCTCTGGCCGGTGTCGAGCTTGCCACCGCCTTTGACGGAGGTTGTCTTCTCGAGCGAGCTGAGCAGCGTCCGAAGAAAGATGGCTTCGAAGTCCTTGGCGGCCTTGAGCGCCTTGGGATCGACAGGCTCCGCCTGCTTGGCGGCCGCCGCGCCATGTAGCCCGTTGATGGCCGAGATCGGGAGCGTCATTGGACGATTACCTCTGCACGTAGCGCGCCAGCCGCCTTGAGCGCTTGCAGGATGCTGCCGAGCTCGCGCGGGGTGACGCCGAAGGTGGAGAGCGCCTGCGCGACCTCCGCCAGCGAAGCGGCGGCGTTCACGTAGGTGAGCGCGGGCGGCTTTTGCTCGGCGGCTTCGATGTCGGTGCGGTCGACGGCGGCGGTGGTGCCGCGCGACAGCACGCCCGGTTGCGAGACTTCTTTGCTCTCCTTGACGGAGATCGTGATCCCGCCCTGCGCGATCGCGACCGGTGAGAGCCGGACGTCGCCGCCGGCGACGATCGTACCGGTGCGCTCGTTCAGGACGACCCGGGCGAGGGTGCCGGGCTCGACCTCGACGTCGCCGAGCTTCGAGACGAGCTCGACGGGCTTGTTCTTGAGCTCGCTCGGCGCCTTCACTTCGATGGAGCCGGCGTCGAGCGTGCGGGCGGTGCCTTCGCCCATCGCCTTGTTCAGGCCTTCCGCGATGCGGGTGGCAGTGTCGAAGTTGGGGGTGCGTAGCGCCAGCGTGACCTTGCCGTCGGTGGCGAACACGGTCTTGATTTCGCGCTCGATCAGGGCGCCATTGGGGATGCGCGCGGTGGTGGTGATGTTTTCCTGCACCGAGCTGCCGGAGCCGCCCGAGGCCGAGAAGCCGCCCAGCACGAGCGGGCCCTGGCCCACCGCGTACGTCCGGCGATCAGCGCCGCGCAGCGGCGTCTGGACGAGCACCCCGCCGCGCAGGCTCCTCGCGTTGCCCATCGAGGAGACCACGATGTCGAGCTTGGAACCGCTGCGGGCGAACGCCGGGATATTGGCGGTGACGATGACAGCGGCCACGTTCTTCAGCCGGATCTGCCGCGCGTCGACCTGCACCCCCAGCCGCCGGAGCAGGGCCCGAAGTGACTGCAGAGCGAACGGCGACGAGATGTCGTCGCCCGTGCCCTGGAGACCTGTCACCACCCCGTAGCCGAGTAGCTGGTTTTCGCGGGCGCCGACGATGTCGACCAGATCGTGCACCTTGTCCGCCTTCGCCGTACCGGGCACGAGGGCGATGAGCGCGAGCAGCAACGCGGCGAGCCACTTCATGCCGGACCGAGTTGCACGCGTCGTGCCGCCGTTTTTCATGTTCTCGAGCATCAAAACGGGTTGATGGCGTCGAGGGCCTTGGTGAGCCAGCCGCGCTCGACTTGGTCGTCGATGTCGCCGCGGCCGGTGAACTCGACGCGCGCGTCGGCGATCAGCGACGAATCGACGGAGTTGTCGGGGGCGATGTCGGGAGGCCGGATCACCCCGGAAATATACAGGTGCTGCTCCTCGTAGTTGATCATCACCACCTTGGTGCCTTCGACGAACAGGTCACCGTTGGGCAGCTCCTGCTTGACCTTGACGCCGATCGTCGCGTTCAAGGTGCCCGCGCGCTGAGTCTTGCCGGTGCCGTTGAAATCGGAGTGGGAGGCCAGCTCGATCAGGCTCTTGGGGTCGATGTTCGGGTAAGCCTTCTGAATCGCCGGCACGAGACCGAGCATCGACTCGACACCGGCGGAACGATTCGAGTCTTTGGACAGGTTGGTGGTGGCGCCGCCCTGGGCGTCCGCCTTTTCGTTGATCCGCACCATGACCACGTCGCCGACGCGGAGCGCGCGCGTATCCTCGAGGTAGCCGGACTGGGCCTCGGTATAGATCGAGCCCGTCATCGGCTTGTTTTGTTGCTGGGTGGCCGCGTATTCGCCAGCCTTGTATTGTCGCTCGCGCGCCGTGAACGGCGTGATGTGGTTGGGGCCGCAGGCGGCCAACGTCACCAGCGACAGCGCGATGCCGGCCGCGCGCTTCACTGGACCACCCGCGCCAGTGTGGGATCGATGACCTTGCCGTAGAGGATCTTCATCGTGCTCGCGACTCGGAATTGCAGGGTGTCGCCGACCTCGCCGTCGCTGAGCGCCACCGCGCTGGCAGTGATGCGGGCGGGACCGCTCTCGATCATCAGCTGGACGCGCGAGCCCTTGCCGATCGCCGGCGCGGCCGCCGAGCTGCTGATGTCGAGGGCGAGCGACAGCGGAATTCGCGCCACGATCTGGCCGTCGTTGGACAGCTCGATGGTGGCGGTGGTGAGGTGCTCGCCTTCGCGCCGGGGCAACTTGGGCACGCGCACCGCCGTGATTGTGGCGCTCGGCGATGTCACGGCCTTGGCGGTCGCCTTGGCGCGCTTGAGGTTGACGCCGGCGGGGAGCGCGGCGAGCAGGACCGGCGTGGCGGCGCTGGCAAGCTCCTCGGTGTTCCAGTAGCGGGCGGCGCTCGTCACGCGCACTGCTGTCGGCAGCTTCAGCTGCTTCAAGCTCACGCCGCTCTTGCTCGCGGCATCGACGATCTCGCCTCTGGCGACGGTGCGCGAGCTGCCGGGCGGCGGCGCGGCGCCAATCTCCAGATCGGGCAGGTCCGCGGGGAGCGGGCCGACGAGATCCGAGAGGTGAAGCTGCGCGCCGCGCACGACGCGGCCTTCGTCGGCGCTGGCGCTCGTCGCGGCGCCGAGCAGCGCCACGCAAACGGACAGACGCGGCCAGATGCGGGCTCGCATGCTCATTTCATCTGCGAGGCGGCGCGAAGCATTTCGTCCGCGGTGGTGATGACCTTGGAGTTTATCTCGTACGAGCGCTGGGCGCTGATCATGCCGATCATTTCTTCGACGATATCGACGTTGGATTGCTCGAGCGCGCCCTGCAGCAAGGTGCCGCGCCCGTCGGCGCCGGGCTCGCCGACCTGGGGCTCGCCGCTCGCTTTGGTGGGCGTGAGCAAGTTGTGACCAATGCCCTGCATACCGGCGGGATTGACGAAGTTGGCGAGCTGAATCTGGCCGACATCACTGGGAGTGGTCTGGTTGGGAAGCGTCACCGAAACGGTCCCGTTCGACGAGATGGCGACGCTCGAGGCGTCGGGGGGAATCGTGATCGGTGGATCGAGGGGAAAGCCTTCCGCGTTGACGAGCCGGCCGTCACCGTCGGTGCGCAGCGCGCCGTTGCGCGAATACGCCGGCGTCCCGTCGGCCTGCTGCACGACGAGGAAGCCGTTGCCTTCGACGGCGACGTCGAGCTGGTTGCTCGTCTGCAGGATCGTCCCCTGCTCGAACATGCGCGAGGTCGCGACGACCCGTACACCGGTGCCGATCTGCAGCCCGGTCGGCGACATGGTCGTCGGCCCCGTCGGCGTGCCCGCTTGCCGCACGGTTTGGTAGAGCAGATCCTGAAAATCGATGCGCTCCTTCTTGAAACCAACGGTGTTGCCGTTGGAGATGTTGTGAGAGATAGCCTCCAGGTTCATTTCCTGGGCAGCCATGCCTGTCGCAGCGATGTTCAGTGAACGGAACATAGGCGGCGAGATAGCAGGAGTCGTGCCGAGCAAACTCGGACGGCGCGGCGTCGGACAGCTGGCCAGTTATCGGAACAATTGCCCAAAATGAGACGCTTTTTGCGTCAAAAGCCGAGCGTTCGCGGTGTCAGAGCTTTGGCTCACGGCGCGCTGCCGGCCGTGCCGGCGCTGCTCGCATTGCCGCCGCCGGCCCTACCGCCGCTGCCGGCCGTACCGCCATTCGCGTTACCGCTGCTCGCGCCGCCGCCGCTGCTCGCGCCGCCGCCGCCGCCGCTCGCGCTGCCGCCGCTCGTCGCGTCACCGCCGTCACCGCCGTCACTGCCTTCACCGCCGTCACCGCCAGTCGCCGGCTCGCCGCCGGACGCGTCCTCGCTACCGCCGCCGGCGGCGGTGTCAGCAGTGGCGCCCGCGCTGTCGTTGTTGGCGTTGCCCGACTTGCCGCCGGTGGCCGGGGTCCCCGCGGAATTTCTGCCGGCGCTGGGCGAGCTCGTGCCTTCTCCGCCGTCGCCGCCATTCGTGGTTTCGGGGGGCTCTTTGAGCTCGCAGCGGCCGGCGTGGCAGGTCCGATCCGATGCGCAGTCGCTGTTCCGCAGGCAGCCGTCCCCTCCGCACGCGATCGGCGAGCTCAGCGGCGTCGCGAAAAACACGAACAGCAGCGCCCAGCGCTTCATAGTCCGAACCTCACGCCCGCCGAAAGCAGGCCCCAGATCAGCACGCCGTTACCGGGAGTGTCGGTGCCGAGCGGAAGGGCTTGAAATGACGGTTCGATGAACAACCCGACCTTCTTACCGAACGGCAGGATCGCGGTGCAGCCGAAGCCGCCGCCGAACAGCGTCTCGGGCGCCACCGTGCCGGTCAAGCTCGCCCAAACTCCGAAGTTTCGCGCCATCCAGCGCTCGTAGCGCAGCTCGGCTCCGACGCTCGCGCGCTTCTCGACCTCGACGAACGCACGAAAGCCCAGCGCATCAGCGGGACCTTCGGAGCTGCGCAGATCGACGCCGCCCAAGACGCGCATCCTGGCGCGGCGCCACATGAGCCCCGCTCCGTTTTCGCCACCCTCGATACCGCTGCCGATGCCGAAGTTGCCGTCCATCAACAGCTCTTCCGCGCGCGACGGTCGCGACATCGCCGTCGACAGCGCGAAGCAGACCATCGCCAGCCAAAACCTCACGGCCCCCCGTCAGCAACTTGCGGGCCAACGCCTCTGAGCGTCAGCTGAGCGTCAGCTCAGCTCAGCTCAGCTGGACGCCAGCGGGCACGACCGATAGCTCGAATCGATGAATGGCCAATAATGGCCACTCACTTCCTCGCGCGGGCGTTTTTGAATGGTCAATAATGACCACTCGCGGGAGCGCGTCGCCGAGGTCCACCCGCCCCGCTTGAACAGTTCGCCTGCAGCTCCCCGCGCCCGCCGCGCGCGGGGCGGCGCGGGGGCGGCGCGGCGCGGGGGCGGCGCGGCGCGGGGCGGCGCGGCGCGGGGGCGGCGCGGCGCGGCGCGGGGGCGGCGCGGGGGCGGCGCGGGGGCGGCGCGGCGCGGGGCGGCGCGGCGCGGGGGCG
>Ga0164241_10003918_pt1 | contig 14720 bp, 14 predicted proteins | sample OricomyardsoilBY_FD_108780 | JGI IMG/M metagenome (GOLD analysis project Ga0164241, IMG submission 108780) | Backyard soil microbial communities from Emeryville, California, USA - Original compost - Back yard soil (BY) | ecosystem: Environmental > Terrestrial > Soil > Unclassified | place: USA...
CAACACGAACCGGTGGGCTTGAGCAGGTCATGACCTACTCAAGCACCTGCCCCGAACCCCGCGACCCGACCACAGCCGAGCACCGCACTCCTCCACACACCGAACGCCGCGCGCTCCCCCACCCTTGAGCCCACCGCGCACTCGAGCTGTCACCTGCCGAGCACGGTGACCGGGGCAACTGGAGCTCCGTCGTCCACTCGCCGGATAGCTGTTCGAGGCGTCGCCGCCGGAGCGCGTCGAGGCTCAGCCGGCCGTCGTCCGTGATCACCAGGTCGCTGTCGAGCACGACACGGTTGGGCAGCTCGCGCACGGCGGCGACCTCGACATCGGGAACCGGTCGGTGAGGTCCTTGCGCTGCCGCGACCAGATCAGCGCCTGCCTGTCTCGCCGCACGATCCCGGAGTTGACTGAACCTGTCATGCGCCGGTTGCCGCTTCGAGCATGTGCGGGAGGGTGATGCGGTGCCAGGTGGCGAGCTGGCGCGTCGGGCACGAATCGTGTCTGGGCGACGGGTCCTTCCGACGATAAGCACCTGGCTGCGTCGGCTCTTCTGCACGATTTGGCGCGCCGGATCAGGCGTGCCGGCAAGCGGCTGGACTGCACCCTTGCCGCCTATCAGTGGCTACGCAAGGGACCGCACGCACACATGAAGATGCGAGTATTGCCGAATGACGTCGGGTGAAGTAATCCTGGTTCGCCATGGGCAGTCGACTTGGAATGACGAACACCGATGGGCTGGGCAAGCTGATCCACCACTCACCGACCTTGGTAGGAAACAAGCAACCAGACTTGCCGAACACTGTCGTGGCGCGGGAATCGGCGCCGTGGCGACCTCTGACCTGAGCCGCGCTCGACAGACTGGCCTCATCGTTGCGCAGGCGCTCGAGCTCGCTCCACCAGTACAGCTGCCCGACATCCGCGAACGCTGGAGCAGGACGCTGACGGGGCTGACTGCCGAGGAGATCGAGGACAGGTTTCCGGGGGCGCTAGCTGCGTGGAGAGGCGGGACATCGGCGACCCTTCCAGGCGACAGCGAGGCATTCGACACCTTCGCCGCTCGAGTTGTTCGAGGGCTGCACGCCGCCGCATGCCTTGCCCCAGTCGTGCTTCTGGTGGCTCACGCGGGCATCTTCCGCGTTCTGGGCGACATAACTCGAACAGGCACGAATGCCAGTCTGGCGAATACCGACGGGCGCCGGATCGTAGTAGGTGCCAACGGTATAAGCGACACGGGACCGGCATTTTGATTTTGCCGCCGGCATGGTTGCTCCGAGCCGATTTATACGGGGCGCTGATCTCCAGCACCCCGGTCAGCGCACCCTCCGACAGCGGTCGTGACCTGTGGTACGCCGGAGAACACAAACAACACGGCGGCAACATCCAGGTCCTCACCCGGCGCCGGAATCGGCATCATGGTCCCGACGAAGGGCCGCAACCTCAGTCCCGACAACCAGGCCCGCAACACCTTGATCAGCGCCCTGCGCGCACCCGCCGAACGAGCCAACGCCCTGCTCAAACGCACATGAAAAGCACTCGAACGCATCAGCCTCGATCCCTGGCGGACCGGCGCGGTCACAGCCGCAGCACTCGTCCTACTGCACCTCCAACGAGGCACCCGGTCAGAAACCCTCACTGCACTATCCGGAAACTTTTCGTCGCTGAGCGCACATTTGTTTCCGGATAGCGGTGGCGAGGCCGAGGCTGACCGCCCGAACCCCCCGACGGCACCGCTGAGCACCCGCCATCCGCCGCCTTCCCGGCCGCCACCTTTCCCCACCGCCTTCCGTCGGCCGCCACCTTCCGCCCCAACGCCGTTCTGCCTGGCGCTGCCTTCCCCCACCTCCTCCCGTCGGCCCCGACCGCCTTCTGCCTGGCGCTGCCTTCCGCCACCTGCCGGCTTCCATCGACCGCCACCTTCCGCCCCGCCCGCCTTCGGCCTTCCGCCCCGAGCCTTTCGTACGTCGGGCGCGGGGACCGTGGCGGCGGGGCGGATCCGCAGCGGCGGGGGTTGCGGGTTCGACTAAGGTCGCTTTACGATCGACTTCGATCACTGAGTGAACGAAGAAGGCGGAGTAGTGGACGAAGAGTGGGACGGGACGATCACGTCGTCGCCGAGTTCTGCGGCGATCCTGGCCGCGGTGCGCGACTCCGGCGGGGTCTCTCGCGCGGATCTGGCGATGCTGACCGGGTTGAGCAAGGCGATCGTGTCGGAGCGGGTGCGGTGGCTGGTCGAGTCCGGGCTGGTCGAGGAGACCGGGACGAACGCCAGTACGGGCGGACGCCGGGGTACGGCGTTGTCCCTGAACCGGACTCGCGGTGTCGTGGTCGCGGCGGAGGTCGCGATGACCCACCTCCAGGTGACCGTCTTCTCCCTCGCCCACGAACTGTTGTGGGAGGAACGTGTGCCGGTCGCGATGCGGCTCGGTCCCGAGCCCGTCCTGGACGAGTTGGAGCGCGCGATCGATCGGGGCCTGGCCGCGACCGAGGCGCGCCATCCCTTGTGCGGGATCGGGGTCGGCATCGCCGGGCCGGTGGAGTTCGAGACCGGGCGCACGATTCATCCGCCGGTGCATCCGGACTGGCACGACCAGCCGGTGCGTGACCGGCTGCAGGAGCGGTTCGGCGTACCGGCCCGGGTCGACAACGAGGTGAACCTGATGGCGCTGGCCGAGCGCACCGTGGGCCAGGGCCGCGAGGTCAGCGATCTGCTCGTGATCAAACTGGGCTCGTGGGTCGGCGCCGGCCTGATCTCGAACGGGAAGCTGCACCGCGGCGCGCAGGGAAGCGCCGGAAGCCTGGTCACCAGTCAGGGCGGCGACCACATCGCAGAACAGGCAGCGATCCTGGCACGGTCCGGTCGCAGCCCGATGCTCGTCGAGGCCGGTCGGGCCCGGCAGGACATCACCGCCCGGATGGTGGTCGAGTATGCGCAGCTCGGTGACGAGGCCTGCCGGGAGTTGCTCGACAATGCGGCCGAGAGCATCGGACAGGTGCTGTCCGTGGTGGTCGACTTCTTCAATCCGGCGACCATCGTCGTGGCCGGCCGGATGGCCGCCGACAACGACTTCCTGGCGCGGATCCGCGAGTCCATCTACGGCCGGTCCCTCGCGCTGGCGACCCGCGATCTGCAGATCGTGCCGTCGGAGCTCGGCGACGAGTCGGCCAGTCTCGGCGCTGCGCTGATGATCATCGACGAGATCACCAGTGCGGAACTGCTCACCCGCACCGCCCGCCGCCTGTCGGAGGTACGACGTACGACGCGGGCCGGGCGATGACGCGCGTCGGCATCATCGGAGCACGCGGCGTCGGCGCCATCCACGCGGCGGCACTGAAGTCGATGCCCGGCGTCGAGGTCGCGATGATCGCCGGCTCGACCAAGGCGTCCGCGGCCGAGACCGCACGCCGGCTCGACGTGAAGCGGTGGACCGCCGACGCCGCCGACCTCGTCACGGACCGGACCATCGACGCAGTCCACGTCTGCACGCCGAACGACCAGCACTTCGATGCGGTCCGTCAGGCCCTTGCCGCAGGCAAGCATGTCCTGTGCGAGAAGCCGCTGGCACTCTCTCCGGCCCAGGCCGACCTGCTCGCCGCGAGCGCGCGACACCATGACGGCGTCACGGCGGTGGCCTACAACTACCGCTACTCGGCCCTTGTTCCGCGCCTGCGGCAACTTGTCACGGACGGCAGGCTCGGTGCGATCCACACGATCCGCGCCAGCTACCTGCAGAGTTGGGGCCTGGACCGGACGCACTCGTGGCGGTCCGACCCGGCGCGGGGCGGCTGCTCGCGGGTACTGAGCGACATCGGCGTCCATCTGCTCGATCTCGTGGAGTTCGTCGGCGGCACCCGCTTCGAGGCGCTGCACACGACCTTCACCGCGCTCGGCGGTTTGGGCCCTGGTTCCGACGACGTAGCCATGGCCACCGCGCAAAGCACCGACGGCATCGGGTTGTCGTTCCTGGCGTCACAGATCGCGGCCGGTAGGTCCAACTCCCTCAGTGTCGCCGTCGACGGTCGAAGCGGCTCGGCCGAATGGTCGATGGCGGACTCCGAGGTCGTCACTCTCACCGACGCATCGGCAGTCTCGGGACTACGCACCGACGTACACGCCCCGGCCTCGGTGGCCGGCGAGTTCTGGCGCACCGAGCCGTCGGCCGACCGTGCGCGGCGCGCGCTGTTCACCGACTTCTACACCGCGATCGCAACCGGGAACCGTCCGCCGCGACTGCCGACCTTCGCCGACGGAGCCCGCCACGTACGACTCGTGGCGGACGCCTCCGAGGCACTCACCACCCAGTTCCCAGGAGGCAATGATGATTCCGCGCTCTCCGCGTAGCACGTTCTGGCGTGCCGGTCCGATCGCTGTCGCCGTGGCGCTCGCACTCGGCGCGGCGGCGTGTGGCACGACCACAGGCGGCGGCAACTCCGACGGAAGCTCCGGAGGCCTGAAGGTCGGCGACAAGGCGACCTTGACCGTGGTCTCCCAGTTCGGCGACAACGCTGCCCTGCAGCCCGTCCTCACGAAGCTGAACGAGGCGTACGAGGCCGCACATCCCGAGGTCACCGTCACCATCCAGTTCCTGTCGGCCGATGACGAGCAGAAGACACTGCCCACGTCGCTGGCCTCCGGATCGGGCCCCGACATCTTCGACTACGACGCCGCGGAGTCGGCACTCGGAGAACTCGCGACCAACGGCCTCGTCGCGCCGCTGGACACGTACGTCGACAAGTACGGCTGGGCCAAGAAGATGGAGCCGTCGGTGCTCGACCGGGCCAAGTACGACGGCAAGCGGTACGGCGTTCCGCGGTCGAGCGAGGCGGTCGGTCTGTTCTACAACGCGGCGATCTTCGCCAAGTACGGGATCGAGGCGCCGACGACGTACGCGGCGTTCCTCGCCGCCGCCGACCGGTTGAAGGCGGCCGGTGTCACGCCGATCGCGTTCGGGAACAAGGATCAGTGGCCCTCGTCGCACCTGATCGGCGCGGCCCTGCACGCGAACACCCCGATGCAGACGATCCGGTCGCTGGAATCGCTCGACGGCAGCGCGACCTGGGCCGATTCGGGCGTTCAGGCCTCGATGGAGATCGCCCGGACCTGGGCCGCCAACGGCTATCTGACCAGCAACTTCAACGGGGTCGCCTTCGACGACGCCTTCAAGGCCTTCTACACCGGCCGGGCCGGCATGTTCGTCGAGGGCACCGGGGTGACGCCCGACATCCTGCAGAACGCGACCAAGCCCGGCGACTTCCGGTTCGTTTCGTTCCCGATGATCGACGCGTCGCTGAAGCAGCAGGCCGAGGGAGGTGTCGGCGGTGCCTGGTCGATCTCGGCCTCGTCGAAGGCCGCCGACATCGCCGCGGACTGGATCGACTTCGTCCACTTCTCCGACACCGCCGAGGCCGCCTGGCTGAAGGCCGGGGTATTGCCGACCTCCAGATTCGACACCAGCAAGGTCGACGTCGCTCCCCTGCTGCAGCAGAACGTCGACGTCGTCCGCGCCGCGCAGAACGGCGGTGGCATCGGCGCCTGGACCGGCTACACGTCCAGCGCCCTGGTCACCGAGGCGTGGAACGGCGCGGCGCAGCAGTTCCTCGGCCGTAGCCAGGACGCTGCGGCGTTCGCCGCGACGCTCGACGACGCCCTCGCCCAGGCGCGCAAGAAGAAGTAGTCCCGTCCGAGACCATCACCGGGGAATGAGCACCTGTGAGCGCAGACACCTTCCTTGAGCGACCGGCCGCCGTCTCGCCGGGCCGGGCGGCGCCGACCCACCACCGTCGCCGCGACAACCACGCCGGCGTGATCGGCTACTGGCTGGTGCTTCCGGCCGCGACGATCTACGTGGCGTTCACGCTGTGGCCGATCCTGCAGACCGTGTACCTCAGCTTCACCGACTGGAACGGGCTGTCACCGGCGAAGTCCTTCATTGCCTTCGACAACTACCGGGAACTGCTCGGTGACGAGCGCTTCTTCGGCGCCCTGCTGCACAATCTCGAATGGGTCGCCGGCAGCTGGCTGGCCCAGGGACTGGGCCTGATCCTCGCGGCCCTGCTCTCGGCGTCGTGGATCCGGGCCCGGACGCTGTTCCGCACCGTGCTGTTCGTCCCGGCCACGATGTCCCTGGTCGTGGTCGGCATCGCCTGGAACCAGATCTACCAGCCCGACACCGGCATCCTGAACGGCGCGCTCGAGGCTGCCGGAATGCACGGAGTCGGCTGGCTGTCCGGTCAGCACACCGCGATGCCGGCCGTCATCGCCACCGCGAACTGGACGTACTACGGCTTCGCGATGGTGATCCTTCTCGGCGGCCTGCAGTCCATCGACCGCAGCCTGTACGAGGCGGCCTCCGTCGACGGCGCCGGTTCGTTCAGCCAGTTCGTCCACATCACCCTGCCCGGGATCCGGAACCAGATCACGCTGCTCGTGGTGCTGTCGTTCATCAACACGCTGAAGACCTTCGACCTCGTCTACATCATGACCAACGGCGGGCCGGGCCACGCGACCGAAGTCGTTGCCTACTACATCTACTCGCTGGCGTTCGTCACCCACCAGGTCGGGTACGGCGCCGCGGCCGCCGTGGTACTGACCTTGATCGTCCTCGTCATCACAGTCGTGTTCCTGCGGCTGCGGGAAAGGAGCGACCGGTGAACCGGACAGCTGCCCCGACCAGGATCTCCGTCTACGCGGCGCTGATCGTCGTCGCGATCATCTCCCTCGTCCCACTGGTATGAGTCGTGCTGCAGTCGGTGCGGACGTCGAACGCCACCTCCCTCGATCCGTTCGCGTTCGAGTGGCCACCGGTCTTTCACAACTACGTGACCGCGTGGAGCCAGGCGCATTTCTCGCAGTACCTGCTGAACAGCACGATCGTCGCGATCGGGACCGTCGTCCTGGTCCTGGCCGTCGCCTTCCCGGCCGCCTACGCCCTGTCCGTGCTCAGACTCCGGCTGAGCTCACCGGTGTTCTACACGTTCCTGCTCGGCCTGATGATCCCGGTCTGGTCGGTGGTCATCCCGCTGTTCTTCCAGTTGCGCAACATGGGCCTGATCAACACCCGCCTCGGCGCTGTCCTGGTGGAGACGGCGATCGGGATCCCGTTCGCGATCTTCCTGCTCAGAGCGAGCCTGCGCGACCTGCCGTACGAGCTCGTCGAGGCCGCCCGGATCGACGGCGCCGGTGACCTCCGCACGCTCTGGTCGATCGTGCGTCCCCTGGTCAGCCCGGCCCTGCAGGCGGTCGTGATCCTGCAGTTCATGACCTCGTGGAACGAACTGGTCGTCCCACTGTTCTTCCTGCAGACCGACGACGTGCGCACGCTCCCGATCGGTCTGACCTTCTTCCAGGGCCGGTTCACCACCGACACCTCGGTCCTGGCCGCCGGCACCACGCTCGCGGCGCTGCCGGTCCTGATCGTGTACGTCGTCCTCAACCGCCAGTTCATCCAGGGCCTGACCGCAGGAGCCACCAAGTGACCGCAACCGTCTACGAACTCACCCACCCCGGCGCCGGCCGCCTCGTGCCGCAGCAGGTCCCCACGCCGGGCGTCAATCAGGTCCTCGTCCGGGTCCTGAACGTCGGCGTGTGCGCGAGCGACCTACCGACGTGGTCGACCGCACAGCCGTCGTACCCGGTCCGGCTCGGGCACGAACCCGTCGGTGAGGTGCTCGAGGCGGGACCAGGTGCGGACGTCGCGGTCGGTTCGCTGGTCGGAGGCAGGATCTTCCCCTCGTTGGCCACCCACGCGATCGCCGACGTGGCCGACATCGTTGTACTCCCGGACGGTGTCGATCCCGCGGTCGCCCTGCCCGAGCCGGTCGGCTGCGTCGTCGAGGGATACCGGCGTACGCCGCTCGCACCAGGGGCGTCGGTCGCCGTCATCGGCGGCGGGTTCATGGGACTGATCATGGTGCAACTGCTGGCGTCGTCGCCCGTCAGCAAGGTGATCGTCATCGACCCGCGAGCCGATGCCCGGGACTCCGCGGTCGCGTGCGGGGCCGGCGAGGTCCACGAGCCGGCGGCGGTACCCGGCACGCTTCGCCACGGGCCTGAAAGTCCGGACAGTCACGGCGTCGACGTCGTCGTGGAGGCATCCGGCTCCCAGGCAGGGCTGGACCTCGCCGGGGAACTGGCCCGGCCGCACGGAGTCCTGTCCATCCTCGGCTACCACCAAGGCACCCGGCAGGTGAACCTGCAGGACTGGAACTGGAAGGCCCTGGACGTCGTGAACGCCCACGTCCGGGATCAGCGCCTGCTCCGCGAGGCGACGCTGGCAGGACTGCGCCTGCAACAGGCCGGGCGGCTCGATCTGCACAAGCTGGTCACCCATCGCTTCCCGGCCGACCGGATCGACGAGGCGTTCGACACGCTGCGCAGCAAGCCGCACGGCTTCATCAAATCCGTTGTCGATCTGGCCTGATGCGGTACGACGACGGGGCGGGCTTCGGGCGGCGGCTGAGGACGAACAGGACTGCGATGAGCGGGAGCGTGATCAGGTAGGCGGTGCGGAGGTCGACGACGCGGGCGAGCGCGGCGAGGCCCGCGGGGGCGATCAGGATCGCTGTGCCGGAGGCCAGGGCGCCGATCGCCGCCAGTCGTTCGGGACTGAGGCCCGGAGTCGCCACCAGCGCTGCCAGCGTGACGGGGTAGAGCGGCGCGACGCCCAGGCCGGCGACCACGAGGCCCGCGGCCACCGCGGCGGGCGCGTCGAACAGGCTGACGAGGAGAGTTCCGGCGATCGCGAGCAGTCCGCTGGGTACGACGGGAGACCAGGTACGCCAGTGGATCGGGCCGATCGCCCGGCCCGCCGCCATCCCGATCGGGAAGGCGCTCCCCAGCAGCGCAGCCGTTGCCATCGGCAACCCGCTGGTCACCAGCCGGGCCACCGCCCACACCACGAAGCAGAACTCCACCGCCACGGACAGTACGACGCGCAACCACCCGAGCCCGACCTCCATCGCAACCCGTCGCCCCAACCACTGTCTGCCGAGGCCGACCGCAGGCGCTGAGTCGATCAGCACAGGCACAGGTGCCGCATCGACCTTCGGCGGTGTCACACGCCGGGTGAGGACAGCAAGGAACAGAAGCGGCGGAGCGGCGGCGAGCATGGCCAGACGGCCGGTGGGGCCGAACGAGTCGAGGGCGCCGATGGCGAGCGGAGCGAGGATGCCGGTGCCGCTGGCGACCGCGTTGACCCGACTCAGCCGGGCTGCCGCGGTGGGACCGTCCAGCATGAGTGGTGTGACCAGGACCAGCAACGCGCCGCCCAGGCCGACGCACAGTCCGCCCGCGATCGCGACGGCGTACGCGGAAGCCACCGCGATGAGCACCGCGCCCGCCGCGCAGACGACCGACCCGAACGCGAGGACCGTCGTCATCGGCCAGGTCCGCAGCAGTCGCGGACCGACCAGAGCGACGATCAGCAGGCCGGCTGCGAAGCCGGACGACAGCAGAGCGAGGCGACTGGTCGGTTCGTCGAGATCCCGGGCCAGGATCGCGACGCAGGCACCCAGTCCGGCCAGCACGAACCCCATCGACGACAGGCCGATGCCGATCCGGACCTCGTCCGCCCGCGCGCTCATACCGCCGGGTCGTCCGGTGTGGTGAACAGCGCGACGAGCTGGTACAGGTCCGTGAGCTGGATGTCGGCCGGTGTGCCCTTGAGGCCCGCTGTGGTCGCGCCGGAGGCTTGGCCGGCCGCCAGGCCGACCGGGGTGTCCTCGACCACCAGACAGTGCTCAGCAGATACGCCGAGCAGCTCGGCGGCCCGCAGATAGCCTTCAGGATCGGGCTTGCCACGACTGACGTCGTCGAGGGTGACCAGGATCGACGGAGAGATGCCGACAGCGCCCAAGCGAACCTTCGCCAGTCGGTTGGACGCGCTCGTGTAGACGGCCCAGGGCAGGCCGAGACGCTCCAGCGTGGAGATCAGTTCGAGAGCGCCGCGCGTCGGCCTGACGTCGGACAGATCGTCGACCTCGAGCTCCAGCACGCGCGCGACAGCCGCCGCCAGCCCGGCCTCCGACAGGTCGGGCCGCAGCCGGGCGATGGTGGCCTCGGCCGGGTTCCCGTGCGCGATCGCGAGGACGTCGGCGACAGGTACGCCGTACTCCTCCGCCCAGAGGGACCAGGTGCGGTCGACGGCGGCGTCGGAGTCGACCAGCGTGCCGTCCATGTCGAACAGCACGGCGCGGATGCCGGGCAGGCTCATCACCCCTCCAATTAAACTCGTCCCACGAGCATAAGGTAGAACGATGCTATGACTCCAGTGCGCCGGGGACAGTGGCAGACGGCTTCGGACGTGCTGGTCCGGGTCAGCCGTCAGCCTGGGATCACGCGTGCCGCGGTGGCGCGGGAGCTACGGCTGAGCACCGGTTCGGCGACCGAGGTGACCGCCCGGCTACGCGATGTGCGACTGCTCACAGAGGCACCGGCACCCAGTCAGGGACGCGGACGGCCGACGACGGTACTGCGACCGCACCCGCAAGGACCTGTGGTGCTCGCACTGGACTTGAGGCAGGGCAGTTGGCGGAGTGCCGTGGTCGCGCTCGACGGGTCGTTCCTGGAGCAGCAGTCCAGGCGGCACCGGAGTCGGCGCGCCCCCGTGGTGCTCAGCAACCTGCAGAGGGAAGTAGAGCGAGCGCACGAGGAGTACGGCGACCGGTTGCGCGTCGTGAGCCTGGCAGCCCCGGGCACCATCCGGGACAACCACCTGATGCAGGCGCCGACCCTGGGCTGGGCGGAGCTGGACCTGGAGACGGTCACCGGCGAAACCGGCGTACCCCTGCTGGCCGGTAACGACGCGACGCTGAGCGGTGTGGCCGAGGCGCGCACCGGTGCTGCCGCCGGAGCCGGTACGGCGCTGCACCTGATAGTCGAGGTGGGGCTCGGTGGCACGCTGATCATCGACGGTGTGCCCGCACAGGGTGCGTCGGGCGCCGGTGGCGAGTACGGGCACATCCCGTTCGGCGACCGGACACGGTCCTGCCCGTGTGGTGCCCGTGGATGCTGGGACCTGGACATCGATGGACGTGCTCTCGCCAGACACCTCAAGGAACCCACACCGGACGATCCGTACGGCTATGCGGAAGCCGTACTGCGCCGGACCGACCGCGCTGCGAGTCGCGCAGTCGCCAAGGTGGTCACGGCGCTGGGGACCGGGATCGCCGGCCTGGTCAACGCGCACGACCCGGATGTGGTCACGCTGGGCGGTCTGGCCATCCCACTGCGTGCAGCGGCCGAAGCAGCGTTCGACGAGGCCTACCTAGCCGGCCTGATGACCTTCCACCGCACGTCTCCCCCGCCGGTCCTCTCGGCCACGCACCAACCGGACGGTCCGCTGCGCGGTGCGGCAGCGCTGGCCCTCGACCACCTCACCACCGAGCCGTCGATCGCCGCCTGGGCCGCCCGCCACTAGTCCGCGGAGGCCTCGCTGGTGGCCTCGGCGGTGGCCTCGCTGGTGGCCTCGGCGGTGGCCTCGCTGGTGTCGTCGCTGGTGTCGGTGTCCTCCGCGGGAGGCGGTTCGGGCTTGGCCTTGGGGACGATCGGAGGCTCCACCTTCGCCAGGATGGTGGTGAGGTCGAGGCGGTGGTGCTGGATCTCGTGAGCGGTGTGGCGGATGATCCAGCCCAGCGTGCGCGGTGCCCGCACCGGGTAGTTGTACAGACCGAGCTTGCCGAGCTGCGGCGGCGTCAGCACCCGGGCAGCGGCACCGAACTCGCGGGCGAACCCCATCAGGGCAGCCGCGACCTCCATCGGGTCCTGGTGCTCGTACTTGAGCTGCTTCACCCGACCGGTCCGGTCCATCGGCGCGTACACCGGCCGGTCTTCGGCCAGGCACTGCGCGATCCGGTACCGCTGCGTTTCCAGTACGTCGCGCACATGGCAGGCGTACTCGATGGCCGACCACACGTCGGGCTCCGGGCGCAGGCGTACGACGTTCGGGTCCGGACCGGCCGCGGCCCTGGTCAGGGCCATGCTGCAGTCCGCCGCCTGCCGGATGAGCAAGGTCACTGTGCCCTGCAGATCACCCGTGTCGTAGTTGAAGCCGCACTGCTCGCAGTACCCGTCCACCGGGGGCTGCTGCTTGGTCAACTGCCACTCCCTCGAAATCTCCACGCGTGATCGACCGGACCGATTCCACCACCGAGCGCGAACCCGGCCGCGATCGCCCCGGTCACGTACTCCTTGGCAGCACCCACAGCGCTCGGTACGTCGTACCCACGCGCCAGGTACGACGCGATCGCGCTGGCCAGTGTGCATCCGGTGCCATGGGTGTGCCGGTTGTCCGCCCGGACCGCACTGTAGGACCGTCGTACCCCTGGACCGTGCAGCACGTCCACGGACGCCGTACCGACGTCGTGACCGCCTTTCACCAGGACCCAGGTCGCGCCCGCGTCCAGCAGGAGCTTCGCCGCCAGCTCACGGTCCTCGACGGTTTCCAGTTCGATCCCGGCAACCGGTCCGAGCTCGGTCAGGTTCGGTGTGAGGACCGTCGCCAGCGGCACGATCTCGGACCGTACGGCGTCCATCGCGTCGGCGGCCAGGAGGGCGTCGCCGTGCTTCGACACCGACACCGGGTCGACCACCACGGGGATCGACGGCGGCAGGGTCCGCAGCAGGGACGCCACCACCCGGACCATCGATGCTGAGGCCAGCATGCCGGTCTTGACCGCATCGACACCGATGTCGTCCACCACGCTGTGGAACTGGGCGCGGACCTGCTCCTCCGGCAGCTCCCACGCACCCTGCACACCGAGACTGTTCTGCGCTGTGATCGCGGTCAGCACGCTCATGCCGTGCACACCGTTGGCCAGCATGGACTTGAGGTCGGCCTGGATCCCCGCTCCGCCGCCGGAGTCCGAACCGGCGATCGTGAGCACCCTGGGCAATCGAGTCATCTCAGCTCCTGAAGTGGGCGTGACCGGATTCCTCGGCGTACGCCGCGCCGTCCACGGTGACCGTTCCGGCCGGCCGTTCCTCATTGCCCTCAGCAACCGAACCGATGACGGTCCAGCCGTCGGGCACGTCCGCGGGCTCGAAGGTGCCGACCAGTGCGTGGTCCTCACCACCGGTCAGCACGAACTTCAGCGCGTCCACACCTGTCGCGGCCGCCACCGCCTGCAGCGGCTCCGGCACGGCCAGCGCGTGCGAGTGTACGTCGATGACCACCTGACTCCGGCTCGCGATGTGGCCGAGATCTGAGAGCAGTCCGTCGCTCACGTCACACAACGACGACGCACCGGCCAGTGCCGCCAGCGGGCCTTCGGCGTACGGCGGCTGCGGGCGGCGGTGCGCTTCCACTACGGACCGGGGCGAACGGAAGCCGCGGGTCAGCACTGTGTAGCCGGCCTCGGCCCAGCCCAGCCGGCCGATGTAGGCGACTTCGTCACCTGGGCGCGCACCCGAGCGCAGCACCGGTGCGCGGCCGTCGAGCGACCCGAAGGCTGTCACCGAAACGACGATCTTGTCCGACTGCACCGTGTCGCCACCGACGATGTGCACATCGACCAGTTCGCACTCGTCCACCAGGCCCTGGTTGAGCTCCAGCGCCCAAGCGGTCGCCAGGTCTGCCGGTGCGCCGAAGCCGACCACCATGGAGGTCGGCCGCGCGCCCATCGCCACCACATCTGCCAGGTTCTGCGCGGCGGCTTTGCGGCCCACGTCGTACGCCGACGACCAGTCCCGGCGGAAGTGGCGGCCCTCCACCAGCAGGTCGGTCGTGATCACCATCCGCCCGTCCGGCACCGCCACCACAGCCGCGTCGTCACCAGGCCCGACCAGGACGTCCTCACTTGTGGACAGCCCCTTGGTGACGGCCTCGATCAGACCGAACTCACCCGTGCTCCCCAACGTCTCTGTCACGTCAGCAGACCTCCCATATCGCCAGTGGGAGTCTAGGCGGTACCGTGACCGGGCAACGAAGAGTACGCCCGGCCGTCGCGCAGTACCCCTGCAGCCGGCGCGGCCGGAGCCAGCTGAGGACGACTGAGTGGAGAACGACGTGGTGGTCCAGGCCTACATCCTGATCCAGACCGAGGTCGGCCGGGCGGCCGACGTCGCCGCACAGATCGCCGATGTCCAGGGTGTCACCCTGGCCGAGGACGTCACCGGTCCGTACGACGTGATCGTCCGCGCTGAAGCCCGCAACGTCGACGAACTGGGCAAGCTGGTGGTTGCACGGGTCCAGAACGTTCGTGGCATCACCCGCACTCTGACCTGTCCCGTCGTTCACATCTGAGCTGGTTGCCCGAGGTCCCGCCGTCCTTCAGCATGCCCAAAGTCCTGTTCGCTGTACTCGGTCTGACCGGTCTGGTCGTCCTGGCTGCGTGCAGTCCGGGGGCCGTGCCCGTCGCCGTGCCGTCACCCGCGCCCGAGGTCGCTGCGGTCTGTGAGCCGCTGGTGGCGGCGCTGCCCGACCAGGTGCTGGACGCCGACCGCCGGAAGACCGAGCCGCCCAGCCCGCTGACCAGCGCGTACGGCGATCCGCCGATCGAGGTCACCTGTGGAGTCGCCCCGCCGGCGGGGATGGCCGAGGCGCAGTCGCAGTGCTTCGAGGTGAACGGCGTCGGCTGGTTCGCCAAGCCGGCCGGCAACGGGGTCATCTTCACGACCATCGGCCGCACGGTCTATGTCGAGGTCGCGGTCCCGGCCAAGTACAGCCCGGAGGCGACCGCATTGACCGACGTCGCGGACGCTATCCACAGGTTCGACAAAGTCATCA
>Ga0164241_10003919_pt1 | contig 14718 bp, 17 predicted proteins | sample OricomyardsoilBY_FD_108780 | JGI IMG/M metagenome (GOLD analysis project Ga0164241, IMG submission 108780) | Backyard soil microbial communities from Emeryville, California, USA - Original compost - Back yard soil (BY) | ecosystem: Environmental > Terrestrial > Soil > Unclassified | place: USA...
CTGGTGCTGAGCAGCGACTCCAGCCTCAACAACGGCCCGTCCTGGGATGTGCTGGTGCCGGTGATCATCGAGGCGATCGTCGGCTATTGCATCACCTTGCTGCTCTCGACGCTCTACGGCCATTACCGCCGCCTGCCGCGCGTGACCGGCATCCTGCTGACCGTGCTGACGCTCGCCGCGGCGACCGTGCTCTATGCGGTGCTCGACGCCTTTTCCTTCTCGCTGATCAAGCTCGACAATCCGGGCGTGAACCTGAAGCTGCTGCTCGGCACGATCTTCCTCAACTTCACCGTGCTCGCGGGCTGGTCGGCGCTCTATTTCGGGATCAATTTCTATCTGATCGTCGAGGCGCAGATCGATCAGCTGCAAGTGCTCGAAAACCAGGCGAGCTCGGCGCAGCTCGCGATGCTGCGCTATCAGCTCAATCCGCACTTCCTGTTCAACACCTTGAATTCGATCTCCACGCTGGTTTTGCTCAAGCAGACCGAGCGCGCCAACGCTATGCTGAGCCGGCTGTCCTCGTTCCTGCGCTATACCCTGGTCAACGAGCCGACGGCGCACGTCACCGTGGCGCAGGAGGTGGAGACGCTGAAACTCTATCTCGAGATCGAGAAGATGCGCTTCGAGGATCGGCTGCGGCCCGAATTCGACATCGATCCGCGCGTCGAGCGCGGCCGCTTGCCGTCGCTGCTGCTCCAGCCGCTGGTCGAGAACGCGATCAAATATGCCGTCACGCCGCAGGAACAGGGCGCCGAAATCCGTGTCGCCGCGCGACTGGCCGGAGATCGCGTGCAGATCACCGTATCCGACACCGGTCCGGGCTTGAGCGACGCGAAATTCCGGCCAAGCCTTTCAACCGGCGTGGGGCTCGCCAATATCAGGGAACGGCTGGCGCAGGCTTTCGGGCCTGATCAGCAGTTCGAGACGCGTTCGAGTGATGGGGGTGGCTTCGAGGTGCGGGTCGAATTTCCGTTCCAGACCGAGGAACCGAATAGAGAGGTTGCATGACCATCCGTACCATCCTGGTGGACGACGAAAGCCTGGCGATCCGGGGGCTCGAACTCCGCCTCGCCCCGCATGACGATGTCGAGATCGTCGCCACCTGCCAGAACGGCCGCGAGGCGATCAGCGCGATCAAGACGCACAAGCCCGATCTCGTCTTCCTCGATATCCAGATGCCCGGCTTCGACGGCTTTTCGGTCGTCCAGGGCCTGATGGACGTCGAGCCGCCCTTGTTCGTCTTCGTCACCGCCTATTCGGATCACGCCCTGCGCGCGTTCGAGGCGCAGGCGGTGGATTATCTGATGAAGCCGGTCGACGAGGCGCGACTCGCCGACACGCTCGACCGCGTGCGCCAGCGCCTGACCGAGAAGCGCGGCGTGGAGGAGATCGAGAAGCTCAAAGAAGTGCTCGCCGAGGTCGCGCCCGAGGCGGCGGCGGACATGGCCGACGGCAGCGATCAGGTCGCCGCCAACCGCTTCGAGAAGATGATCAACATCAAGGATCGCGGCAAGATCTTCCGCGTCGATGTCGATTCGATCGAGAGCGTCGAGGCGGCCGGCGATTACATGTGCATCAAGACCGGCGACAACACCTTGATCCTGCGCGAGACGATGAAGGATCTGGAAAAGCGGCTCGATCCGCGCCGCTTCCAGCGCGTCCACCGTTCGACCATCGTCAATCTCGATCAGGTCAAGGAAGTGAAGCCGCACACCAACGGCGAATGCTTCCTGATCCTCGGCTCGGGCGCGCAGGTGAAGGTCTCGCGTTCCTATCGTGACGTGGTCGCGCGTTTCGTGCATTAAGGGGGACGGGGCAAAATCTCCACGCGGGGGGAGAGGGCGATGTCGGACAAGTTTCGCGCCTTTGCGGCGCTGCACGAACCGGGCGATCCGGTGATCCTCTACAATGCCTGGGACGTGGGCAGCGCCAAGGCGGTGGCCGGCGCGGGCGCGAAGGCGATCGCGACCGGCAGCTGGTCGGTCGCGGCGGCGCAGGGCTTTGCCGACGGCGAGGAATTGCCGCTCGATCTCGCGCTGGCGACCGCGACGCGGATCGCGGGCGTGGTCGATCTGCCGGTGACGATCGATTTCGAGGGCGGCTATGCCGTCGCGCCCGAGGCCCTGGCGGAGAATTTCGCGCGGCTGGCGCATACCGGCGCGATCGGCTGCAATTTCGAGGATCGTGTGGTCGAGGGCGAGGGGCTGCACCCGATCGCGGCGCAGGTCGGACGATTGAAGGCCGCGCGGCGCGGGGCGGGCGCGGACTTCTTCATCAATGCGCGCACCGACATCTTCCTGAAGGCGACGCCCGACAGCCATGACGAAGCCAAGGCCGACGCCGCAATCGCGCGCGGGCTGGCTTATGCCGAAGCGGGTGCGAACGGCTTCTTCGTGCCGGGGCTGGTCGATCTCGATCTGCTCGCCAAGGTCTGCGAGGCGGTGCCGCTGCCGGTGAATTTCATGGCCTTCCCGGGAGCGCCCGCGGCGCGCGATGTCGCGGCGGCCGGGGTCGCGCGGATCAGCCACGGGCCCAATCCCTATCGCACGGCGATGGCCGCGCTCGCTACCGCGGCGCAGGAAGCGTTCGCCTGGCGCTTCGCGCCGGCGCCGGAAGCCAAGCCCGCACGGTCGCGGAAGCCGGCGTCGCGCCCCGCGCCGAGGCGGACGCGGCGGAGCTAGGCGTTCGGCGTAAATACCCCGTAGCGCTCGCGCCACGCGGCCACTTCGTCCTGTAGCTGCGCGGGAGCGGGTTTTCCCGAGATGACGAAACCGGCGACGTCGTTCTCCGGGTGCATCAGCATCTTCTTCGATCCGTCGCTGAACCAGACGGGGACCAACTGATCGCACAGAGCATCGAGGACCATCGCGGCCATGCCGGTCTCGATCGTGTCACTGCCGGCAAGCAGGCGGATGCTGATCGAGACGCCTTCGAAGCAATTGCGCGGCGCGCGTTCGAAATTGAGCGACACGAGAAGGCCTGACCGGTCCGGCCGGGCGTCATCGGGCAGGCTCGCGACCCTTCGCCAGCCGCAGAACCATGTCCGGCAAATATGCGGGCGTGTCGCATGGATGCCGCAGCCACGCGACGTCAGATGCGTGCAGGGCGTTCCCGCGGGCTTCTTGAAATCGGACGTATCGATCGTGAGGACGGTGCAGCACGCCGTGCAATCGCCGCATTCGCGGTCGGCGACGACCGGCCCCAGCAGCGTGGTTTCCAAGTCCGTCTCGCTCTGCATCCGCGCCGAAATTGCCTTGGCTCCGGCGGGAACACAAGGGTGCGGCAAGAAGCTATCGGCTAAGAAAAGCAGCCGGTCGGCCATCGCCCCAGTTGCTGCCGCTAACCCTCTCCCGCCTTCGCGGGAGAGGGAGGGGGCCGCGAAGCGGGAGGGTGAGGGTCTTCTTCTTCCTTCTTCACCGACAGGGAGAAAGAAGGAAGAAGACCCTCACCCAACCCTCTCCCATGAAGATGGGAGAGGGCCAAGATCTGCGACTGCTCTTCCCCACCGGCTGACGTTCAGCCTAGAACTCAAGCAGCCGCCGCCGTCTCAAGTTGTTCGCTCGCTTCCAGCCAGCGCGCCTCGGTCGTGTCGATCCGGTCCTGCAATTCCGCGCGGCGCTGCATCAGTTCGCTCATCGTCAGCTTGGCGAAGCGGGCTTCCGCCTTCGAGGGGTCGAACATCGCACCGTCCACCGCGTTGCGTTCGGCGGTGAGTTTCGCGGTCTCCGCCTCCAGCTCGCGCACCGTCTTCTTCAGCGCCAGGTCGCGCTCGCGCGCTTCGGCGATGGCCTTCTTGTCGGCCTTGCGCTCCGCCTTGCTGCCTTTCGCGGGATCGCCCTTCAGGATCATCGCGATATAATCGTCGAGGCTGCCGTCATAGTCGCGCGCGGTGCCGTGATCGACCAGCACCAGCCGGTCGGCGGTGAGCTCGACCATGTGGCGATCGTGGCTGACCAGGATCACCGCGCCGGTATAATCGTTGAGCGCCTGCACCAGCGCCTCGCGCGCATCGACGTCGAGATGGTTGGTCGGCTCATCGAGGATCAGCAGATGCGGCGCGTCGCGTGTGATCAGCGCCAGCGCGAGGCGAGCGCGCTCGCCGCCCGAGAGTTTACCGACCTTGGTGGTGGCCTTGTCGCCCGAAAAGCCGAACCGGCCGAGTTGCGCGCGCACCGCGGCGGGCGTCGCGCCCTTCATGATCCGCGTCATGTGCTCGAGCGGCGTATCGTCGGTATCGAGCTCCTCCACCTGATATTGAGTGAAATAGCCGACCTTCATCTTGCCCGATGCGGTCATCCCGCCTTCCATCGGCGCGAGCTGCGCGGCGAGCAGGCGGGCGAGCGTGGTCTTGCCGTTGCCGTTGCGGCCCAAGAGCGCGATGCGATCGTCGGGATCGAGCCGCAGGTTGAGGCGCTTCAGGATCGGCGTCTCGCTATACCCCACGGCGGCGTGATCGAGCGTGATCAGCGGCGGACGCAGTTCGTCCGGGTTCGGAAAGCCGAACGACAGCGAGGGATCGTTCGCCAGCTCGGCGATCGGCTGCATCTTCGCTAGCATCTTGGCGCGGCTCTGCGCCTGTTTGGCGGTGGAGGCGCGGGCTGAGTTGCGCGCGACGTAATCCTGCAGCTTGGCGCGCTGCGCATCCTGGTTCGCCTTGGCCGCCGCCAACTGCGCCATGCGCTCGGCGCGCTGCTTCTCGAACGCGTCGTATCCGCCGGGATAGAGCGTGGTCTTGCCGCCCTGCAGATGCAGGATGTGATCGACCACGTTGTTGAGGAAATCGCGCTCGTGGCTGACGACCACGATCGTCGCCTTGTAGCTCTGCAGGAAATCCTCCAGCCACATCACCGCTTCGAGATCGAGGTGGTTCGAAGGCTCGTCGAGCAGCAGCAGATCGGGCTGGGAGAACAGCAACGCCGCAAGCGCGACGCGCATCTTCCACCCGCCCGAGAAACTGTCGAGCGGCTGCTGCTGCATCGCCTCGTCGAAGCCGAGCCCGATCAGGATCTGCGCGGCGCGCGCCGGCGCGGTGTACGCATCGATCGCGATCAGGCGTTCGTAGATGTCGCCGAGCTTGTGCGCGTCCTGCTCGGTTTCGCTCGCGTGCATCAGTTCGGCGCGTTCGAGATCGGCGGCGAGCACCGTATCGAACGGCGTCTTGTCGCCATGCGGGGCTTCCTGCGCGATATAGCCGATGCGCGATCCCCTCGGCATCTCCGCCGCGCCGCCGTCCGGCTCGAGCAGCCCGGCGATCACGCGCACCATCGTAGATTTACCCGCGCCGTTGCGCCCGATCAGCCCGACGCGGCTGCCCGGCGGCAGCGACGCGCTGGCGCCGTCGAGGATCGTCCGCCCGCCAAGGCGCACCGTAATGCCGTTCAGGTTGAGCATGGCGGCGCCCCTAGCAGGTCGGTGCGTTCAGCCCAAGAGGGGAGGTATGTTTGGTTCAGTGTTCGAATCCCCTCCCTGGAAGGGAGGGGTAAGGGGTGGGTTTAGCGGCAGTCGAGGCTCGATGCCTCGACTGCCGCTGTTCATCGGAAGATTGGAGAGTTCTCGGGCGCGCAGACGCGCGCACCCACCCCTAGCCCCTCCCTTTCAGGGAGGGGAATACTCGCCTCAGCCCTCGCCTGAGGTCTCGTCGGCGGGCGGGTTCTGGAACCACGCCTCGACCTCGCCGGTGAGCTTGATCGTCAGCGGCTGGCCGTGGCGATCGACCTTCTTGCCGAGCTGGACGCGGATCCAGCCTTCGGAGATCGAATATTCCTCGACGTCCTTGCGCTCGACGCCCTTGAAGCGGATGCCGATGCCGCGTTCGAGCGCGGACTGCTCGAAATGCGGGCTGCGCGGATTGACGGAGAGATGGTCGGGAGGCGTGTCGGTCATGGGCGCGGGCCATGGCGCAAATTGCCTGAGAACGCCAGATACGAAAACGGCGCGGGGATCGCCCGCGCCGTCTCCATTCTATCAGCGAATGCCTTAGCGGCAGACGCGGACGTTGTAGCTACGATGCCAGTAGCGATCGTAACGCCGCTGAATATAGCAGCCCCGATAGCCGCGGCGCTGATATTCATAGGCGTAATAGCCGTCGCTCGGATAATAACCGTGATCGCGATAATAATAATCGTCATAGCCCGGCTCATAGCCGTTATCGCGGTAATAATAATCGCGGTCCCGGCTGCTCGACGCGAGTGCCGCGCCGATCGCCAGCCCCGCCACGCCGGCGACGATCGCCGGGCCGGTGCTGTCGTGATGATAGGAATGACGATAGCCGCCGCCATGCCAGCGCTGCGCATCGGCAGGCACCGCCGTGGTGGCGATCGTAGTGGCGGCGAGGGCAACGCCCAGGCCCGCCTTCTTCAGCATGCTCTTCATGTCGAACCTCCTCGAACTCAAAGCCCGCTTGGCCAATCAACGCGGAACGGTGCGAGCTTGTTGCGGGGGATTAGACGATTCGGTCTGAACTCACGCGGAATGGCGTGTTAAGCGGCGGTTTATCCCGCGAACGGAGGCGCGCATGGCGTATTGGCTGCTCAGATCGGAACCCTCGGCTTATGGCTGGGACGATCTGGTGAAGGAAAAGACGACCGAGTGGACCGGGGTGAAGAACCACACCGCGGCGATCAACCTGCGCGCGATGCAGCCTGGCGACGAGGCGATCTTCTACCATTCCAACGAAGGCAAGGAAGCGGTGGGCATCATGCGCATCACCCGCGCCGCGCAACCCGATCCGACCGACGCGAAATGGGTCTCGGTCGAGGTCGAGGCGGCGCGCCCGCTGGCGAAGCCGGTCGGCCTCGCCGCGATCAAGGCCGAACCCCGCCTCGCCGAACTGCAGATGGTGCGCCAGTCGCGGCTTTCTGTGAGCAAGGTGACGCCGGAGGAGTGGGCGGTGCTGCTGGAGATGGCGAAGTGAGCCTGCGGCCTCCTTTGCTCGCCCTGGCTGCCTTTGCCTGCATCGGTGCCGCCGCGCCGCAATCGGCGACACGTCCTATCCCCGGCATGGTGCGCGTGCGGATCACCACCAGCGCCGGGGCGATCGTCGTCGCGCTCGATACGAAGCGCGCGCCGCGGACCACGGCGAACTTCCTCGCTTATGCCGATGACGGGCGGTTCGATGGCGGCACATTCTTCCGCGCGGCGCGAAGCAAGTGGAAGAAGGTCCAAGGCTTCATCGAGGGCGGGATCGGCAACGATCCGCGCCGTGCGCTTGATCCGATCCCGCTCGAACCGACCAGTCGCACGGGTGTGCATCACGTCGATGGCGCGATCAGCATGGCGCATGGCGATGGGCAGCCCAATTCGGCGACCGGCGACTTCTCGCTGCTCGCCGGGGCTGCGCCGGAGATGGACGCGAAGCCCGGCAGGCCCGGCTATGCCGCGTTCGGTCGCGTGATCGCGGGGATGGACGTGGTGAAGCGTATCCTCGGCATGCCCACCGCGAAAGGCGGTGCCGGCGCGTTCAAGGACGAGACGCTCGCACCGCCGGTGAAGATCCTCAGCGTCCACCGCCTTGACGGCCAGTCGCATCCGACCGGCCGGCCCAAGCCGTGGCTGCTGTTCGCGCGATAGGTCTTTTCCGCCCTACCAGAGTCGTTCGACCCCGAACGCATCGAACAGCTTCTCGTTGGAGACGATCGGCACGCGCTCGGTCAGTGCCTGCGCGATCAGCAGGCGGTCGAACGGGTCCTTGTGTGGAATGTCCAGGCTACCGGCGAGCGCGGCGTGATCGATCGAGACCGACAATGGCGACCAGCCGATATCGGCCATTATCCGCCGATGATGAGTGACGAAGGCGGCTGCTTCGTCGAGCTTGCCCAGCCGGTGCTTAAGCTTGACCTCGAACAGCGACACCGCGCTGACGACCATGTCGTTGTCCTGATCGGCCATCGCTGCCTTGGCCCGGTGAGAGAGGCGCGGGTCGTCGAGCAGGCCCCAGAGCAACGCATGGGTATCGAGCAGCAGCCTCAAATCTTGCCGTCGTACCAAGTGGCGAGTTCTTCCTCGCTCATCGGCTCGAAAAAACTGTCGGGGACGGTGAATTGCCCCTTCATTGCCCCGAGCAGCGGCTTCTTCTTCGGCGCGCCTTCGCGCACGAGGCGCACCACCGGCTCCTTGTTGCGTGCGATCACGACCTCCTCGCCCGCCAGCACGCGCTCGATGAGGCGCGACAGGTGCGTCTTGGCCTCGTGAACACTGACCGTCGTCATGTGGACAGCTTAGTCAATCTCTTGACTAAGCTCAAGCCGCCTGCTTCGCGCGGCTCGCGCGCTTGCGCTCGTGCGGATCGAGGTAGCGCTTGCGCAGGCGGATCGACTTCGGCGTCACCTCGACCATCTCGTCATCGTCGATATAGGCGATTGCCTGTTCCAGCGTCAGCTTCTTGGGCGGGGTGAGGCGGATCGCATCGTCCTTGCCGCCCGAAGCGCGGAAGTTGGTCAGCTGCTTCGCCTTCATCGGATTGACCTCGAGGTCATCCGTCTTCGCGTTCTCGCCGATGATCATGCCTTCATAAAGCTGCTCGCCGGGGCCGACCATCATGATGCCGCGCTCTTCCAGCGGGCCGAGCGCGTAGGCATTGGCCTCGCCCGAGCCGTTGGAGATCAGCACGCCGTTCTTGCGGCCTTCGATATTGCCCTTGTGGGGGCCGTATTTCTCGAACAGCCGGTTCATGATGCCGGTGCCACGCGTGTCCGACAGGAACTCGCCATGATAGCCGATCATCCCGCGCGAGGGCGCGGAGAAGGTGATGCGGGTCTTACCGCCACCCGAGGGGCGCATGTCGGTCATCTCGGCCTTGCGGATCGCCATCTTCTCGACGACGGTGCCCGAATATTCCTCGTCCACGTCAATGATGACGGTCTCGTAGGGCTCGGTCTTCCTGCCGTCCTCGTCCTCGCCGAACAGCACGCGGGGGCGGCTGATGCCGAGCTCGAAGCCCTCACGGCGCATCGTCTCGATCAGCACGCCGAGCTGGAGCTCGCCGCGGCCGGCGACTTCGTAGCTGTCGCGATCGGCCGCTTCGGTCACCTTGATCGCGACGTTCGATTCGGCTTCGCGGAACAGGCGGTCGCGGATCATCCGCGACGTCACCTTGCTGCCCTCGCGGCCGGCCATCGGGCTGTCGTTCACCGCGAAGCGCATCGACAGCGTCGGCGGATCGATCGGCTGCGCGTGGAGCGGTTCGCTGACGCTCGGGTCGCAGATCGTATTGGCTACGGTGGTGTGCGTCAGGCCGGCAATCGAGATGATATCGCCCGCCTTGGCCTCTTCCACCGGCACGCGCTCGAGCCCGCGAAACGCCATCAGCTTGGAAGCGCGACCGGTTTCGACGACCTTGCCGTCATTGTCGAGCGCGTGGATCGGCATGTTGACCTTGACCGTGCCCGAGGCGACCAGCCCGGTCAGGATGCGGCCGAGGAAATTGTCGCGGTCGAGCAAGGTCACGAGGAACTTGAACGGGCCGTCCGGATCGGCGGCGGGCGCCGGCACGTGCTTGACGATCGTCTCGAACAGCGGCGCCAGCGTGCCTTCGCGCACATCGGGATTGTCGCCGGCATAACCGTTGCGGCCGCTGGCGAAGATCACCGGGAAATCGAGCTGGTCGTCATTGGCGTCGAGGCTGACGAACAGATCGAACACCTCGTCGAGCACTTCCTGCGCGCGCGCGTCGGCGCGGTCGATCTTGTTGACGACGACGATCGGCTTGAGCCCCAAGGCGAGCGCCTTGCCGGTGACGAACTTGGTCTGCGGCATCGCGCCCTCGGCGGCGTCGACCAGCAGCACGACGCCGTCGACCATGCTCAGGATGCGTTCCACCTCGCCGCCGAAATCGGCATGGCCCGGCGTGTCGACGATATTGATATGGGTGGAGCCGCCAGCAGAATTTGGCCACTCGACGCTCGTGCATTTGGCGAGAATCGTGATGCCGCGCTCTTTTTCGAGATCGTTCGAATCCATCGCGCGCTCTTCCACGCGCTGGTTGTCGCGGAAGGTGCCCGATTGGCGGAACAGCTGATCGACGAGCGTGGTCTTGCCGTGATCGACGTGGGCGATGATCGCCACGTTGCGGAGGTTCATGACTTTTCCTGAGCTTGCGCCGTGGCGCGGGTTCGCCGGCGCGCATAGCCGAAATGCTGCGCGCGCGAAAGGGCCGGGCTATGCGATCCGTTATGGGGCAGGGATCGCGCGATTTTCGGTTCCATTGCGGACCTATTCCGCATAGCCTGCCGCCCGGGGAGTCGCGATGAAGCTGCTGGATTGGCTGCATCCGCTGGAGGGCATGGGGCAGGGCGTGCGCGCCGCGGCCCGGCCCGCGCGGCTGCGCTCGGGCACGCGGCGCGCGATGCTGCAGCTGATCGCGCGCGTGGTGATCGAAACCGGCCAAGGCGGCGGCGCGCGTGAGCGGATCAACTGGCTGCTGGTCGATGCCGAGGATCGCATCCTGCTGATCGTGCCGGGCAGCGCGATCGATCCGCAGCGGCTGCGCCGGGCGTTCGCGGGGATGCCCGGATTCAACCGCCAGGCGCTGGCCCGCGCGCTGCGCGCCGAGGGCCGTGCCCGCTACACGGTGTGGCGCCGCCAGCTGCCCGCCGCGACCTGATTCGGCCGTTGACGCTGTGTTGCTTTAATAATACACATGCGGTCATGAGATTACGTGCCCGAATCGCCCTGATCGCCGTCCCCGCGCTGGCCGCCTGCCATGGCGGCGCGACGCGGCGCTCGGTCGATCTGGTGATCGCGGTGGACGAGGATGCGCACAGCGCGACGCTCACCTGCCGCGGCTCCTCGACCGGCACTTGCGGCGTCGCGTTGATCGGGCCGAAGGGCGATGCCGATGTGATCCAGGCCAAGGTCGGCGAGCAGGCCAAAGCGAACGTCGTGCTGCCGATGGATTATTGCGCGGGCGCCGAGCCGCCCGATCCGCACGGCTGCCAGGCCAAGCCGCTGGTCGCGGGCGAGCAGATCGTCCGGATGAGCGAGACGCACGACTGAGGCGCCTCTTGAACCGCTGCGCCAACGCGGTCATCTAGACCCAGGCATTTCCGGAGATTTTCGATGGCGACCACGCCCGACGCGACCACCGTAACCGCTCCTGCCGAGCAAGGCCTGGTGCTGACCCCGCCCGATCCGGTGCCCGCGGTCGCGACCGAGAAGGCGGCGGGGCTGGTGCCGGTCGACGACACCAAGAAGACCGAGCTCGACGGCCGGGTCGATCAGTTCATCGCCGAGCTCGTCGCGCAGGATGTGAACTCGCCCGAATTCGGCAAGCGCGTCGATGCGATCGCGGCGATGGGGCAGAAGGAAATCCGCGACGCGGCGGGCCAGTCCAACCGCTTCCTCGATCGCCCGGTGCGCGCGATGGGCAAGGATGGCGGCGTGGGCGCCGACCTGCTCGCCTTGCGCAAGACGGTCGAGGAGCTCGATCCGAGCAAGAACGGCCGGCTCGTCGGCGGGCGGCGCGGCGTGCTCGGCCGCTTTTTCGGCGGCGGAATGACGCAATATTTCCGCAAGTACCAATCCTCGCAGACGCACATCAACGGGGTCCTGAAATCGCTGTCCAACGGCAAAGACGAGTTGCTTCAGGACAATGCCGCGATCGGCACCGAGCGCGCCAATCTGTGGACCGCGATGGGGCGGCTGGAGCAGATGATCTATCTCTCCAAGGCGATGGACGGACGCCTCGAGGACAAGGCCAACGAACTCGATCACACCGATCCCGCCAAGGCCAAGGCGGTGCGCGAGACCGCGCTTTTCTATGTCCGCCAGCGCACGCAGGACCTGCTGACGCAGATGGCGGTGACGGTGCAGGGCTATCTCGCGCTCGATCTGGTCAAGAAGAACAATGTCGAGCTGATCAAGGGCGTCGATCGCGCGTCGACCACCACCGTCTCGGCATTGCGCACCGCGGTGACGGTGGCGCAGGCGCTCAACAACCAGAAGCTGGTGCTCGACCAGATCACCGCGCTGAACTCCACCACGGCGGGGCTGATCGATTCGACCGGGCAATTGCTCAAGAGCAACACCGCGCGCATCCACGAACAGGCGGCGAATGCGACGATCCCGCTGGAGACGCTGCAGCGCGCTTTCCAGAACGTCTATGACACGATGGACGCGATCGACGTGTTCAAGCTGAAGGCGCTCGATTCGATGAAGTCGACGGTCACCGCGCTGTCGAACGAGGTGGAAAAGTCGAAGGGCTATATCGCGCGCGCCGAGGGCGCATCGCAGAACGGCGGCACTACCGCCGACCAGTTCCGGCTGGAGGCGCTGTGACGTCGTGAGCGAAATCGACGAAACGATCGCGCGGGCGAGCGCATTGCTCGATCGCACGCGCGCGCAGCGCTCGTCGCTCCGGCGGCGCAGTGGGGTGAGCGTGGGCACGCGGCTGACGCGGATCGCAGTGGCCGACGCCGCGATCCTGATCGCCGCGATCGTGATCGGCTGGGTGCTGCCGCTCGGCATGGGCGGGGCGATGCTGGTGATGGCGGCTTTGGTCGCGGTCACGCTGGCGCTGGCCTTCTTTCCCGGCGTGGCGGCGCCGACCTTCGAAGCACTACCGCAGACGCCGCTCAAGCTGTTGCCGCTGCGCACCGAGCAATGGCTGGAGGCGCAGCGCCCGGCGCTGCCCGCGCCCGCGCAGAGTCTGGTCGACGGGATCGGCGTTCGGCTGGAGACGCTGGCGCCGCAACTCGCTACGCTGGGAGAGGATAATCCCGCCGCGAACGAGGTGCGCAAACTGGTCGGCGAGCAATTGCCCTAGCTGATCAAGGATTACGGGAAGGTGCCGACGTCACTGCCCCCCGTGGCGCGCAACGGCAAGACGCCCGATGGCGAGCTCGCCGATTTGCCGCGGCTGATCGACAGCGAGATCGCCGAGATGACCGCGCAACTCGCCGAAGGCGATCTCGATCTGCTCTCGACGCGCGGCCGCTATCTCGAAATGAAATATCGCGACGAGGGGACGGACTAGCGGCGCGGGAACGCGGCGCCGTTAGTGGCGGAGGGCCTCCTGCGCGCGGTTCGCGAGGCGGGCGAGCGCGGCGGCGTGGATCGCGGGCGCGCTCACCAGCACGCCGAAGGCCTGCGCGCTGGGCGTGTTGAAGGCGAGCGGCTGACCAAGCGCATCGCTCACCGCCGCGCCCGCCTCGCGCGCGATCAGAATCGCCGCGGCGATGTCCCATTCATGGCCCCAGCGCAGCGTCGCGACGAGATCGGCCTCGTCCGCCGCGACCATCGCGATGCGCAATGCGATCGAATTGGGCTTGGCGACCGCGATCAGATCGGCGTCGACCCTGGGTAGCGAATCGGTCGGCACGCGCGCACCGGAAAAGACCCGGCGGCAGCTGGCAGCCACGGGTATGCCGTTGCGCGTCGCGCCCGCGCCGGCGGTGGCGATCCAGCGCTCGCCACGCGCCGGCGCGTCGAGCACGCCGATCACCGGCCGGCCCTGTTCCACCAGCGCGATCGAGACTGCCCAACCCGGCCGCCCGCGCAGATAATCGCGTGTGCCGTCGATCGGATCGACCACCCAGATTCGCTCGTGCGCCAGCCGCGCGCGATCGTCCGCCGTCTCCTCGGACAGCCAGCCCGCGTCCGGCAGCAGCGCTGTCAGGCGTTCCTTGAGCAAGGCATCGACTTCCAGATCTACGTCGCACACCGGGCTGCCCGGGGTTTTTTCCCAGCGCCGAAAATCGGTGTGCCAGCGCCGGAGCGCGAGCGCGCCCGCCTCGGCGGCGATATCCGCGATCGCGCCGGCGCGTTCAGCCACCCGCCACCGTCATGCCGTCGATCCGCAGCGTCGGGGCGTTGATGCCGTAGCGGAATTCGAGATCGTTCGCCGCGGTCATGGCGAGGAACATCTGTTTGAGATTGCCGGCAATCGTGAACTCGGCGACCGGCGTGGTGATCACACCCTTTTCGATGCGGAAGCCGGCGCCGCCGCGGCTGTAATCTCCGGTCACGCCGTTGACGCCCTGGCCGATCAGCTCGGTGACATAGACGCCGTCCGCGATGTCGGCGATCAGCGTCTCGACCGGGACCTTGCCCGGCACGATATAGGTGTTGCTGGTCGAGACGCCGGGCGCGCCGCCGATGCCGCGCGCGGCGTGGCCGGTCGGCTCCATGCCGAGCTGGCGCGCCGAGGCGCTGTCGAGCAGCCACGTCTCGAGCATCCCGTCCTGAATCAGCGCGACCGGGGAGACCGGCAATCCCTCGCCGTCGAACGGCCGCGAGCGCAGCCCGTGCGGGCGGTGCGGATCGTCGCGGATCGTGATGCCCTCGGCGAAAACCCGCGCGCCGAGCGCGTCGAGCAGGAAGCTGGTGCGCCGGGTGATCGCCTGGCCCGAGATCGCGCCGAGGAGATGGCCGATCAGGCTGCCGCCAACGCGCGGATCGAACACCACCGTCGCCGCGCCGCTCGCCATCCGGCCGGGATTGACCCGCGCGGCGGCGCGCTCGCCGGCCTGGCGGCCGATCGCCTCGGGCGCGTCGAGATGCGCGCGGTGGCGCGTCGCATGGTGGGCGTAATCGCGCTGCATCGCGCCGCCCTCGCCCGCAAGGACGCTGGCCGAGAGGCCGAAGCCGGTGGTGGCATAAGCGCCGGCGAATCCGTGGCTGGTGGCGAGCGCCCAGAGATGCCGCGAGGCCGAGGCCCCGCCGCCCTCGCTGTTGGTCACGCCGGGCACCGCGCGCGCGGCGTCCTCGCAGGCGAGCGCGGCA
>Ga0164241_10003920_pt1 | contig 14718 bp, 9 predicted proteins | sample OricomyardsoilBY_FD_108780 | JGI IMG/M metagenome (GOLD analysis project Ga0164241, IMG submission 108780) | Backyard soil microbial communities from Emeryville, California, USA - Original compost - Back yard soil (BY) | ecosystem: Environmental > Terrestrial > Soil > Unclassified | place: USA...
ATTACGTGCTATGGCATTGCCTGCCGGCCAACACAAAGTTGAGTTTAAGTATGAACCTAAAAGTGCAACCGAAGGTAACACTATAGCGTATGCAGGTTCGTTCATACTATTTTTATTTGTGTTGGGCACATTGGGTTTTGGCGGCTACAAAAAATTTAAGGAAATGGAAAACGAGCCTAAGCCCGAAGTGAAAGTTGCCGCCCCAACTAAGCCCGGCAAAAAGAAATAACAGTAATAGAAATATTACGCCACTGAAACTGCTGCATGAAGCGAGTATTAATTATAGTTTACTATTGGCCCCCTATTGGCGGAAGCGGCGTACAGCGGTGGGTTAAGTTTGTAAAGCACTTGCGCAGTTTTGGCTGGGAGCCTGTAATATATACGCCGCTTAACCCTTACGTGCATGAAACCGATGCCACGCTGTTAAAAGAAATACCCGAGGGCGTTGAAATAATACGCGGCCCTGTGTTCGAGGTATCGCGTTACTTTGGTGCACCGGGTAGCGGTACCACAGGCGCAGTACCAAGTAAGCCATCGGTGTTTTCGAAGCTAAAGCAATATGCAGGCAATTATGTACGCGGCAATTTTTTTATACCCGACCCACGCATTTTATGGGTAAGGCCATCGGTAAAACTATTATCGGAATACTTGCAGCAAAAACCGGTTGATGTTATTGTATCATCAACCCCGCCACACAGTTTACATTTAATAGCACAACAGCTTTCAGCTAGGTTTAACATACCCTGGTTAGCCGATTTTCGAGATCCGTGGTTGGAGGTATTAAGTTTTCATGACTTTAAAACTTCCGAGCGCGTATATAACAAGCATAAGCAGCTTTTTACCCGGGTTATTAATACTGCCGATGCAGTAGTGGTAGCACACGAAAGTGTACGTCAAAATTTTGCAGCACAAACTACTAAACCCGTAGCCCTTATTACCAATGGGTACGATACTGATGATATAACAAACAGTAAGCCAGCGCAGCTAAACCCTGATAAGTTTAATTTGGTTTTTGTAGGTATATTTTACAACATACTTAATTCCACACCATTTTGGAAAGCACTTAGTAATTTGGTTAAAACCAATAAAGCCTTTGCCGATAAATTGCAAATAACTTTTGTGGGCAAGCAACACAGCGATATTACAAATGACATTAGCGCATTCAGCCTGTTGCCCTATTGCAATTTTATGGGCTACCTTACACATAGCGAAGCAGTGGGGTATGAAAAAGCAGCCGATGCTTTGTTGCTTTTTACCCCTATAGGTAAAGAATTTAAATATGTAATACCCGGAAAATTATTTGAATACTTGGCTGTAAAAAAGCCTATACTTTGTGTAGCTGCCACCGATAACGATTCGGCGCAAATTACCATTAATACTAATGCAGGATACGTAATACCACCCGATAATGAAACTGAAATAACTGCCATACTTGAAAAAGTATTTAACCTTTTTACTAAGGGACAATTGGAGGTTACCTCATCGGGCTATGAAAAATACGAACGCAAAAACCAAACTGCCCAACTGGTTGACGAATTGAACCGGATAGCCAAATAATTCGGCATTATTGATATATTCAATTATGATGAGGCGTGCATGCAAGGTGCTTTTTTTTGTATTAGTGTTAAGCTGTATCTACTACCGCATAACGGCACAAGTAGCCTACCATAATTTTAATACCAACTCGGGCCTGCCAAGTAATGAAACTTATTGTGCCTATCAGGATAAGCAAGGCTATATGTGGTTTGGTACCGACCACGGTGTTGTAAAGTACAACGGCTATACCTTTGAAACCTATACTACAGCCGATGGCTTAACTGATAACACAGTGTTCTCGATTAAAGATGACCCCGATGGCAATATTTGGTTTTTAACTTATGCTGGGGGTATATGTTCATATAACGGAAAAAAATTCGAGCCGCACCCTAATAATGATACTATTACTAAAATATGCAGTAAGCGCATACCTACCTCGTGGGAAATACTGGATCATCAGGTAGTATGGCTGGGTATGATGGAGCGCGGATTTTATAAAATAACACCCGATACTTGTATTGCCTATTTAAACAAATCGGCAGGGATGAAAAACGATACCTGCCATATATGGGTGCTAACGTTTAGTAATTCTAAATTCGTTTATTCGGTACTTAACAATAACGATATACCCAACTTTACCGATGCAACGATAACTGATGTTATTCACTATACGTTTAGATCAAAATTTTTGCAATACCAAACCATGAATATCAGGCTGATTAAATTGCCCGATAGCAGGCTGTTACTTGCTGCATGGCAAAGCTTATTACTTTTATCAAAAAATAAGCAGGAGGATATATATGGCTTTCCTTGGGAAACATCAATTATTCTGCTGAAGAATTTGCCGGATGGAAAAATTTGGGTTTCTAACAATAACGGCACAGTTAATACCGTAAAGGTAAATGCAAATAAAATAAGCCTTGCCGATTCGGCCGTATTCGAAAAATCAGCATCTGATATTTTTTTTGATAGGCAGGGGTCGTATTGGCTAACTTCATTAAAAAACGGCATTTATATGCTACCTAACATAAACATAAAGGAATATTTAGGCCCTCCCGGTTTACCTGTTGAAAAAGTTGGCTACATGCACGCTGCCGGCAACTATATATACTTATCGCTCCCTTCTAACAAGTTATTACGTGTTGATACATCCTTTAATGCAAAACTGATAGAAGACCATAAAGAATCGAATTCAATTACACAAATGCATGTAATGCCCGATGGTTCAATAATCAGAAATTCTGATTCTATTTTACATTTTAACCAACAACGTCATCTTGTAAATCCAGAAATATCAATCGCAAAAATAGCCGTGCTGCCCGATGGCAAATATTTAGGCGGCGGCCCCGGAGGTTTTTTAGTAACCGGAAGGGGTATTACCTATTATAAATCTACTGCCGGGGGTTTCACTAAACGTGTTACCGAAATAAATCCCATTTCTGCTAACCGATACGTAATTGGTACCTTAAGCGGGCTTTACTATTTTGATATAAACAATGGCTATAAACTTATTGAAGATACCACCTACCGTAACATACGTATTACTGCCTGTAAAACAGTTAGTACAAATTTATATGGAGTTGCCACACGCGGATACGGTGTATACCTGCATATTGCCGGGCACAAGTATGCAGTTAATGAAGCCTTAGGGTTAATAAGCAATATATGCGAAGCTATCTATTTTCAAAACGATTCAACTTTATGGGTAACCAGCTATCAAGGCTTATCAAAAGTTAACTTTAAAGTAAGGACGGGCAAACTGCAAACTAAAATATGGAATTATACAAAAGAGGATGGCCTGTGCAGCAATCAAATAAATGATATAGTATGGTTTAATAATTGTATTTGGCTTGCCACCAATGAGGGGGTATGTTATTTTAAACCAAATGATATAAAACGCGATACTTTTAATATTCCTGTTTATTTTAAAAATATTGAAGTAAACGGCAATCCGTTTTCTGCCGATAGCTTAAATCTGCAGTATTTTCAAAATAATTTAAGTATAGGTTTTAATGCCCTTTACTATAAGGCTACCTCGGGCGTAAGGTACAAAGTAAAACTTACAGGTGTTAAAAACTGGAATTATATAACAGAAAATGTTATACAATATTATAACCTCCCCGCAGGTAAGTATTCATTACAAGTAGCTGCCGATGACCAATACGGGCGTTATAAATCAGGAATAAAAACCATCAGCTTTATTATTAATCCAAGTTTTAATAATACAATTTATTTTAAATTATTAATAGGGCTTGCTATCTTGCTTATTGTAGGCGTTATTTTTTACCTTGTATTTCGTAATCAACGCCAACATTCGCAAAATGTTATTAAATTATTACAGGCGGAGTTTAAAGCGTTAAACTACCAAATTAACCCGCACTTCATTTTCAATGTACTCAACTCTATTCAATATTATATTATCCGTAAAAACAGTGAGAAAGCAGTACAGTTTTTAAATGCCTTTTCGCAACTTATACGCCGCATAATTACTAATTCCAAGCAGCCTTATATAAGCGTGTTGGAAGAAATTGAGTGCCTGCAAGATTATATGGATTTGGAAAAATTGCGTTTAGATAACAGTTTTGAGTATGAAATAAATATTGACAGCAACGTTAATATTGAAGAGAAGATAATGTTGCCTATGATTCTTCAGCCTTTAGTCGAGAATTCTATTTGGCATGGTATTGTACCTTACGGGGGCCTTGGTAAAATTAAGGTTGAATTTTACAAACAAAGCAATGCCTTGGTTTGCATAGTAGACGATAATGGGGTAGGTATAAAAAGTAAGGGGCACATAAATAAAAAGAGCCAAAACAATTTATCGCTGGCTATGGGCAATGTTAACGAGCGATTAAAAATTATTGCAGAATTGAATGGTAGCGATTGGTTTATTAATATTGAGGATAAAAGCGATAAGGATAAAGCTGAACATGGTACTGTGGTAACTATTAAATTCCCTATTGTAAAAATAGCTTGATATGAAGATTGTAAAATGTGCCATTATAGAAGATGAGCCACTGGGTGCTAAAACCCTAAAGTCATTACTAAAAAAATATCAGTCGGATTTTGTGGTAGAAAAACTGGGACGTAACTTAAAAGAGGCTGCCGAAATACTAAATGATGAAGATATAGATTTGGTATTTGCGGATGTTGAACTTTTAGATGGTAATATATTTGAGGTGCTGAAAGAAATAAATTTTGGAAGTACAACCAAGCAAATAATATTTACTACCGCCTATGAAGAATTTGGTGCCAAGGCATTTAATTATCCTGCATTGCACTATTTACTTAAGCCAATTAACCCCGATGAATTGGATAAGGCAATATTAAGGTATAAAGAAGTAGCACAATTGGGCAAGGCCGTTGATACGGAAAATGCGAATGATTTTGATATAGGTAAAATGCTGCTGCCTACGCAAAATGGGATGATATTTGTTGATTATGATAAAGTAATACGTATTCAATCTTCCAATAAATATTCTATTGTTTTTACTACCGATAACAAGCAACTCATAGTTTCTAAACCACTTTCACGATTTGAAGATGTGCTAACAAGTAAAGGGTTTATACGCGTTCATGATAGCCACATGATTAACAGTAAACATATAAGAACTTACATTAAAGGAAAAGGTGGCGAAATTGAAATGAGTGATGGCGTTAGCATACCAATTTCGGTACGCAAAAAAGATGCCCTTGCTGCCATTTTTAAAAATATTATTTAAGTAATGAACATGCCATTTTCCTCACTTACCCCGTAAATGGCATCATTTACACGGTTATAGTACCTGTTTACGAAATATGGGTTTTAAAATGGCCTGCTAAATGGCATCTTTATACAACCAGATAGTATAAGTGGGTGCATTAAAGCAACCGCCATATATTTAAATGTTTTGCTGACATTTACATGATTGCACACCAAAAACGGGTGTGCATCATGTTTTTTAAATATCTACGCCAGCAAACAGTTCAGTTATTATTGCCATCCGCATTCATGTTTCAGCTATTAGCAAATTAGTACCTGATATATGAATATTGCCATTTAATTTTACATTTGCCCCCTAAATACTATGGCAAATAATTAAGTACCGCGCCATATTTTTCAGGTTTTGCTACAAGCAGAAAAAACTATAATTTATGAAAGCCTTAGTAACAGGTGGGTTAGGATTTATAGGTTCGAACCTGGTGGATTTTTTAGTGGACAAAAAATGGGATGTTACCGTAGTAGATAATTTGGTAACGGGCGATAAAGCCTATGCAAATGCAGCGGCACGGTACATATACAAAGATGTAAAAGACTTAACTGGTGCCGAGGTAGCCGATTTTGAATATGTTTTCCACTTAGCGGCATTGGCCCGCATACAGCCATCGTTCGATGAACCTGAGGAGCATGAAGATGCTACCGTTATAGCTACTATACGTTTGCTTGAAGCACTAAAGGGTAGTACCAAATTAAAGAAACTGGTTTATTCGGCTTCATCATCGTGCTATGGCACCCCTAAAAATTATCCTACCGATGAAAACGAGCAAATTACCCCTTTAAGCCCCTATGCATTGCAAAAATATGCAGCCGAGCAGTATTGCCTTATACTTGGCGAAAGGAACAATATTCCGGTTAATACACTACGGTATTTTAATGCTTACGGCCCAAGGTCGTTTAATCCGCTTAATAAGCACAACGCCTATACATCGGTTATAGGTATTTTTGCCCACCAAAAAGCAAGTAACACACCGCTAACTATAACCGGCGATGGTATGCAACAGCGCGATTTTGTGCATGTGTACGATATAGCCACTGCTAATTACCTGGCTGCAGTTACCGAGGCTACGGGCGAGGTTTTTAATATTGGATATGGCACTTGCTACACTATACTTGAACTGGCAAAAATGTTTAACCACCCATATACCTTTATTGCTGAACGCAAGGGTGAAGCGTTAATAACGCATGCCGATATAAGTAAAGCAAAACGCGTTTTAGGCTGGCAGCCTGAAATTGATATACAACAGGGCATTAACTCATATAAATAAACCCGAAATAAATGAACCCTATCCAAGATATGAAACGCATTGATTTTGATGAAATCAATGACACCATGGAGGACCTTTTGTATCACTTAGCACGCTATAAATTTGTTGGCAGGCAAATAAGGAAGGATTGGGATGTGCTTGAAATTGGCTGTGGTACAGGGTATGGGTCTAATTTTTTGGCCCAATTTGCAAAAACCGTAAATGCCTGTGAATTAGATACCCAATTATTGGTGCGCGCAAAGGAACGCTTTGTTAAACCAAACCTTACCTATTCCGACCATCCGGTTAAAGCTGAATATGATGCTGTTATTTGCCTGGAAGTAATTGAACACATGACCAAAGACTATGGCTACAAATTGCTTGATGTTTTAGACAAACATTTAAAGAAAGGTGGTTTATTATTTATTTCTACACCACGTAAAATAGATAACCCTTCCGATAACCGCAAAAAATATCATTTGCACGAATATAGCGCAAATGAGTTTGTTGCCATGTTAGAAGAAAGGTTTACAAGGGTATTGTTATTTGCACAAAACGACGAACTTATTTCATCGCAAAACCCTGACAACGCTTGGAATTTTATGGCTATTTGCTTTAAGGGCTAATAACATGGCACTAAAAGGCATTTATTACAAAGCGTTGAACATTTGGGGCAAAGTTAAGTTCCATGCCAACGAAAATGCCGGTAGCCTTTACGACCGCTTATTGCAAACCTTAGGGGTGAAGGATACTTCCATGGTTTTTTCGGCATCGCCCAAACCTGTGTTGTTATTTATAGGTAAAGAAGCCAACTTTAGGGTACTTAAAATTGCCAAATGGCTGCACAGTACCGGTCGCTTCCGCCTTGTTTTGGCACTGCATCACACTTCAATATTTAACCACAGCAATAATCCTTTTTTTGATGAGGTAATACGTTATCGAAACGGCGTACACCTTAAACGCTTAGCAGCGCTTTCAAATGCGCCGGTGCTTTATGCGTTTACCTCTGCCCCCGGCTATGCTGAAATAGCCATGAAAAATTTTAAAGGAAAAAAGGTATTTGACGCTTACGATTGCTTGGTGGTTTATTACGGGCTTAACCCGCATTTGCGTTGGATGAAGAACGAAGTACCTGCCGAAGGTGCATGTTTCCGTTTAGCCGATTATGTGTGTGCCCGCAACTTGGAAAGCGCCGAAAGCATGCGCATGTATGGGCTGCCCGCTCCGCCTAATATTGTTTTTTCCGATTACTGCGATAACGACAGCTTTTCGCTTAACCAAAAGGGGACCCTAACGCCCGATTCTGAAATTCATTTGGTATATTCAGGTGGTTTATATGGCAGGTCTGCGCGGGCCAGCTCGCATGGTATCGAAAATTTTGATGAAGTGGTAGAAGCGTTAACGCCCAACCGTATCCATTGGCATTTATACCCAACCCCATTTGCACCACTTAGCTATTATCACGATTTTATAGAAGACGCTAAGCGTATTGAATTTTTACACATATACCCCAGCGTTAGCCAAGCCAAACTGGGCGTTGAATTATCTCGCTATCACTTCGGTATTTTGCCGCACTTTAAAGATCCCTCATCAAGCATACTGCCTGCCAAGCTTAAATATGGTACCAGTAACAAATTTTTTAATTTTTTAGAGGCAGGTTTACCTATCATTGTATCTGCCGAAATGACCTATATGGCCTGGTTAGTTAAACGCTATAATATTGGTATAGTAATTGAGCGTAGCGACCTAAAAATGCTGCGCAATAAAATTGTAGCCGCCGATTATGAAGCCCTGCAACGCAATGTGTTACAGGTTAGGGATAAACTGGGCATGAAAAATAATTTACCCCGCTTGGTAAGGTTTTTTGAACGGATGGTTTAAATTTCGCCAATAATGACAATTAACGATAAAATTTTAAGGCTCGAAGACCTTGGTAAAGTATGTGCCGATTTAAAAGCGCAAGGTAAAACTATAGCTCATTGCCATGGTTGTTTCGACCTGTTGCACCCCGGGCACATGAAACATTTTGAATCGGCAAAAAAGGCTGCTGATGTTTTAGTAGTAACCTTAACGCAGGATAAGTTTGTAAACAAAGGCCCGGGCCGCCCGGTGTTTAATGAGCATACACGCGCCGAATCAATAGCCGCTTTACAAGTAGTGGATTATGTAGCTATTAACCATTGGCCAACTGCTATTGAAACCATTAAAATAATTAAGCCTGATTTTTACGTAAAGGGGCCCGACTATAAGGATCAAACAACAGATGTTACTAATAACATAGGCTTAGAAGAACAGGCCGTGAAAGAGGTAGGGGGCAAGCTTTACATTACCGACGATATTACTTTTTCATCTTCTAAATTGATTAATGCACATTTTAGTCAGTTAGATGATTCAGTACAAAAATTTTTAGCCGATTTTAAAGAGCAACACAGCGGCGAAAGTATAGTTGCTGATTTGGAAAAACTGAAGGACCTGAAGGTACTGGTAATAGGTGATACCATTATTGATGAGTACCACACATGTACACCATTAGGTAAATCATCCAAGTCGCCAACTATTTCAACCATTTATCGTAAGGGGGTTTCGTATGCAGGCGGGGTATTGGCTATTGCTAACCATCTCGATCAATTTGCCGGAAACGTTAAATTGATAACGGTTTTGGGTACCGAAAACCCACAACAGGATTTGATTGATAAAAAACTTTCGGATAGCATTGAGAGAAAATATTTTTACCGCCCCGACGGCCCCACAAATACCAAGCGCAGATACCTGGATACTTACCTGAACCTAAAGTTATTTGAAGTAACTTTTATGAATGATAAGTACATTGATGGTACAGTTGAAAAGCAGGTGATTGACCATTTAAGTGAAGCCATTAAAGAGGTTGACATGGTAATGATAGCCGACTTTGGGCATGGGTTTATTACACCGGGTATTATCCGCTTTTTAGAGGATTCGGGCAAGTATTTAGTAATTAATGCGCAAACCAATTCAAACAATTTTGGCTTTAACTACATTACTAAATACAACAGGGCCGATTATATTTCAATTGATGAGAAAGAATTGAGGCTTCCATTTGGCGATGCTTACGGCAGTATAGAATCGTTAATTGAGAAACTGCAAAAAATATCGAAGGCCGATTTAATCCAAATTACTTTAGGTGCCAGCGGCTCTATATTTTACGATAAGGGAAGGTATATTAAAACCCCTGCTTTTGCCACTTCTGTTAAGGATTCGGTAGGTGCCGGCGATGCAGTTCTTTCAGTTTCGGCTTTATGTGCCTGTGCCGGTGTATCATCCGAGGTTACAGCTTTTGTAGCCAATTGCACCGGAAGCTTGGCGGTAAACATTTTAGGTAACGAACATCCCGTTTATAAAAAAGATTTAACAAAATTCATCCTGCACTTTATTAAGTAGTTAAAACAACTTACTATGTTTTGGCTAAATGGGTATATTTGTAGTATATGAACGTTGAATCTTTTGTTACTAAATACAATACCGATTTTTGCAATTTACCGGCTGCATTTAAAGCGCATGATAAGGCAGGCAATAGCTTAACCTTTGCGCAAGGTATTGATGCTGCCGTGCAGTTAATAGTAAAAGTACAGCAAGGCGGTAATAAAATAATGCTGGTGGGTAACGGTGGTAGCGCAGGTATAACCAGCCACTTGGCTATTGATTTTTGGAAAAACGCCGGCGTAAAGGCTACTGCCTTTAACGACTCTTCCCTACTAACATGCATTTCAAACGATTATTCGTATGAAGAGGTTTTTGCAAAGCCTATTGAAACTTTTGCTGATGCAGGCGATATTTTAATTGCCATTAGCAGTTCAGGTAACTCGGCCAATATTATAAAATCGGTTGAGGCTGCTTATAGCAAAGGTTGCAGCGTAATTACGCTATCAGGGTTTTCCGAAGAAAACAAACTGGGAAGCAAAGGCGATGTAAATTTCTTTGTGCCATCGTACTCGTACGGCTTTGTTGAGGTATTGCATACCTACATTATACATTGCATGTTGGATGCAAAATTATACTGCCATAACAACATCGATATATTCAACAAGAACCAACCTATTTGATTTAGTGCTATGGATGTATTTACCGAAACTGCGCAGTTAGCAGCCCGCACGGCAGGCGGGTATCTGATGCAGCATTTCGGGCAGCAAATTACAAGTAGCGATAAGGAATCGCACCATAGCATAGTTACCGAGCACGATGTAGAAGCCGAACGCATTATTGTTCAGGGTATCCAAAACTCTTTTCCGGGGCACTCCATCCTTTCTGAAGAAATGGGGCTGCAAAAAGCTGACAGCGATTATTTGTGGGTAATAGACCCCTTAGATGGCAGCAGTTATTATTCACGGGGCATCGAAATGTTCTCGGTGGCAGTAGCATTACTAAAAGAAAATCAAGTTATAGCAGGGGCTATTTACAACCCCGTGCGCAGCGAAATGTTTTATGCATGGAAAGATGGGGGTGCCTTTTTAAACGGCACTCCAATCACAGTTTCACCACATACCAATTTAAAAGAAACAATTTGTACAGCAGGCCATCGTTACCTAAGGCTTGAACAATATGACCAAGGTATGCGCAACTTGCTAAAGTCGGTACGTTCTATCCGCGGCGGTGGTTCGTGCGCACAAGAAATGTGCTACTTGGCTTGCGGGCGTATAGATGTGCTGCTAACCGTTAACCAATCGTTTTGGGACTATGCCGCAGGCAGCCTGATAGTGCGCGAAGCAGGAGGGCAGGTAAGCGATATAACCGGTGTTGATTTTGATGTACAAAAACACCTGTACGGTAAATTTGACTTATTGGCTACTAATGGACATGTACATAAGCAGGTGTTAGGTTTGGTTTGTTCTTAACGTTGTTGCACAATTTCAAATAAACTAAAAAGGAGAACCCACGGTTCTCCTTTTTAGTTTATTTGTTGCCCAAAGTTTATTCAGCTAATAATTTAAATGTTTGTATAATATCGCCGGTTTTAACCGTTACAAATAGCACAGGCATAATACCCGGTATATCCTTTCTGTTAATGGTTATATTGCTGTTGTTGCCTATATTAAAATCGTGGTTATATAGTTGCTGCCCTAATGTGTTGCAAATACTAACAGTAACTGAATTGCTTAGTAATTTAATATTTGTAAAGTTAATAGTAAAGCGATCGGCAAAAGGGTTAGGGAATAAATCGGCTACCCCGGCAGTATATGTTTTTATGCCATTTACATTCAAATAATAGTCAACAGTATTGCTGGTTGTATTAGTTACTATTGCTTCATTAAAATCGAAGAATATATTAGCCGTATTAGTTATTACCGACATATCGGCCACGTTATTTAACGGCGAAATGGTGTAAGTAATAAAGCCATGGCTGCTTGCTTCGTTAGTGTTGCTATCGGGCAACATTATTTCTTTAAAGTAAAAAGTTATAACTCGGTTATCAATGGTATAGCTATAGTTATGGCTGGCGGCTACAACTTCAAGCGTATTCAAATCAAGGTTTGTATCTATTGTATCCACTACAGCTACATTCTCGGCATAGTAAGTGCCTGTGTTTTGGAAACGGATAGTATAAGTTAACTGTTGATTAGGTAATATGCCATTTACTGCAGATTGGCCTACCGGCGATACCGATTTATCATTAGGGTCATACGATCCTACAACTAATTCCGATAAGGATGCAGTGTTGTTTAAACTATTAATGTCATTAAAAGGCAGGTCAGGTATGGCTATTGCGCGTCCGGTTACAACCGAACCTAATGGCGTTACAACAGGTGTAGTTAAAGCCAACCTAAAATCAACATAAGCGTTTGGCATTATACTATTAACAACCCATGTTACGGTTCTGGTATTTAAATCAATACTTAAAGGTGTAGGAGTGGCGCTTAAAAAACTTTGTTTATCATCATATACAGTTACAAGCTGGCCATTAAATGGAGTAACCGACGAAGTGTTCTTTAATCTTATTCTTTGTTCCGAAGTAAAGCCGGGACGGGGAGGGGTATAATAATTAAACATAGTAGCCACTATATCGTCAGTATCGGGTGTAACGTGTATGGCAAAATCATAATCTAAATGACTAACGCCCGGAGAGTCAATATAAAAGCCTTGCGATGGTGAGTTAAACCAAATATAATTTGGCAAACCTTGCAGGTGTACGTTATGTGCGGCATCTTGAGGCAATAAAATTTCGTAATAGCCATTGGCATCGGTTACTATGTAGTGGTTGTTATCTATACGCACTGTAGTGTTTGGGCGTGGGGTATCGCTCGAATCCATTTCCCCGTCATTATTATTATCGAAGTAAACAAAGCCGCCAATAGTATCGGCTGGGGCACAGTATGTTTGGTTAGGTGTTACCAATACCGTTGCACTTGCTGTTATATTCATTGCATCGGTTACTGTAACAGTATAAGTGCCTTCAATCACAGGTACATCTACATGCGGATTGGCAACCAATGAGCTACTTAACCCTAATGCAGGGCCCCATTGGTAAGTGTATGGTGGTACACCGCCTTGCACTATTGGCACCAGGCTATCAATATTGTAACAAAATGCAAAAGTATCGCTGGCAAAACCTACCGTTAATGGCAAGGTATCGTTTGTAAAGCAAATGTGTAACTGAGGGCGATACGTAGAGTCAGGAAAATCGCTGCTGCGAAATACCATTGAATTTTGCGGGGTAGTTGTTACCGGCTCAATCATCCAGCCGTTGTTGCCATATTGTATAAGGTCTTGTACTAATTGTGTTACATCGGTACCAATGTAGTCTTGGGTAGCCGATGTGCTGGTAGGCAACAGCACTTGGTTTAATGCAGTAGCGGTTGGTTGGTTATTCCATATTGCCGTGTGTTCATCCCAGGCACTTATTATTCTTTTTATATATGCTGCGTTGTTGGTACCGTTCATAGGTGTTGAAGGGTTGCCAACAAAGGAGGTTGTAGGGTTATCGGCATATAAATCAAGTGTAGCACTGGTAATTACCGCAGTAGTTGGTAAAGATGATAAATCAAATTGTATCATGGCTTTTTCTGTCCATTGTGTTGAAGTATTATTCCATACTACTTGTGCAATAACCTCTTTATCGCCAAAATTGGTAGTAGGCGAATAGCTTAATATCTCAGTATCTTTGCCCTTCATCGAATCGGGCCGTAGCGTAATACAATTAATTACAGGCGGGCAAAGGCTGGTGTTAGGGGTAACAAATATGCTGTCCATAATAGTATCGTTATTGGCATCGGTTACTGTAAGTGTATAGGTAATATCGCCAATAGGTACATCTACATGCGGGTTAGCATCGGTGGCGCTACTTAAGCCGGTAGCCGGGCTCCACTGGTAGCTATATGGTGGTATGCCACCACTTATAATGGGGTATATGGTATCAACCGTGTTGTAACAAAAAGTAAAAGTATCATTTACGAAATGTAGTGTTAATGGTGGTATTGGCGGGCAAAGGCTGGTATTAGAGGTAACAAATATGCTGTCAATAATAGTATCGTTGTTGGCATCGGTTACTGTAAGTGTATAGGTAATATCGCCGGTTGGTACATCTACATGCGGGTTAGCATCGGTGGCACTACTTAAGCCGGTAGCGGGGCTCCATTGATAGCTATATGGTGGTATACCGCCTGCAACCAACGGGTACAAAGTATCAACCGTGTTGTAACAAAAAGTAAAAGTATCATCGGCAAAACTTGCGGTTAAAGAAGTACCTGTGGTGAAACAAATATGTAATTGCGGGCGGAAAGCAGGGTCGGCATAATCGCTGCTGCGAAACACCATTGAGTTTTGTGGTGTGGTTGAAACCGGCTCAATCATTAAGCCGTTGTTGCCATATAAAATAAGGTCGTTTACCAATTGTGTAACGTCAGTACCAATATAATCCTGTGTGGCAACAGTACTGGTTGGTAATATAATTTGATTGGTATTTGTAACAGTTGGTTGATTAGTCCAAATTACCGAATTCTCGCTCCATGCCGATGTAATACGCCTTATGTACGCGGCATTGTTCCCATTCATAGGGGTTGACGGGTTACCTACAAATGAGGTGGTCGGGTTATCGGCATATAAATCTAAGCTGGCGCTTGTAATGGTGGCATTGGCCGGAATAGAAGAAAGGTCGAACTGAATAAGGGCTTTTTCCACCCATTGGGTTGAGGTATTGCTCCATGCTAC
>Ga0164241_10003921_pt1 | contig 14715 bp, 9 predicted proteins | sample OricomyardsoilBY_FD_108780 | JGI IMG/M metagenome (GOLD analysis project Ga0164241, IMG submission 108780) | Backyard soil microbial communities from Emeryville, California, USA - Original compost - Back yard soil (BY) | ecosystem: Environmental > Terrestrial > Soil > Unclassified | place: USA...
AGCAGAAAGCCATTTCCTTCGTGCTCGACCACCTCGTCCGTTCCGCCGATTGCGGATGCGACGACCGGCAGACCATAGTACATGGCCTCGATCGGCCCGATGGGCAGCCCTTCCCAGCGTGATGGGAATACGTAGATCTTCCCGGAGGCCAACGCAGAGAGTGCCTCTGCTCGCGCCAACGCGCCTTTGAATGTAATTCGCGAAGCAACGCCCCGGCGCTCGGCGTACGCTCGAACCTCGGACTCGAGCTCTCCGCCTCCGATCATGAGCAAGGTCACTTCGGGCGCCGAGAGCTCCGCCATGATGTCCACCAGAAAAGTTGGATTCTTCTGGACGTGCATGCGCCCGGCGAACACCAGATCGAAGGACCGGCGTGGGGCCGGCGTGCTGTCGAGGTCTTGTGGGTCGATGCCGTTGTAAATCGTCGAGGCTTTTCGATCGCCACGGATGATGTGAAAACGGTCGGCGATGTTCCGGTCATTTCTCGAAACGAAAACCACCTGATCGGCTCGCTGTGCAATGCGCTTTTCCGCAGCCCACCCGAGCGCGCGCCAGGCTAGAGGTCGCTTGAGGAAGTGATAGCCGTGAACCGTGTAAACCATCTTGGGCGAGATGCCGCGCAGGGCTCGGGCGCAAAATGCGTGACCGGCTCTCGCGCCATGCACGTGCACGAGATCTGGTGAGAGCTCGGAAATCAACGTTCCCAATCGCTTCGGGATGCTGCGGTCGAAGCGAGAACGGAAGAAATCCAGCCCTCGGGTCTCGACCTTCATGGCTTGCCCCGTCTGAAAGCCATACGAGCCGCGCTGGGTAATGAGCGATGTGCGAAAACCCTGGCTACTTAAGTCCGAACACAGACCCAGCACGGCAGTGGTGCCTCCTCCTGGAGCCCCATCGGCAACCACGTGTAAGACGTGCTTCATACGCCTCGACTACGCGCTCGCTGCGCCCTCAGCAGCGACCACGGTCTCGATGAACTTCAGCGTAAGCCCGCCCAGGTAATCTTGATCGAAGCGATGCGAATTGGCGAGCGCATGGCTCCGCCAGCCGCGCAATTTCTCCGGATGCTCGAGAATGTCTGCGAGTGCACTGCGCCAGGCTTCTACCTCTCCGGGAGGCAAAACGAGTCCGTTTTGGCCGTGCTCGATCAGCTCCGGGATCCCTCCGACGTTGCTGCCCAACACGGGAAGCCCCAGACCGAGGGCCTGTATCAAAACGCCCGGCGAATTGTCGAAGCAGACGGAGGGCACGCACAGCACGTCACTATTGAACATGATGTTGCTCAGTTCCGCCTGACTCACGAAGCCGGTGAAGGTGCACCAAGGCTCCGAGCCAAACTCCCGACGAAGCGCCTCTTCATCAGAGCCCGTACCCACGATCGTGACGTGAAACGGCGGGGCGTGACCATTCGCTCGCAAACGGCGAGCGCACTCCAGCAACAGATCAACGCCCTTGGTGTGATGAATGCGTCCCGCATAGAGCACTCGCAGCTCCGCAGACTCCGTACGCGGGACGGTTGCCTCGGGATAACGATTGGGATTCAAAATCGTGGTGTGAGGATAGCGTTGGACCGGCAGAAATTTCGCTACTCTCGACAAGTTGGCGCGAGACGGCGAACAGAAACCAACTCTGGACAGCTTGCCAATGAGCGACTCTTTGTATCGAGAAGACAGTGAGCAGACCGAGCAGCGCGTTTCGCATTCGCGTCCGCCCCGGAACATGGACTGTTGGACGCATGCCAAGCCCAGGTCGTGCAAGAAGTAGACGACAGGGATATCGCGCGCGGCCAACTCCGACAGAATGTTGTATCCCAACCCCTGAACGACGTGCAGGGCAGCAACGTCAGGGTGAAATTCATCGAGCACGCGCGATGCGATCCGTCGATTGTTGGGATCGAAGTGATCCTGCAAGTGCCAAAGCGGCTTTTGCCACGCCTTCGCCTTCGTGAACCGAAACATCGGATAGAGGCGGGGCAGATGATGACGATAGATCCGAAGCCCATCCACGAGCTCCCCGTGCATTTCATCGGACGGTCGCTGCGCCGTGGTCAACACGGCGACTTCGTGTCCCTGATCGCGCAGCCACAAGGCTTGGCTGTGCGCAGACATCTCGGCTCCACCCATCACATCGGGCGGAAAGAGTGCGGACAGATAGAGAATTCGCATTTGTTCAGCCTGAGCGTTGAGTCACTGGCTCGTTCGAGCGACGCGTTTCCAGCGAACGATGGGGCCATAGCGGTCTTGGTCGAATCCAGGTAGCCGCGGTGGATCAGTTTCGATTTCGGCGAAGATGTTGCGAATGCGAGCCAGGTGCTCAGGAGCAATCGCGCTCACTACCTTGGCCTCATACCCTTCAATATCGACTTTGAGCACGTCGATTTGGTCGAAGAAGGGATCCTGGAAGACCTCAGAGAGCGCAGTGTTCACGTGCTGGCAAGGCACGCGGATGCTTTGAGTCGTTGCCTGACCGATGCCGCCGTATCGGCCCGTGGGCTCTAGGCCGAATTCGACCTCTCCGTCCTCGATGCCAATGGCGACGGCGTGGAGTTGGTAGCGACCTTCATACCCCTCAAGGGTCCGCTCAAGCCGCTCGACGTTCGAGGGAACGGGTTCGAACAAGTGAACTCGCGCTGACGGGTCGTTGCTCAAAAAGTAGAGCCCTGAGATGCCGATGTTCGAGCCAAAGTCGACGACTCGCTTTACCGGCGCAGGCGCTCCGTAGTCCTTCCGACAGAAGATCTCGTTGACCGTGAGCAGATCGTGATGCGAGTAGAGCGGGATTTGGAGCAGGCCAGTTGGGGCTTTGACGCGCGCAGTGAACGGATATTGCCCCGAACCCGTGAGGTAGCGCTGAAGCATCTCCAGCGGGTGATCGTAGGTCCGTGCCATATTGAGCAAGGCCGTATAGTGACGAGGCTGGAGCGCCGACTTCAAAAGGGTCGGAACATCGCGGCCACCCACACGCAGTTTCGAAGACTCAAGCATTGTCGACCCCGAGGGAGAGAGTGAGAACACACCGACCGATGATCGATCGAACGGAGTGACGCGACCGCGCCGCCGGAAGAACCATAGTCACGATTCGCAGAATACTCCAGCGTTTGAAGTAAGCGGACGTTGCACCGCGCAGCGCGCCGAACTTTGAACTCGCGCAGCGCCCATTCGCGACGCGCTGTCGCGAGACCGAGACAGAAATGCTCAACTTGGCTTCTCCTGCCGACGATAGCTCCGCACCAAGAAGAAGGACCGCATGGTCAGCATCAGCAGCGCGTGGGCGATCATGCCTACGCCCGCGCCGATCAAGCCGTAGCGTGCGATCAGCATGACACTGAGTGCCAACGAGACCACGATGCCCACGATGTTCATCACTGCGAACTCGGTATCGAGATTACGGCTGTACAACCCGAAACTTGCCATGTCCGAAAGCAGCCGGATCGCGACGCCGACCAACATCAAGCAGAACAGCGACGGCGAAAGCGCAAATTGCTCGATCCCCAGGCGCGGCAGCACTTTCAACACGACCACTCCGCAGGCCACGCAAAGAGGAATCGTGATAGCCACCATCCTGCCCGTCGCTTGTAAAAATGCCCGCCGCCATTCAAATTTGTTCGCGCCTCGGTGTGCCTCCACCAAATCAGGCAGCGCGACCTGAACCACGCCAACCGTGACCAAAACATGAACGGCGTTGGCCATGGTCCAATACAGTGTGTAGACGCCCGTCAGCTTCAAACCCAGAAGGTCGTTGACTACGTAGCGCTCGAGGTAGAGCTGCCCGCCAATCCCGAGATCGCTGAGATAAATCAGCCAGCCTCGCCGAACGGTTCGCCCAATCCAAGCAAAGTCGATGCGCGTCCGCGAAATGGCGGCGAATGGCCAAGCACGAAGCAGTACAGCCAAGAAGATGAAGCTTGCTATAACGCCGCCCGCCCAGCTCTCAAACACGAAACCGAGATTGCGCAGCTGCGGCCAAATCGTGCCCAGCACGAGCACAGGAAAGATCCAACTCGCTGAGCGTACGAACAGCAGAAAGTTGGCGGCCACCGGCATGCGCAAGCCGATCAGACTCATGTGCACATCGAACGCAATACACTCACCCGCCAGGATGAACGCCAAGAGCCCGAGGCTGGCTGGCGCTTGCACGATTCCTGCCGCATGCGCAGCCCCAAATGCCAGCCCTGCCAGCAGCAGCATGGTCACCGTGAGGGCCAGCCGGTCGCGCAGCAGCGTTCCGGCTCGGAGTGGGTCAGCTCCCACAATCTCGCGATTGAGGAAGTAGTTGACGCCGCAACCGATCAACGAAGGCAAAAGCCCCGCCATGCCCGCGATCAGTCCGAAGCTGCCAATCTCAGACAGCTCGAAGTGCTTCGCGAAATACAAGGTCAGCGCGAAGCGACCGACGAGGCCCGCGCCCCGCATCCCGATGTTGCCGAGCGGCAGCAACAGATTTGCGAAATGGCGTGAGCGCGCCGAGAGCGCGGACAGCTCCATCATGCCGTTCCGGCGGTCAGCGCTTTGGCTGGTGGACACATGTGCTGTCGTCGATTTGTACATGCGATGTGTCCGAGCGTCACGGCTGTCGAGCAGGAACTTGCTGCAATAGCTCGCAGACTGCTGAAGCAGCCTGGTTTTCAGCCTCTACGTAGAGGATGTTTGCCGATTCTGCGTGCGGTGCGTCGTCTTCACGTTCGACGGGGATCGGATCGCCGTACATGTCCATGGCGCGCGCGATGCGGAGCGCGCGTGAGAGCTCCAAACGGGACGAGCGCGACCGTTCGTGCCAGCTGACCAACTTGGCACTCGCGTTGGCGCGACCGAACACCAAGCTGAGCTGCCCGTCTTCTGCCCGCTTCGAACACTCGAGGCTAAAGCCGGACAATGAACTGAGCAGGGTCTTGAGCGCGCGATACGCGGGCTTCGGGGTCCGATCACGTCGAATCAAGCCAAAGCGATTCTCTGGGTCGGTCGCATCATCGCCGTCGTCTCGCCAGTCATACCAAAGACTGAGCGGCACACCGCTCTCGAAGTCGAGGAGCAGCATGCGAACCAGATACAGCGCTTGCGCGGTCTCGTCCGGGGGCCGATGTAAGAGCGTGCCGCCGCCAGTCGTCAGGCCGGTTTCGCTCCTGATCGGGACTGGAAGCTGCTTGAAGCCGTTGCGCGTGTCCGCAGCCTTCTCGCTATCAGCCGAGACCAAGCGATTCGCCTTGGACCGCCGCGCTTCGGACTTCTTTTGGGATTGCGCGATCAGGCTTCGGAGAAGGTCCCAGTCCCGCGCGGTGTACTTCAAATTGGGGATGTGTGAGTAGGGATGAACACTGACCCCGTCGAGGCAGTCTAGGACTTCGCTGCCAAGCACCGCGCTCAAGAACGGCGTATTCGGGCGAGATTGCGTGGGCGGTTTTGCGGCGGCCGGGCCAATGATCGTCGCGCCAGGGACGGCTTCTCGAATCGCGTGACACGCGGCGCTCGCCAGGCTGACGTATTGCTGCACGTCGGACTGGGGAGGCCAAAAGTCGTCCAAGTCGGGCTCATTCCAGAGCTCGAACATCGCACCGTATTCATGAAAACGGCTGACGGCGTGCGCGGCCCAGCGGGCGAACGCGGCCACGGCTTTCGGTTGAGCAGGTGCCGAGGCCTTTCGGATCGTTGGCACCTTTTGCTTGATTGCCACCGGCTTTGCGTACAGCGGGTTCGAGTAATTGAGTATGAAGAGCGGGCGTAAGCCACGCGCCCGCAGTTGCTTGGCCATCACGTCGTACGCGCCGAAGTCATAGTTGCCTGGAGTCGTTTCAGTTATTTCCCACGTCAGGTCGATTCGTACGAACTTCAGGCCGATCGCCGCGATCATGTCCCAGTCGACTTCGGTCGCGCCGTGAACATTGACCCCGAAGTTGTTGCCGATGACCAGCGGCGGGAACTTCGGATGTTGCGCGTCAGGCAGCGACTGCAGGGCCGCAGACACAGAGGCTTTGGCTCTGAACTCCGACATCGGTCCAGCGAGCGTGGACGACGGTCCGGCCGTTACTGGTAGCAGTAGCGCGCTCAGCGCGATCAAGCGCCGCATGACCGACTCGATGCCAGCGCTAAGCCAGCATCCTCCCTTCAAGCGCGTTCTGGATGACCGCGTGAATTCCGGACACGAAGCGCTCGCGCGAGAAGCGAGCGAGCCGCCTGGGATCCGGGCGCAGAGCGCTAGCATTGAAACGATGAATGGCCTGCGTCAAGCTCTCGACGGTTGGCTCATCGAAGAAAACGCTATCTTCTTCGGTGAGCGTTTCGAGCACGCCCCCGCCACGAAATGCGATCACCGGCGTGCCCGCGGCCAATGCTTCGAGGGGCGTGATTCCGAAGTCCTCCACGCCAGGGAAGATTAGCGCGCGGCTACGAGCCAGCACGTCGATGACGCCCGCGCGACTCAGACTGCCGAGGAAGGTCACCGTGCTCCCGGCCATCAAGCGCAACTCCCTCTCGAGTTGCCCGCTACCGATAATCAACAACGGCAGCTTCAAACGATTGAAGACTTCAATCGCGAGATCGACGCGCTTGTTGGGCGCAAACGCAGTCACCATGACGAAGTGCTCCGCCTTGGCCGGCGGAGCGCGCTGCACGGTCAAGAAGTCATCGAGTTCGACGAACGGATGTACGACGGCTGCGTCGCGCCCGTAGTAGCGACGAATCCGCTCGCGCACGAAGGCCGAGTTTGCAACCATGACGTCGACGTTGCGGTTGCTCGCAATGTCCCACTTTGTCAAATAATCACGGAACACGCGACCACCACAGCGCACTGCGAGTGAAGTTTCCGGCCCAAAATAGTTATCGTACTGGTCGTACATGTAACGCATCGGCGAATGGATGTACGAGACGTGAATCGCTCCTCGCGGCTTCTGAACTCCTTTGATGACGCAGTGATGGCTGCTCAGGACCAAGTTCGCCGGTTCGCTGATTTTTATCTGTTCAGCAGCGCCGGGCATCAACGGCAGTAGCTTTCGGTAGTGGCGGCTAACACCCGGTATTCGGTTCAAGAGGCTCGTGCGGATTCGCTTGCTTTCGAGCGTCGAGGAGGTCGAACCGGGCTCATGGACGAGCGTGTAAATGGGCGCTTCTGGAAAGAGCTCACAAAATGCTTCGAGCACCCGTTCCCCTCCGCGAAAACCCGTGAGCCAATCGTGAAGGAGCACGACTTGGCCTGACGGCTTGCTGGTTGCTCCCGCGGCGCAGATCGGCAGATTCAAGACACGAAACCTTGGCGAGAGAGCAACGTGGCGAAAGCGAGCACAATCGCCAGCGCCGCAGCGAGCCAAAACGCGCGCCGCCCTGACCGAGCCACCCCCGAATTCCCGGAAGCATTCCCCTCGGGATCGTTCCGCCGGCCCCGATAGAACGACTTCGGCGCAGCTGCCCCTGCAGCGTTGTTCACGATCACAGCGAAGGACGCGGCCGACGCAGCGAGCTGGCTGACGTGTTCCATCGCGGCCTTGCGAGGAGTCGTCTGAAGGCGAAGCACGCTGAGCACCGTGTCCGCGGACGAAGCAAGCACGAGCGCATCGGAATACATCGGAAAGCTCGGAGCATCGATCAGAATGAAGTCGAAGCGAACTCGCGCTTCATTCACCAAATCAAGCATCCGCTGACTCGAGAGCAGCTCCGGCGGCGCGCTTCCGCCGGAAGGGAGCCTGCAGAAACCATCGGCCGGCTCGGCGACACGGACGACGACCTCGTGCCAAATGTATTCACCCATCAAGACCGCACGGAGGCCCGGTTCGGCCGAGTCCCCTTCAGTCACGTCCCTGACTGGACGGCGAAGATCGCTGTCGATCAGCAGCACTCGGCGCCCGTCGGCCGCGAGTGCTGCGGCAAGCCAGTTTGCGCACGTCGTCTTACCGTCGCCACGCTTGGGAGAAGTGAAGAGTACGACGCGGCCGCGCTGACCGAAATCGCTTCCCCAACGGTACAGGTTGGTGCGCAGCGCGCGAAACGCTTCCAAAAATCCGGAACCAACGTCGGCCGCCGGCAGATCGAAGACGTGAAACCACTCGGGCGCGACTCCCATTCCACTCGACTCACGTTGGCGAGGGACACTGCCGAGTATCGAGTGGGAGCCAAGTGAGCGCTGGACGTCAGCCTCGCTCTGCAGAGTTCCGCCGAATAGACGACGCATGACGACCAACCCGACACCCAGCAGGACACCCGCCAAACCAATCAATAGGCGAAGCAAGAGCTTTGGCGAGTACTCGCGAGTCGGCACCTCGGGCAAGTCGAGAACGCGATTCTTGGAGAGTTGCGAGGCCTTGATGATCGCGGCCTGTTGTTGGCGTTCGAGCAGGTAGGAGTACGTTTTGCTGTAGACCTCGGACTCCCGCGACAGTTGTGCCAAGCCGAGCTCGGCGCCAGGAACCGTCTTCAACTTGTCCTCGAATTGCCCGATGAGCGAGTTGAGGGCTCCGAGGCTCTCTTGAGCTCTCGACAAACGACTGCTGACGTAGCTGCGGATCGCGGCCAGCTGCGCGTCGACTTGGGCCTGCTGTTCGCGCATATCGGGCGCCGCGCCGTTGAAGCGAGAGTCGAGATCCGTGAGCTTTTGTCGAGCGGTGGACAAGGAGCTTGCCATTCCCTCGAGTACGGGATCATTTGCATCACCGAGTAGGAACGCTCCCATGGGAGGGTTTGGCCCCTTCAACGCGCGTTGAATGTCCGTCATCGACGCGACTTGCATGCGGGCACTGAGCCGCTGCTCTTCGTACTTCGCGATCCGCTCGATCATCGCCTTCGCTTCGTTGTCGAGCACGACGACGCGATTGTTCTGCCGGTATTCGGCGAGCTTTTCCTGCACTTCGTCGAGTGATGCTCGAATCGTCGCGAGCTGGTTGCCCACGAACGCCTCAGCGGCGCTTGCGTCCTCCGTCTTCCAAGTCTGGCGCTCCTTCAGGTACGCCAGCATGAGCTGCTCGAGAAAAGTGGCCGCCATGCGCGGTGAAGTGTCGGTGAATTGAAGCGTGACCACGTTCACCGTGGTCGTGCCCTTCGGAGTCGTCACTTGCAGCCGATCCAGCGCACGCTCCGTCACACGATCGAGCGGGTTGAGCCTCACGTCGTACTGCGAACCAGCTTTCGGCTGCCCGCTCTGCCCTGGGAGCAGAGTGATCTTCAAATCGGGGCTGTTGAAGGGCACGGTGAGTTTGCCGCGACCGAGCTGTCCGCGCTCTGACGAAACTTCGTATTCGTCGCTAGTGATGAACCGAACGATGAACTGCTGTTCGTCCCGAAAGCGCTCCGAGAGTGTGGCATCGATGGCGCGTAGCTCCCGAGCAGCTCTATCGAGCGAGGATGGGTCACGGCGCGACAGCAGCCAGCGGAAATAGCGCGGCGGCCTCTCACCGGCGGGAGCGATGGCGACATCGAGACCGGCGGCGCGGATGGCTTGAACGACCAGGGTACGGCTTCGCAGGATTTCGATCTCGCTACCGAGCTCACCATGGTTGCCTCCAGAGAGGTCGAAATCTCCAGTGCTCGCCCCCATGACACCCGGCCTGCCGTCGAGTTCGCCCAAATAGAGTCGCCCGATCGCTTGGAACTGCGGTTTGGATGCCAACGTGATCAGCATCACTGCCAAGAACACCGCCGCCGCCACCGCCAGAACGAGAGGATAGCTCTCGCGAACCTTGAGCCACAGCTGCCCAAGGTCGAGATCGTCGTTCGGACGCGGCGGAAGTGTGATGCGGGTGAGTCGGGGTGAAACGGGGGGCGGCTGGCGGAGAGCTCGCACATCACTCAGCGTCGAGCCCTCGCCTTCGGGTCTACCCTCTTCATCCTCATCGGGAAAATTCAGCATGGGACATACTCACTGCGAGAGGTATTTGATTTGAACGAATGGGGTAAGCAGACCAGAAATGGTTTGGAGCGTTGGCAGCAGCTGCTGCAAACCCTCATTCCAAGTCGTGAGGGCCGTGGGCGGTACGAAAACGACATCGCCCGGCGCGAGCTCGAATGGTCCTGCTTCACCAGACAAAATCTTTGCCGCATCGATGATGAAGAGCTCGCCGTGGTCACCCACGCTGCGAATGACGCGCGTCGAAGAGAGCCGGCCTTGCGCATTGTCTCGATAACCGAAGCCCATCGAAGCGAGCGCCTGAAGAAGAGTGAGTCGGCCGTTCACGAATGGCACGACTCCGCCTCGCGACTGACCCGTTGCCGCTGCTCCAAACACGAAGGCTTGCTCGCTCGTCTTGTCCGGGACCAGGACGATGTCTCCCGTTCGCAGCTTGATATTCTGCGTGAGGTCCCCCTCCAAAATCAGGCGCCTGAAGTCGATCGGCAGGCGCCGGCCACCGCGTGCGACGTAGGCCATTCTGAGGCTGCCGCGCTCGAGCAGGATGCTGCCGCCGAGGGAGAGCGCCTCCAACAAACGCAGCGGGCGATCGCTGTATTTGAGTCCCGGCTGGTTGAATTGCCCCAGAAGATAGTAGCGGATGCTACCGCTGAAGATGACCTGCACCGTCACCTTCGGGTCTTTGACATAGGTGGCGAGCTCGCTCTGCAGAAAGAGCCGCAACTCATCCATCGTCTTGTTCGCCACATTGACCGAACCGATCAACGGAAACTGAATGGCGCCATCGTTGTCGACGAGTAGCCCAGCGAGCCGCCCATTCTGCGAGTCGAAGACGGTGCCAGAATAAGGGGCAATGGAGAGCTCTGGATGACCGTAGACGGCAACCAGGATGGAATCTCCCGGTCCCACTCGATACGCCTCACCGTCGCGTCCGCCGATGGCCGCGTCGAGTAGCGCCGGGTCGAGCTTTTCTGGGCGCTGCGACACCACTGCGGAGGGCAGCGAGCGCGCCACCACTGGAGGCTTCGAACCGCAGCCCAGCAAACACCAAGTGGCGACCATCAGAGCGCACATCGACCACCTCACCAGCGAGGGAGATGACGTTTGCATCGAGACTGATCGCTTTTGCCAAGCCGGCGCTTGCCGACCAATCCGATGCGCCGAGAATAAGCCCATTTGATATCGAATTTTAAGGAACTGGACTCAATAGGCGTTCTTATCGATGAACCCCTTCCAGAGTGTCATCGTCAGAATCTTCAGATCGAGCGCGTACGACCAGTTCCGGATGTAGAACAAGTCGCACTGGATACGAGCGTCGAGGGAGGTATTGCCGCGCCAGCCGTTTACCTGCGCCCAACCGGTAATTCCGGCGCGCACTTTATGACGCAGCATGTAGTGTGGAATCTCTGCTCGAAATTTCTTTACGAAGACCGGTCGCTCGGGGCGAGGTCCGACGAGGGACATGTCACCACGGAGCACGTTCCACAGTTGTGGCAGTTCATCGAGACTGGTTTTGCGCAAGAAGGTTCCTAGCGCGGTGCGCCGATCATCATTGACGCCCGCCCATACGGCTCCGCTCTGTTTCTCGGCGTCGACGCGCATCGAGCGGAATTTGAGCATCGAAAAGCTTCGACCATCCAGGCCCATTCTCTCCTGGGCGTAAAGCACCGGGCCACGCGAGGTCAGTTTCACGAGACAGGCAATGAACAGTAAGAGAGGCGACAGCACCATCAGCGCTACCGCCGAAAGCAGCGCGTCTGTCGCTCGTTTTGCCATTGCTCCCCATCCCATTACTGGGGAGTCATTAATACGTACGACTGGCAGCCCATCGAAGTCTTCGACCTCACAGCCGAGCGTCACGTACTGCTGGACGTCGGGAACGATGCCTACGTCGATCGTCTCGTCCTTGAGCAGATCCAACACTCGGTCGAGCCGGCCACCCTGAGACGGTGGAAGCGCAATCAGCACCTCGTCGATGCTGATTGCGCGGATGACCTCCGAAAGTTCCTCGAAACGCCCAAGCAGCCTTTTGCCATGGATGACGCCGCGGGTCGCGTGTTCATCGGTGACGACGCCGGTAACCCGAAGACCGAGCTCGGGAAAACCATCCAGGCGCTCAATCAGCCGCGCCATCACGACGCCCTCACCGACGATCAGCACGTGGCGTAGGTTGAACCCCTGCCCCCGCAGATGGCGGAGCGCGGCGCGCAGGACGATGCGAAACCCTGCCATCGCCAGGCCGGACAAAATGGCGAAGTAGATGATGACCAAACGCGAGTATCGGTACTCCTCGAACAGATAGGTAATGGCGATAAAAGCCAGCAAGGCGACGAGATGCGCCTTCAACAGCAGATGAAGCTCACGAAAGCGCCCCATGAGCCGTGTCGACTCGTAAACGCGCATCCACGTGCCAACACCCATCCAGAGGACTGCGAGAAGCGGAGCTAACGCAGCGTACTTGGAGAACGGGGGGAACCCTTTCGTCACGGCGAGTGACGGAGCGATTGGCGCCACACAAAACCTCACCCCATAAGACGCCAGCCAACACCCCACGATGACGGCGCCGTCCATCGCACGAAATAGGTGCTCAAGAATGTGGCGATGACGCTTCAGCATGTATCCCTCCGGCAAAAAGGCCTCAAAAGCAAAGTTGGCGGAGCGCCAAGACGCCACACGCGGAACGCGAGTCCCTACGCTGGCTGAAGAACGAAGAAACGAGATCGGCTGTCACTCGCGGCGCGAGTGGTGTGGCCGATCTGCAGTTTTGCGGGCATCTCCCCAAAGTCCACTGGCCCGCACATAGCACTACTTGGTCGCATACCGAGCACGACCGAGTCAAGCGTCAAATAGGAATCTTGCCAATCGAAGATCCGCTGAACTCTGCACTCATATGCCAAATTGGTGAAATGCGCATCACGCGCACGAAAACACTCCAACTGACTCTCTGTCCGAATGAGGCAAATTAGCGCCCACCACTTGGACTCAATGATTTGCACCACTCCCGACTTGAAGTGTCATTGATTGTACCGTGGCGTTTTTGCGCCTAACACGACCGCTAAGGCACCGCTAAATGCGCGGTTTGTAGCGCATTTGCCGGACGGCCGGGCTTTCGCTTCAACGCCACTGCAGCGCGCAGCCCCTCTTGCCCCGCTTCCAGGCGCTCGAGCGTTAGATACTGATTAAAGGCTACTGTCGATTGAGTACCTCGAGGTCACTCACTGCTGGACCGGTCAATACTTTGCCCCGGCAATCGAAACGCGACCCATGACAGGGGCAGTCCCAGGATTTTTCTGCGGAGTTCCAGGCCACGACACCGCCGAGGTGCGGGCACGTTGCAGACAGCTCATGCTTGTCGCCGGAGTGGTCGACGTAGATCGCGACGCGAGTCAGTCCGCGGCGCACGACCGCGCCCTCGCCCCGCGCGATCTGGTCTGCGTTCGCAACATCGGCCGGCCCAATCCAATCGGAATATTGCGCGGCGGTGTTCAGGTTCTCATGAACATAGCTGCCGATCGCTCGCGCCGAAGCAGGTTTGCGCTTCGGCTCGTACAACTTCGCGAAAGGATGCGCGACGCCAGCGATGAGGTCGGCAATTAGTTCAGCCGAGAGCGCGCCGTACGTCATGCCGTTGCCGGAAAAGCCGGTGAGAATGAAGACGCGCTCTTGCCCAGGATTCCTACCAATGAACGCCAGTCCGTCACTGGGCTCGAACACTTGTCCGGACCACTGACAAGCCTTGTTTCCCGCGGCGGGAAATCGTTCGCGCGCCCAGGTTTCCAAGCGCGGAAAGTGCTTTTCGGCATCGTCACCTTGCCCGACGCGATGATCTTCACCGCCAACGATCAAAATGGGCCGCTCGGTCTCGGCGTCGACTCCGAGGCGGACGTAGTGATACGGATCATCCATGTCCCACGAGAGGCTCGGGCTGGCTTCACTCGTCTCGAAGGCGATGGCATAGGTTCGATACGCCGCTTGCTTCGTGTGCATGACGGCTACGTCGTTGATGGGAGTATTCGTAGCGACGATCACATGACTGGCCCGGATCCGCTTACCTTGCGCGGTTCCGAGGGTCACTTCGCCGCTATTGCCGGAGTCGAATTGGTTGACCGTGACCGGTGCATAGATCTGGACGCCTTTCTTCTGCAGCGCCTTCAGCACACCCGCCAGAAATTCGAGCGGCTCGAACTGCGCCTGATTGGCGACTCGCAATGCCGGCCCGTGCGTGAGGGTCATTGGGGCGCGCTTCACCAATTCACATGTCAATCCCGCCGCGGTGGCAGCCGCATGCTCTCGCAGCAAGTCCTTTTCTTGGGACTTGTTGCCGGCGCACAGAAAGCCGTTCAGTCGTTGAAAGCCACACTCGATACCGTAGAGGTTCATGACGCGTTCCAGGTGCGCGATGCCGCGCATGTGGCTCAGAGCGACCAGGCGCGAAGCTTCTTCGCCATGCATGCTCGCGAGCTCGAAGTACCGGCGGTCCAAGACTGCCGAGAGGTGCGCGGTCGTGGCGCTCGTGTCGCCAGCGCCGACGTGCGAGCGCTCGACGACCACCACCGAGCGACCGCGCTCTGCCAGCTCCAACGCGCACAGCAGACCTGCCATACCAGCGCCAATCACGCACACGTCTGTGGTGATGTCCTGGTCCAATGGGGCAACGCGCACACCGCCCACGAGCCCCGCCGGCTGCCAGGGTGAGCGATGATCGGTCGCAGCGGGTCGGGTGGCGTCTAAATCATTTTGGCTGGCCATTCCCCACATGATGCAAGCCTCGGGCCCGCCCGAGCAGGCGGAGTCTCAGCGTGCGCGTCACGCACCGGCGTGTGGCGAAGCGGCACGAATGCGGCGAACGATCCCGCCCTCCGTGTTCAGTCGTGCATTTCGCTCTGCGCGGCT
>Ga0164241_10003922_pt1 | contig 14714 bp, 18 predicted proteins | sample OricomyardsoilBY_FD_108780 | JGI IMG/M metagenome (GOLD analysis project Ga0164241, IMG submission 108780) | Backyard soil microbial communities from Emeryville, California, USA - Original compost - Back yard soil (BY) | ecosystem: Environmental > Terrestrial > Soil > Unclassified | place: USA...
CACGTTCGAGCCCGGCAATGGCGACACCGCAAGCTCGGAGACCGCAGATTACGGCACGTCAATCGTGGCGCCCACACAGCCCGTGCTCGCCAACCACCAGTTTGACGGTTGGTTCACAGCCGCTGAGGGTGGCACCCAGGTGACTTTCCCCTACACGCTCACCGGCGACGTCACCCTCTACGCGCAGTGGACGATTAACACGCACACCGTCACGTTCGAGCCCGGCAATGGCGACGCTGCAAGCTCGGCCGGAGCGGACTACGGATCGACCGTCAACGCACCCACCGAACCCACACGCCCCAACTACACCCTTGCGGGATGGTTCACGGCCGCTGACGGCGGCACCCAGGTGACGTTCCCCTACACGCTCACCGGCGACGTGACCCTATACGCGCAGTGGACGCACACCCCTGCAAGCTTCAGCGCCCCAAGCCAGGCGGCGCCAGGGGAGACCATCACCATCAACGCTCACGGCTTCCAACCGGGCGAGGCGGTGGAGGTCTGGCTACTGTCAACGCCCGTGCTACTCGCGACGGTCCAGGCCGACGCGAATGGTTCCGTGAGCACGATGGTGACCATCCCGTCGGGCACCACTCCCGGAAGTCACCACATCGAACTGCGGGGCGAGCTGAGCGGCACCTTCGCGAGCGCGCTCACCGTCACCGAGGCACTCGCTGGCACAGGCGCCAACATCGGAAGTAGCGCTCTTGTCGCGGCACTGCTGATGTTCGCGGGCTTCGCGCTCCTTGTGACGAGGCGGCGACCGCGCGCATGAGTACTACCGCGCGCGAACGATGACCTCGCCCATATCGGTTGTCGTGCTCGCCTGAGGTGGAATGCCCGGAGCTTTCATCGAAGTTCAACTTCTAACCTTGTTGGTATTAGAAGTTTATTAGAGGTTGACGCTTCCGCATAGTCGACTACGGACGGTGCAACGGGCCCATGCCATGGGCGGCCGAATTGCGGACTACCTCGCGGCGAGCACGTCCACGGCAAAGACCAGAGTGGAGTTAGCGGGGATGGGGCCCATGGCGCGGCTGCCGTAGCCGGACTCTGGCGGCACCACGAGGAGCAGCTTGGAGCCAACTGGCTGGCCAACAATGCCATCCACCCAGCCGTCAATAAGCGAGCCACGTGCAATGACAAAGGAGATGGGCTCGCCACGGTCCCACGAGGAATCGAACGTGCTCCCGTCCCACAGCCAGCCTGTGTAGTGGACGGTGATGGACTGTCCTTCTGCCACCGGCGCACCGTCACCAGGCTCGAGCACCTGGACTGCGAGACCCTCCGGAACCTCGGCACCTTGAAAATCCGGCACGGGCGCGCCAATGCCGTCGCGAGTGATGGTGGGGAGCGAACGTTCAGTCATAGGTCTTCCTTGCTGTAGGGCGCCTTTAGCGCTTCTTTCCTTCGGCAAACTTGGCGACAGCCGCCTCTATACGACGCTGCCGCGTTTCCTCAACCTTGGTGCCGTTGATGTTATCGATGTGAAACCGCTGCAAACTGTTGGCGAGCGAATCGAAGAAGGGCCGCACGCCAGCGGCGTCCAGTGCCGCGGCAAAGTCAGCGGGCACGTTGACCTCTCGCGGCTCCTCCATCACCGTCAGCTTCACGGTGACGGCATCGTCAGCACCAAGTCCGGTGGCCTTGCGCACCGCCGCGTTGAAACTGATCATCGACTGGCCGCCCATGGATCCAATGGTGTTGCGGTACTCGTAGCCGTCCACACCGCTGCCAGTGACGCTTACGAGAACCGGCGCCCGCTTACCCGCGCCCAACTCCTCGACAACCTCCGGCGGAACCACGATCCCGGCATTGTTTCCCACGCCCCAAATGTGCGTCTCAAAGGTGACACTCACCATGGCGACGGCCTTGCGTTATCCCTAGCCCCGTCGTCGGGCATATGGGGAAGTTCGTAACCCCCGGAACGGATGCATAACCACCGCAGTTCACCGGGGCTGTCCGGATGCGCGCGCCACGTGCGCCACACGTCTTGGCCAACGCGCACAAGCGAGCCGGGGCCAACGTCAACGACGTCGTCGTCGAGGCCCATCTGACCGCGGCCCTCGAGGAACACATAGAGCTCTTCGACGCGCGAGTGGGTGTGCCAATAGCCTGCCTCGCCGCCCGGGAGGAGCGCGTTGGAGGTCATGCCGATGTACTGCATGGTCATCTCGTGATCGACCACCCGGCGCCCGTCCCAACTGCGCTCGGGAGCGAAGCCGCCAAAGTGGCTGTGCCAGGTGTCCATAGGACCTATCTCGTGAACCTCGTAAGCACCCATACGGCTATCCTGCCATGGCCACTCGGTCAACCTCAGGCGTGTTGCAGGGTCCTGATGCGCAGGGCGTCCACGGCCAGGTCAACATCGCGCTCGGTGTTGTAGAGGTAGAAGCTCAGCCTCACCTTGCCGTCGCGTGCCGACGCCGCAATTCCGGCCTCGGCGAGCGCCTTGGCATCGGCTCCCTCGATGGACACGATGGGGCTCTCGCCAGCCGGCAAACCCATGCGCGCGCGGAATTGGTTGGCAAGCCCAACGACGTAGGCGTTGACGTGCTTCCTGTTCGCACCCGCGAGACCCTCTAGCGCGAGCGCGCCGGCCTCTACTAACTGCCATGGCGGCGAGGTGTCGAACCTCCGCGCTGAGCGGCTGGGCTTGGGATCGGGCCCGTACAGCGAGTTCCACGGCTCATCTGCGCCGTACCAACTGGCGTCCACCGCACGCAGCCACGTGGCCCGGGGATGAATTGCGGCGAGGGCCATCCCGCGCGGAGCCGTGAGCCACTTGTAGACGGCGCCCACCGTCACGTCGAAGTCCCGCGCGCGCAACGGCAGCCAGCCGGCGGCATGGCTCACATCAATGAGAGTTTTCACGCCCGACGCTCTGGTTGCCTCAGCGATCGCGTCAAGATTGGCGACACGGCCGTCACACGATTGCACGGCGCTCACCGCGACGAGGTCAATGCCCGGCCGGATGGCGTCAACCAGGTCATCGAGTTCAACCAGTTTGACCCGCAGGCGAGGGTCGTTGAGGAACGGGAAGAGCACCGAGGCGAAGTCATTCTGGACCGCGAGCACGCGCGCGCCATCGGGCAACGACGCAGCCACCATGCCAACCACTTGCGAGACGGAACCGGCGAGCGTGACGTCTGCAGCGTCGGCCCCAACGAGCGTTCCATATGCCGCACGCATGCGGTCGACCATGGGGTCCATCCGAGCAGGGCCCAGGCGGCCCTGCGCCCATTCGTCTGCGGCGGCGTGCAGCGCGGCGGTGCTCGCGCGCGGAGGAAGGCCGTAGCTCGCGGTGTTGAGATAGCCGGGCACGCGTGGATATGCGGCCGCCAAAGCGGGCTGAATGAGTTGGGGACTCGTCATGTCTCCATGGTCGCCGCCGCGCCAAAGCGCCACAAGATTGTGCTTTGTGCATTGACACTTAGATGCCATCATGGTCTGATGATCGATGTTGAGCGACTGCTTATCCTCCGCGAGGTGGGCCGCCACGGGTCAAAGGCGGCGGCCGCCAGGTCGCTGCGGCTCAGCGAACCCACCGTTGCGCATCACGTGGATGCCCTGGAACGCGGCGCCGGCGTTCCGCTCACGGTGCGCGTTGGCCGCGTCACGCGCCTCACCCCTGCGGGCGAGGCGCTCGTGGAGCATGCGGACGCGATCGCCGCGAGCCTCGAGAGTGCGGAACGCACCCTGCACGGCCACGCGGACCTGCAAGTGGGGCGCCTGCGCATCGCCGCGTTCAACTCCTTCAGCGCTGGCACCCTGCCAGCACCGCTCGCCGAGTTTGCGCGCAACTACCCCGGCGTGGAGGTGGGGCTCATCGAGGTGGAGACCGACGACGCGCTGGCCCTCATGCACGAGGGACGTGCCGACCTCGTGGTGGGCTTCGCAGACGACGCGACGCCCGTGCCGGATGGACTTGAGGTCACGTGGCTGGACCGAGACGAATACTTTGTGGTGCTGCCAGAGACTCACCCCCAAGCACGCCGTCGCACCGTGGACATGGCCGGCCTGGGCGACGAGCACTGGATCTCGGGTTGTGCCCGCTGCCGCGCGCACCTCGTGGCCCTCGCTGCGGACGCGGGCTTTGCGCCCAATATCGGCTTTGTCACCGAGGACTACGTGACGACGCTCAAGCTCGTGGCGGAGAAGTTAGGCGTTGCCCTGCTGCCGCGGATGGCCATCGACTCGAGCCCAACGGTTGCGGGGGTGGTTACGGCGCCCACCCGCCCGCAGTCCTATCGCGAGATCTTCCTGGCGCTGCCGAGCGAGCCCGCGCCGGCCGCCGTGGCCTTCGCGGAACTGCTCACTGGTGGCGTGGCCTCCCGCTAGACGCGAGCGAGCACGCCCTCGCGCTGCAGCAGTGCCTTCTTGGTCTCGACGCCCCACGCGAACCCGGTGAGCGATCCGCTCGAGCCCACCACGCGGTGGCACGGCACAAACAGTCCCGTGACGTTTGCCCCGCACGCGGCACCAACCGCCCTGCTGGCCGACGCGTTGCCCAGTTGGGCGGCCACCTCGCCGTAGGTGCGTGTTTCGCCGGCCGGGATGTTACGCAGCACCTCCCACACACGCTCGCGGAACTCGGTGCCGTGGGGGGCCACGGCCACTTGGGCAACTGCCTCGGTGTCGCCGTCGTAGAAGGCGAGCACAGCGTTGGCGGCAAGACAGGCACCGGTGACCACGGCGTCGGGCACAATGCCGGCCCGCGTGGCGACCTCGGTGACGCTGTCAGTCCAGCCGGCGCCCACCACAACGCCCGTGTCTTCGATGAGAGTGAACGGGCCGTCGGGGGTGGAAATGGTTTGGGAGATGAGCATGGCGATTCCTTCCAGGGAGCGCGCAATCCACGCGCGGCCAATGATGAGTGCCTCGGCGTTGGGTTCGCCGGTGGCTTTGAGGGCCGCGCGGGCGGCGAGGCGATGCGGGCCGGGCTTGGCAGAGGGGAGCTCGAGCACCCACGGATGAGCCTCGATGGCAGCGCGGGCGGAGGCGTGCGGGTCCTTGCGACCCACCCCGGCCCACGCCAGGTCCGCGAGCGCGGTGCAGAGATCTTCCCTGCTAGCGACGTGGTTGTAGAGGGACATGGCCTCCACGCCGAGTGCGGTGGCGAGCCGCCGCATGGTGAGCGACTCGAGCCCCTCGGCGTCCGCGAGCGCGAGTGCGGCGTCGAGGACGGCGTTGCGCGTGAGTCCGCGTCGCTTCATGGGGTCTCCTTTTACTTACATTGTAAGTGTACGCTTTTCCCCGCGGCCTGCACAGACTCGCCCTAGGCTCAACTCATGACAGCGGCTACAGCACTGGTAGTAGTGCTTGCCGCGGGCTTGGCGAGCCAGCTGATCGCGGCCAGGTTCCGCCTACCGGCGATTGTGGTGCTCATCTTTGTTGGGCTCGCGCTGGGCCCCATAACTGGCGTCATTACCCTTCCCCTGCCTCCGGAGACCGTGTCCGAGATCATCGGCCTCGGCGTTGCCGTGATTCTCTTTGAGGGCGCCATGAGCCTCAAGCTCACGGAGCTGCGAAGGGTTGGTCACGGCGTGGGCCGCCTGACCATCCTTGGGCCGCCGCTCGCGTTTGTGCTGGGCACCCTCGCCGCTAGGTTCGTTGGCGGATTTTCCCTCCAGACTTCGGTGCTGCTTGGTGCGATCCTGGTGGTCACCGGGCCAACGGTCATCGTTCCGATGCTGAGACAGGGAAATCTCAAGCGCGACACCGCCTCGCTCCTCAGATGGGAGGGGATCGTCAACGACCCCATTGGGGTGCTCTTGGCGACCATCATGTTCCAGATCGTCGCGTTGAGCGGGCTAGGGCGCGGCGAACTCTTGCGTGGATTCGGTCTCGCAATCGCGATGGCCGCGGTGGTGGGCGGCGGCATGGGCCTGATCACCGCAAAGGCATTCCAGCGCGGCTGGATCCCCTCGCACCTCAAGGCGCCGGTGCTACTCGGCCTGGTGCTGGTGGTCTTCACTGTGACGAACGCGGCGCAGGATGAGGCCGGGCTGCTGGTGGTGACCGCCATGGGCGTGGTCATGGGCAACGCGGTGCTGTCCGATCGTGAGGCGCTAGTGAGCTTCAAGGAAAGCCTCACGGTGGTGCTGTTGTCCGTGCTGTTCATTGTGATTCCCGCGGAGCTGTCGGCGGATGATCTGCGGCTCCTTGATTGGCGCGTTGCCGCGTTCGTGGCGGTGCTCATGGTGGTAGTGCGGCCCGTGACGGTGCTGCTCGCGACTTTCCGCTCGCCGATACCGCGCAACGATCGCCTGCTCATGGCGTGGATCGCTCCGCGCGGCATCGTCGCCGCGGCCACCGCTGGCGTGTTTGGCCCGGCGATGGTCGACGCCGGGTTCGACGACGGTCGCATGCTGCTGCCAACCGTGTTCTTGGTGATCCTCGTGACCGTGCTGGTGCATTCCTTGACGTTGAAGCCTCTCGCGAGAGCGCTCGATCTACTCGCTGGCGTGAAAAATGGCCTGCTCATCATTGGCGGTTCGGCGTGGGCCGCGAACCTCGCGCGCAAGCTCCGCGAACGCAACGTGGAGGCGCTCGTCGCAGACAATGCCTACGAGAAGCTCAAGCCAGCGCGTATGGAATCCGTGCCCACGTACTTTGGGGAGATCCTCTCCGAGGACGCCGAGGAGGACGTTGATCTCAGTCGGATGAGCTTTGTACTTGCCGCGTCCGACAACGACTATTACAACGCCCTCATCGCCCGCGAACTTGGGCGACGATTCGAGTATCACCGCACTTTCCAGCTCGCGACGCACGGCGAATCCGTGAATGCCCGACGCCGGCTCGGGTTTGCCAATCGCGGCTCCTTCGCGTTCGATGGCGTCGTCGACTTTCCGGCCATGGAGCGCAACTTCGCGGAAGGCTGGCACTTCCACGTGATGAGTGCGGGCAAGGACTTCCCGCGCGATCAGTTCGAGGCCGCACTCGCGGACCAGGGCGCCATCCCCATTGGCGCGATCGACGAGCAAGGAGCGCTGCGGGTCTTTGCGCCCGACCAACCCTTCCGGCCGCGGCGAGATTCACACGTGATCTACTTTGCCCCGCCCGCGGGCCGGGGCTAACTCCCCAACGTCTCCCGTGCAATGGCCGCCACGAACGCATCGATGTCGTCTTCCGTGGTGTCGAAGCTGCACATCCACCGCACCTCGTTCTTGGCCGCGTCCCAGTCGTAGAACCGGAAGGACTCGCGCAACCGGTCCGCGACGCCATCCGGCACCGTGGCGAAGACGCCGTTCGATTGGGTGGGCTGGGTGAACGTCACCCCGCGGATGGAGCCGTCCGCGACCCCAGCCTCGATCCCCGCCCGCAGTCGCTGCGCCATCGCGTTGGAATGCGAGGCGTTGCGCAACCACAAGTCACCCTCAAGCAGCGCAAGCAATTGCGCGGAGACAAACCGCATCTTGGAGGACAGCTGCATGTTGAGCTTGCGAAGAAACAGGAGTCCCTCTGACGCCTCGGGATTGAGAATCACCACGGCCTCACCCAGCATCGCGCCGTTCTTGGTGCCGCCGTAACTCAGCACGTCCACGCCGGCATCCCGGGTGAAGGCTCGCAACGGCACCCCCAGCGATGCGGCGGCGTTGGAGATGCGCGCGCCATCCATGTGAACCCGCATGCCGAGGCCGTGTGCGTGGTCGGTGATGGCGGCAATCTCGTCCACCGAGTAGAGCGTGCCAAGCTCCGTGGACTGCGTGATCGACACCACGAGCGGCTGAGCGCGGTGCTCGTCTCCCCAACCCCACGCCTCGCGGTCGATGAGCTCCGGCGTGAGCTTGCCGTTCTCCGTTGGCACGGTGAGGAGCTTGATCCCCGCTACGCGCTCCGGCGCGCCCGCCTCATCCACGTGGATGTGCGCCGTACCCGCGGCGATCACCGCGCCCCATCGCGGCAGCATCGACTGCAGGCCAACCACATTGGCGCCGGTGCCGTTGAACATGGGGAACGCCTGCACGCCCTCGCCAAAGTGCGTCGACATCACCTCTTGCAGGCGCGCGGTGTAGACGTCGTCGCCGTACGCCACTTGATGGCCGCCGTTCGCCGCGGCAATTGCTGCGAGCACCTCTGGGTGCACCCCCGAGTAGTTGTCGGAGGCAAAGCCGCGCGAGGCGGCGTCATGAATGGTGGTCACTGGTTTCCAATCTCAATCACGGTGTCGTTGACATCGATGGCCGGCACGTCCCACAGGCCTACAAAGCGGTTGGCGAGTTCGTCTTCGAGCCCGGCAAGGCTCTTCACCCGGAAGATGGCCGACGCTGCGGTCAGTTCTCTTGCGGTGTCACGGGCGTCCTTGGCAAAGCCTTGGGCAAGGGCGCGCGTCCACGCCTCGGTAGCCGCCTTGATTGCGGCGTAATTGGCGCCACCCGCGAGGGGTCGGTCAACCACGGGCGAGGAAACTACCGCGAACCGTCCGGCGTCCGAATCTTGGAGGTCGGCGTAGAACGCGCGGCTGACGTGACGAAGAGCCGTGAAGGACGCTTCCACGAACCTGAAGTCCGCCTCGCTCTGCGCGGCGAGGCCGCCACCACCGCGCCAACCGCCTACGAGGTGCAGCACACCGTCAACTGGCCCGTTGCTGGTGTGGATGAGCTCTGCGAGTGCCGTCACCGCCTGCTCATCCGTGAGATCGCAGTCCGCGTGACTCACCGCAACCACGCGAGCGCCAGCGTTCCCCAACGCGCGCGCGGCCGCGAGCCCCGAGGCGCTGCCCGCACCCGCGATGACCACGAGTTTGCCCGCGACGCTCATGCACCTAAGCCTGCCACGCGTTCAGGAATCCCGGCCCGTCATTCCGGCGGTGGATTCCACCACGGACCTCGTCTTCTTGTCGAGAGCCTCGAAGAACATAGACAGGGGGAACTCGTCGTCGAGGATCGCGTCGGTATAGCCCTTGGGAGCGCCCGCAAGGATCTCGTCGGGGAGCCCGCGCGCCCACTGCGACGCGGGGTTGGGGGTGAGCGTGGCGCTCACGAGGTCGTATGCCGCGAGCCAATGCGCAGTCTTTGGGCGATCTATCGAGCGCCAATACAGCACGTTGATGGCATCGCTCAGCGCGAGCACCGCCGCGGGGACCTCATCCCAATCGAAGGACAACGCGGTGTCCGTCCAATGCAGCACGCCACGCTGGTGAAGCCACGCGAACAGGAGCTGACCGCCCAGGCCGTCGTAATTGCGAACTCGAGAGCCCGTAAGCGGGAACCGGAAGCCACGCTCAAAAATCACGGCCTGCTGAACGAGCCGCGCGTGCTCCAGCATCTCGGTCTCCGCGGAATCCAAAGTTTCCGCGCCGTCCAAAGTGTGCGCAGCGTCGGCCCGTGTTTGGAGGCGTTTTTCGATGGCGCTGCACTCGCGGAATGCGGTGAGGTCGCAGCGCAGCTCCTCGAGCGAGTAGAGGAAATATGGCATGCGCTGCTTGATCATGAAGGGGTCAAAGGGCAGGTCACCGCGCATGTGGGTGCGGTCGTGAATCATGTCCCACATGACGAAGGTCTTCTCCGTGAGCTGCTGATCGTCAAGCATGCGAGCGATGCCCTCGGGGAGATCCAGCTTGGTGACTTCCGCAACGGCGCGGATCACGCGGCGGTAGCGTGCTGCCTCCCGATCCTGGAAGATGGCGCCCCACGAGAAGGTGGGGATCTCGCGCATCGCGATGGTTTCCGGGAAGAGCACTGCGGAGTTGGTGTCGTAGCCGGGCGTGAAGTCGATAAAGCGGAGCGACACGAAGAGCTTGTTGCCGTAGTCGCCCGCCTCGAGGCGCGCGATGAATTCCGGCCAGATGACCTCCACGAGGAGCGCCTCAACGTGGCGGTCGCGTGACCCGTTCTGCGTGTACATGGGGAAGACGACGAGGTGGCGCAGGCCGTCCACGCGGTGCTGCTGCGGTTGGAATGCCATGAGGGAGTCGAGGAAGTCCGGGACTTGGAAGCCGCCTTCTTCCCAGCGCTCAAAGTCACGCACGGACGCGGCGAGGTACTCGGCGTCATGCGGGAACGCGGGAGCGAGCGCGCGGATGCTTGCCGTGATCTCGTCGACGAGGCCGCTGGCTTGGTCGTGGCGTTCCGGAACGGAGCCGTCTTGAAGTTGGAGGCCCTGGAGCGCGGTGGCGGCTGCCTTGAGTCGGAGCCATGCGGCACTCGATTGCGCGTTGGAGGCATCCTCCACCACCTCGGGTTCGCCTACTACGGCTTGCGTGGAGCGCGTGGTGATGGACATGGGAACCTCCCGTCATTGGGTCGAGCGTCTCTTCCACTCTACGGCAAGCTTTCTGGCGCCACTGGGGCTGGGCAGGAAATCTTCCTGTCCTGAGCACGGAGCGCTGATAGGCTCGGCGCATGAGCGCACACCGCCCAGCCGGGCTCGACGACGACATTGACCTGGGCATCGCGCGCGCGATGTCGCAAGATGCTCGCGCCACCCTCGCGGATCTATCGCAAGCGGTGGGGCTCTCGGTCTCGGCAGTGCAGACGCGCTTGCGGCGGCTCGAGTCGCGCGGCGTGATCACGGGCTACCGCGCGCTGCTGGACGCGGAAGCGGTGGGCAAACCGCTCGCCGCGTTTGTGGAGATCACGCCGCTGGACCCCGCGCAGCCGGACAACGCCCCCGATCTATTGGAGCACCTCGCAGAGATCGAGGCGTGCCATTCCGTCGCGGGCGACGCTAGCTACATGCTCTTTGTGCGCGTGGAGTCCCCGCGCCATCTCGAGTCGCTGCTGCGGGATATCCGCGCGGCGGCGTCCGTCAGCACGCACTCCACCGTGGTGCTGCAGACGTTCTACGAGAACCGGCCAATCTTGCCCGCGTGAGTCAAACGCCGGGGTCGTACATGAACTCGCGCAACTCTTGTGGGCAGCGGCAAGCCTTGGCGATCTTCGCGGCCCACATCACCGCCTCGTCGCGGGTCTCAACCTCGATGATCGTGATGCCGCCGTTGAAGCCGGCGGTATCCGGGTAGGACGCGGGAGCAACCGTCCCGTCCTCTGACACGAGCACGGCCGGCATCTCCGGGTCCATGCCGCTTGCCGTGATGTAGACGCCGGCCGCCTTGAGCTCGTCGACAACTGCGTGCGCGTCGATGCCGGCCTGCACAAGCTCGTCGTCGTTGAGAATCATGGTGCGCGCGGGGAACGTGATGACATATCGGGCCATTACGCCACATTACCTACTAGTACCGTCGCCATGTGGATATCGCGTATCGCTTGCGTGCAGCCGGCTGCGTGTTCGCCGAGGACGAGGCCGCGCTGCTATTGGCGGAGTTCACAGGGGACGCGCTAGAGGACGCCGTTGCTCGCCGGGTGGCCGGCGAGCCACTCGAACTGGTCCTGGGCTTCGTGGAGTTCGGTGGTCTGCGCCTCGCCGTGGCGCCGGCCGTGTTCGTGCCACGGCGGCGCACGGAACTCGTAGCCCGCCGCGCCATCCGGGCGCTCCCGGCGGGCGGGCGACTCCTGGATTTGTGCTGCGGCGTGGGAGCCATTGCGGCTTTGGTTGCCTCGCGCCGGCCCGACGCTGTGGTGCTTGCGGCCGACGTTGACCCAGCAGCGGTATTAGTTGCGCACGCCAATCTCATGGAGTTTGGGGCCACGGCGGAGGTAGCCAACATGGCCGAGGGACTCGAGGGTCCCTTCGATGTCATCACCGCGTGCCCGCCCTACGTGCCTACTGCGGAGATAGCCTTCATGCCGCGCGAGGCACGCGAGTTCGAACCCCCTGCCGCCCTCGATGGCGGGCAAGATGGCACTGACCTGCAAGCCGCGGTGTTTGCGGCTGGGGCCAAACTCTTGAGCCCGGGGGGTGTGGCGATCGTCGAGACGAGCCGTGCCCAAGCCGAGCGCACGTGCGAGCGGGCCGTTGAAGCGGGACTCAGCCCCAGCGTCGGGCATAGCAAAGCGCTGGGCGCGACGGTTGTCATAGCCGGCGCGTAGCGTGGCGCCATGAGCACCTCAAAGGACACCATCGCGTATGTGCTGGAGCAATTGGAGCCGCTCCCCGTGAGAGCGCGCGCCATGTTCGGCGAGTACGCGCTGTATTGCGAGGACAAGGTGGTTGGCTTCGTGTGCGACGACACCATCTTCCTCAAGCAGAACCCGGCAACTGCCGGTCTGGACCTGGGCCCCGCTTACCCCGGCTCCAAGGACTACGCCATCGTGAACGCGGACCTCTTGGAGGACTCCGCGGCGCTGCGCGCAATGGTGCAGGCAAGCGCTGACGCGCTGCCTGCACCAAAGCCAAAGAAGTCCTAGGCGCTCGCGAACACCTGGTCTTCAAGCCGCGCGTAGCTCGCCTCCATGCCATCAGTCATGCCGGTGGCGAGGACCGTGTCGCGGACCTCGGCGTTCGGGTAGGTGATGACGAGGCTCAGCAGCGTGCCGCCCTCCACCTCGGTGAGCGTGAGCTCGTTGGTGGTCGCGGGGTAGTCAGTGCCGATCATGTGCTCGGTGGTCACCTCGCGGACTCCAGGCAGGGTCTCGAGGAGTTCGCCGTCGAAGCCGAAGCCCTCGGCCATCTCCGCGGGCACGTCGGCGCTCGTTGGCTTCCACCAATACCGGTACGTGTCGCCCACCCTGTGGGCGATCTCGCACTCCGTGAGCGCCCAGCCGTCGGGTCCAAGCAGCCACTGCTTCATGAGCTCCGGCTTGTGGTGTGCGTCCCACACCTGCTGAGCGGTGCCACGAATGATGCGCGTCACGCGCACCTGCGTGTCGCTGAGAATCTGGGCGTCAACCGCGCGGCCGGCTGCAAAGGAGGCGAGATCGGTGATGATCGCGTCCATCTGGCCCATGGCCGCCTTCATGCCCTCTTCGATTCCCATCTCGAGGGTCTTCGCGAGCGCTTCCGTGGACGCGAAGTGCGTCACGGTCGAGACCCGCGAGCCGGTGTCCGTGGGTTCAAACGTGAACGCCATCCGCATAGGGGGGACCTCCTCGTACACGGTGCCCTCGGGTTGGGTGAAGCCGTCCTCCACCTCAAAGGCCTTGCCCGGGGTGACGCTGAGGAACTTCCAGTAGGCACCCGGCTGGGCGGTGCCATCGGGGCCGGTCATGTAATAGTCCGAGCGCCCGCCCTCGGCGAAGTCGTGCCTGGTAAACGTGGATGGATACTCAGGAGGGCCCCAGAACTTCTCCAGCTGACGCGGGTCCGCATACGCGTCCCACAGGCGTTGCACGGAGACGGGGAACTCGGCGACCACCGTCATAGTGAGCGCTTCAGGGTCTTTGGTGACAGACGTGATAGGCATGGCATTTCCTTCCGGGGATTACGTGGGATTCTCGGCGAGCAGCGCATCAAGGCGATCGATGCGCGAGCGCCACAGCTGCTCGTACTGATCCAGGAGCGCCTGCGCGCGCCGGATCTGTTCAGGGTTGCCGCGCACTATCCGCTCGCGGCCGCGGGGCTCCTTTGTCACGAGGCCCGCTCCTTCCAATACCGCCACGTGCTTCTGCACGGCGGCGAATGACATGAGGTAAGCGGCGGCAAGTTCGCTGACGCTTGCCTCGGCGGTGAGGGTGCGCCGCACAATGTCGCGGCGCGTTGAGTCCGCAAGGGCGTGGAAAATCCTGTCCACTTGGGACTCGCTGAGTGCTTGTTCTACAACCATTTGGTTGTACGTTACGCCGGACGGCGGGCTCTGTCAACAGTTAGGCTCCGAGGATGCGAGAGACTCCTGACGACATCCGGGCCTACCAAGAACGCCTCGATGATGACTCGCGAGCCATCTGCGACGTGCTCCTGGACGTGATCGAGCGCGAACTGTCCGATGCCGAGCGCAAGGTCTGGCACGGCCACCCCGTGTGGTTCTTCGACGGCAACCCGGTTGTAGGCTACGACCGCCTCAAGGCCGCGGTGCGGCTGCTGTTCTGGAGCGGGCAGTCGTTTACGACGCCGGGGCTAGCGCCCGAGGGCACCTTCAAGGCCGCCGAGGCCCGCTACACCGAACCCGCTCAGGTAGACGTCGCTTCGTTGGAGAAATGGCTCGCCGAGGCGCGCGACGTGCAGTGGAACTACCGGGACATTCGCGCAACCCGGGGCAACTTGGAGCCGCTGCGGGGGCTCTAGGGCTGGAGCCGCTGCGCGGGCTCTAGGGCTGGAGCCGCTGCGCGGGTTCTAGGGCTGGAGCCGCAGGCGGAGTCAGGCGCGCTGCTGCTTGACCCAGCCCACTACCGCGTTCGCGTGGCCATGCCCCATCCCGTGTTCCGCCTTGAGGTGCTCCACCACCTGCATGTGTGGCATCCCGGTGGCGAGTTGATCGTCCGCGATGTCGATCCACTTCTGGATGGGCTCCCCGTACGTCTTCTCGATGGACGGGAAATACGAGGGCGGTCCGTAGACCTTCTGCCCTGGCTCAAAGGCGGGTGGGGTGAGTCGTTCTGTCATGAGTCGACGCTACCGCGCCTCGGTCACGCCCGGGGTGTCGGCGATCCGCCACCACGCACCACCGCACGCCGCACGCCGCACGCCGCACACCGCACCGCACACCGCACCGCACGCCCCCGGCCTAAGTCACGGAGTTTCGGGGGTGCAAGTGCCCCGCACCAGGAACGTTGCGGTCCACATGCGAATATCTCCGTGACTTGGGGCGGGTGACAGGGGCCGGGCCCGGGGTGTCGGCGATCCGCCGCACCGCACCGCACCGCACCGCACCGCACCGCACCGCACCGCACCGCACCGCACCGCACCGCACCGCACCGCACCGCACCGCACGCCGC
>Ga0164241_10003923_pt1 | contig 14714 bp, 11 predicted proteins | sample OricomyardsoilBY_FD_108780 | JGI IMG/M metagenome (GOLD analysis project Ga0164241, IMG submission 108780) | Backyard soil microbial communities from Emeryville, California, USA - Original compost - Back yard soil (BY) | ecosystem: Environmental > Terrestrial > Soil > Unclassified | place: USA...
CTGGATTGTGCACAGCGGACACCGCCTCGTGATTCTGTTCGAAGGACGCGACGCGGCCGGCAAGGGCGGAGCGATCAAGCGCATCACCCAACGACTGAATCCCCGGGTAGCCCGCGTCGCGGCTTTACCCGCACCGTCCAACCGGGAAAAGACCCAATGGTACTTCCAACGCTACATCGCCCATCTTCCCGCAGCCGGCGAAATGGTGCTGTTCGATCGCAGCTGGTACAATCGGGCGGGGGTGGAGCGCGTGATGGGATTTTGCACGGACGCGGAGTATGAGGAATTTTTCCGGTCAGTGCCCGATTTCGAAAGGATGCTCGTGCGATCCGGCATACAACTGATCAAATACTGGTTTTCCATCCCCGACGAGGAGCAGGAATTTCGTTTTCGCTGCCGGATCAACGACCCGCTGAAACAATGGAAGCTCAGCCCCATGGATCTGGAGTCCCGCAAGCGCTGGGAACTTTACACCAAGGCCAAGGAAGTGATGTTCGAACGCAGCCACATCCCCGAGGCTCCCTGGTGGGTGGTTCAGGGCGCGGATAAAAAGACCGGCCGGTTGAACTGCATTCATCATCTGCTTTCACAGGTCAAATACGAGGACGTGGAACACGAAACGATCATGCTGCCTCCGCGGGTTCACCATCCCGATTATCGTCGCGAACCGATTTCGGCGGAAATGATCGTTCCGGAAATCTACTGATCCCGGCCGGCCGCAAACCGTCGCGGCGGGTTGATTCGACACGAAATCGTAACAATCGGACCGTTGCCGTAACATTCCGGATCGGCCAGGGTTCGAATCTACCTCACCGGACCCATTTGGACGAACTCCAGTTATCATGACTTCATCACTGGAAAATAAAACCGCCGATCGGAAGAAACTAGCCAGCCAAGTCGCCGCATTCAGGAAACAAACGGAGACGGCCAAAAAGGCAGCCAAGTCGGCAAAAGCCTCGGTGAAACAGGCCAAACAGGAATACAAGGAGGCCCGACGCGCGGCCAGGAAACTCCGCAAAACCACCAAGGCCCTCGAAATACAACTCGCGGCGCTCGTCGCAAAGGACCGTCCCCGGAAGTCTCCCGGCCGGCCGGCCGGCCGGAAACGCGCTAAAATTTCCGCGCCGCCCTCGCTCGCGTCCGAACCGACGAACGCCTCCGGGGTTCAAGAAATCGATCTGATCGCCTGATGACCGGTTCGCCCGCCGTTTGACGCCGGCACGGCGCTTCAAAAGCCATCAGCCGGTGCGCTTGGTTCTTCCCGAACTTTTGGCCGAAACGATTCGGGATGACACCTTTCATCGCATGAATAGACTGAGGGGTTTCAAACCCTTTCAACCGTTTCCTTTTCCGCATCAATGGCCCTCCCTTCCCAACGCGTCAAACGCTCCGCCAAGATCACCGCCAAGACCGGCCGGTCCATCGCGCAAACCGCGACTGGCGGTGGCAAAATCGCCTATGCCAATCGTGAACTGAGCTGGCTCTCTTTTAATCGCCGCGTGCTCGAACAGGCCGAGAGCGACAAAAACCCCCTGCTGGAACGGACCAGGTTCCTCGCCATCGTCAGTTCGAACCTGGATGAGTTTTTTGAAATCCGCATCGCCGGGCTCCTCCAGCAAAAGGATTCCGCCGGCGGTGAGGCAAGCATCGACGGACGCTCGCCCCGCGAGCAATTGAAGGGCGCTCACATCGAGATCCAAAATCTCGTCAAGGCCCAGTACCGTTGCTGGCACGAGTTGCTGGCACCGGCGCTCGCGAAGGAGAAAATAACCTTCAAGAACCTGGCCCAGCTCTCCACGTCCGAAAAAAACTGGGTGCAGGACTACTTCGTCAAACAGGTTCAGCCGGTTCTCACTCCCCTCGCGATCGATCAGTCCCATCCGTTCCCCCAAATAGGAAACAAGACGCTCAATGTCATCGTCTCCCTCGAGAATCCCGATTCTCCCGGAGCCGAATCCCTCACCGCCATCCTGCCCGTGCCGCGGATCCTGCCGAGAATCGTGCAGGTCATGCCGGACAAGTCCGGCATGCAGACATTCATCTTTCTCAGCGACATCATCAAGCTGTGCGCCGGATCGCTGTTTCCCGGATACCGCATCACCTGCGCCACCGCCTTCCGCGTGACCCGCAACAGCGATCTCTACATCGATGACGAGGAGGCTGAAAATCTTCTCAAACGAATCGAGGAGGAACTCCGCAATCTCCGCCGCGGCGCGGCCGTCAGGATGGAAATCGAATCCGACGTGCCGGACCACCTGTTCAACATCCTCTCCGATCAACTTCAATTGCCTCAGGACTTCGTCTTCAGGCTCGCCGGTCCCTTGAACCTTGTGCGCATGGCGAGCCTGTCGGACCTGGTTGACCGCCCCGATCTCAAGTATCCGGTTTTCGTCCCGGTGGAATTGCCCGGCCTCCGTGTCGCGACGAGCATCTTTTCCGCGATCCAGGAGCGCGACATCCTGCTGCATCATCCCTACGAGTCGTTCACCCCTGTGGTCGATTTCGTCCAGCAGGCGGCCCGCGACCCCGGGGTGTTGGCCATCAAGCAAACCCTGTACCGCACCAGCGGCGACTCGCCGATTATCGGCGCGCTCATCGAAGCCTCCCGCAACGGCAAACAGGTGACCGCCCTTATCGAACTAAAGGCGCGCTTTGACGAGGCCAACAACATCAAGTGGGCCAAGGAACTGGAGGAAGCCGGCGTTCATGTCGTATTCGGCCTGGTCGGTCACAAAACCCATTGCAAATGCAGCATGGTCGTACGGCAGGAAAACGACGGCCTCCGCCACTATGCTCACCTCGGAACCGGGAACTACAACCCGCGGACCGCGCGGCTTTACACCGACCTCAGTTTGTTCACCTGCAACCCGGAGATCACCGCCGACGTCGCCCTCCTCTTCAACTCCCTCACCGGTTTTTCCCGGTCGCCGGAATTCAAGCACCTGCTGGTCGCCCCGTTCAATCTCCACTCGCGCATCCAGGAATTGATCGCCACCGAGGCGACGAACGCCGCCGCCGGAAAACCCGCGCGCATCATCGCGAAGATGAACAAACTGGTGGACAAGGTGACGATCGACAACCTGTACGCCGCCTCGCAGGCCGGAGTTCAAATCGACCTCGTCGTGCGCGCCACCTGCTGCCTCATCCCCGGCGTCAAGGGCCTGAGCGATAACATCCGCATTCGCAACATCGTCGGCCGGTTTCTGGAACACGCCCGAATTTTCTATTTTCAAAACGACTCCGCACCGCTGCTGTATTGCGGAAGCTCCGACTGGATGACCCGGAATTTCTTCCGCAGGGTGGAAGTGCTTTTTCCGATCCACCAGACGGACCTGCGCGATCGCATCCTCAACGACATTCTCCCGGCCGAGTTGAAGGACAACGAGGACGCTCGCGAGCTTCAGCCCACCGGCGAATATTCCGTTCCCTTGCGCAAGGACGGCGAGGATTCGTTTTCGGCGCAACGCTACTTCATGTCCGCCGCCCTGAAGCGGGCCGCCGAGCAAATCGAGGTGGTCGCATGACCACTTGAGCCTCCGGTCCCGAAACGCCCGCGCGCGGGGGAGCGCGGCCCCGTTAAAATCATGCCCTGCCGCGGAATCCGCCCATCAGGTAAACGATGAGGAGAATGAGCAAAACCAATCCGATACCGCCGCCGCCCACCGCCGGGCCGCCAAGGTAAAAACCGCCGCCGCCCAGCAGCAGCAGAACGAGAATGATCAGGAGTAGTGTATTCATCACTTGCTGACACCCCCGCCGGCAAACCGTTCTGAACAAAATCACCGGCCCGGCGAATGTCTCCGATGGGCCCGGCGGACCATTCGCGGCTATTCCGCGGCCGCCGGAGTCTCGATCGGCGTCGATCCCGTTTCAGCCTTTGCTTTCGGCGTGCCAACCAGCACCCCGAGATGCTCCTGAATCTTCTGGAAAAACTCCACGTTTAGCTCGCCGATCGGAACCTCGTATAATTGATGCGTCGCCCTGTGCTCGTAGATTTGCCGCGTGCCATCCGCGGTCAGGCCGCGCGGCTTGATCTGCCGCTTGCGCTCCATCATGAGGGCGAGGAATTGCAGCAGCGGGGTATTGATCGGATCGGATGTCATCCCGCCATCGCTTTCGCCGCCCGCGGGTGTCGCCAGCGTAAGAAATAGATTCTCGGCCGTCAGCTTCAGATTGCGGTCGGCATTTTCCCCGGCCTTGCGCTGCTTGAACGCGACCACCCAGCGGCAGTAGACGAAGGCCGGCGGCATGAAGCGTCCGTCCTCCGATTCGTGCAGGTCCCGCCGGGCAATCTCCCCGCTCGCCTCGCGCACGAGGTAGCTGACGATCCGCTCGTCCTCCTGGAAGTCGCGTCCGCTGACGAAGCATTTTGTGGCGATAGGGTGAAGATTTAGCTCCATGGGCGTTTTCTTGTTTACCTTCCGGAGATTCGAACGCTAGCAAAATTCCCGACAATGAGCGGCCGCCTAATCGCCATCGGAGATATTCATGGATGCCACCGGGAATTCGAAGACCTCCTCGACAAGCTTGACCTGAAAAGGGACGACCGCCTCATCCTGCTGGGCGACCTGATCAATCGCGGTCCCGACAGTGGCCGCGTCGTGGAACTCGCCCGCGAACACGCAACCGCGTCGCTGCTGGGCAACCACGAACTGCGCCAGCTCAATTACCGCCGCACCGACGACCCCACCCACCTGAAAAGATACGACTATGAGACCATCAAGCAGCTTCGCGGCAGGGATTGGGACTATCTGGAAGCCATGAAGCCGACCTACCAGGACGAGGAACTCGGGGTGGTCTTCGTCCATGCGGGCTTCCTGCCCGACAGGCCCTGGCAAAAGCAGCCGGCGCGAATCGTCACCCGCATCCAGGTCGTCGATCATGACGGCGAGCCGCGGAAACGCTCCGAGGCGCCTGATGCCGCGCATTGGTCGGAATTGTGGGGAGGACCGCCTTTCGTTGTTTACGGACATACCCCGCGCGACGACACCTCCAAGACGAAGTGGACCATGGGTATCGACACCTCGTGCGTGCTCGGCGGGAGCCTGACCGCGTATGTCCTGCCCGAAAAACGCATCGTCCAGGTGAAGGCCAGGGAGCGGTATTTCAATCCCTAGCAGCCAGGCGTTTTTAGATCGTCGCACGGGACGCTTGCTCTACAGGTATTCCCATGTCCGACATTTCCACTCCGCTCACCGTCCACGAAATCAAGGCCCTTGACCGCACCGGCGGCGATACTTTCACCAGCATGCTGCTCATCAAACGCCTGGCCGAGCGCCCCACGAAAACGGGCAATTCCTTCCTCTCGGTCGAACTCGGGGACAAGACCGGCTCCTTCAATTGCAATTGTTTCAGCGACAATCCGGCCTTCGAGTTCTTCAAGGGCCTGAAGGAAGGATCCATCGTGCGCATCGAGGCGAAGGTGGACTATTATCAGAATCGCCTCTCCCCCCGCCTGCTGCGGGCGGAAGAGGTCAATGCCGAACAACTCGCCGATTCCAACCTGATGGCCAATCTCGTGGAAACCGCGCCCGAGGACGCCGACAAGCTTTGGTCCGAGCTCCAAGGGCACATCGCCTCCATCACGCATGCGGACCTGCGCGCAACGGTTCAATCGGTGTTCGACGAAATCGCCGATTCATTCCGCAACGCGCCGGCCGCTCTTTCCATGCATCACGCTTACCGACACGGTTTGCTTGAGCACACCTGCCATATGGCGCGCGCCTGCAGAGTCCTCACGCCGCTCTATCCGGAAGTCGATGCCGATCTGGCGATGGCGGGCATCCTTTTGCACGATACGGGCAAGGTGATCGAATATCAGGGGGCCCTCTCCACCTCCCGCAGCCGCAAAGGGATCCTCCAGGGGCACGTGGTCCTCGGCTATCAACTCGCGCGAAAGGCGGGAATAAAATGCAAGCTCAACGCCGATCTGCTCGAACGACTGGAGCACATCATCCTGAGCCATCAGGGCGAACTTGAATGGGGTGCCGCCGCCATCGCCGCGACACCGGAAGCCGTGTTCGTGGCCAAGATCGACGATCTCGATGCCAAAATGGGCATGGTGCAGCGACTCCTCCGCCAAGCCGGGGAAAACGACGAATTTTCAGACAAGCACCTCGGCCTGAACAGCCAGCTCCTGCTGACCAAGCCGCATAAGTAGCCCGCCCGGAAAGAAGCCGTTCCTCAATGGCGCGAAGTCGCCGGCTTTTCCGCTCCCGTCAGTTCGTTCAACCGACGCAGCCATGCTTCATCGTCCAACGCCCGCCTTTGATCCCGGATGGCCGCGGCAACCGCGAGCCTCCTAATCGAGTTGATGATCGGCAGTTCGGCCGCCGCATGGGGTAGCGCGGCCAACTCCAACTCCGCGAGCTCGCTCTTCAGTGCTTCCGGCGACGCGGCCTTTCCGGTCCGCAACGATTCGATCGAATCGCGCCCGATCCGGATCGCAACGGACCAAGACCGGAGCAGAGGCAACGCCTCCTCCAGACGAGGGGATTTTGCCGCAAGCCCATTGGTCAACCTATCGGCGGACGAGTTCCATGCGGCGAGCGTCTCGACCAGACGATTCAGCTCCCCCTCGTCGATATTATTTTCACGAATCACAGCCTCGACCCGCTCACTAAAATCCCGCGACGCGGCACTGTCCGGACGGCTGCAATCGGCGAGGCCGTTGAGCGGAGTAAACTGCGTGTGATCCGGTTGCTGGCGGCCACGTTCGTAGTGTTTCACCGGTTCCAGCACATCGACGAAAACGCGCAACGCGGCCAGATCCGTCCCCGAGGCGCCGTCACCGGCGAGACGACGGAGCGCCGGATCGAGATAACCCTCATGCCGGAGCCCGGCCTCCTCGAGACGACGCGATACGACAGCGAGCCGTCGATACATATCGGGCACGTCGCGAACCCCGGCCGGCGACCACAACCGCTCCGCGATCGCGGCGGTGCGCGGCCAGGTGCGCGAATCGATTGTCTCGGGAGTGACCCATTCCGACCACATCGTAGCTTCGCCACCCAACACGAGCTTCCGCTGGTCGTCGGTCAACGTGGCATCCTCGGGCGCCGGATCGTTTAAATAATGCGCCCGCGCCGTATAGCAGAGATCTATATAGTAGCCGTTGGAGAGCACAGCGGGAAAGCCCTGCCGCGTCGCCGCCGCGATCCCGTCGGGGCCGCGCCAGGACTGGACGACACTTCCCGCAGGCAAACCGGCGTGCAAAATCTCATCCCAGCCCGTCAGCTTCTTTCCATGCTTCGCCAAAATCGCATGGATCTTTCCGTTGAAATAGGTGTGGAGTCCCGCGTTGTCCCCCAATGAGTGCTCCCGGATAAAGGCTTGGATCCGCGGGTTCGCGTTCCATTGAACCCCGTTGTTCTCGTCGCCGCCGATGTGGAGGTACGGGTCCGGAAACAAATCGGCCATCTCGCCCAAAAATCCCTCCAATAAATCATAAACCTGCGGATTGGTTGGATCCAACACCGGATCCTTCACCCCCCATTTGCGCTCGATCACATAAGGCCCGGGCGCGCTGGCCAATTCCGGATAAGCCACCACCCAACTCGTGGCGTGACCGGGAATGTCGAATTCGGGCACCACGCGGATCCCGCGCTCGGCGGCGTAACGAATCAGATCGCGCATTTCCTCCTGGGTGAAGAAATGCCCGTCGGATCCGAGCTGCTGCAGTCGCGGAAACAGCTTGCTCTCGATCCTGAATCCCTGGTCTTCGGTGAGGTGAAGGTGAAGGACATTGAGTTTCACCAACGCCATGCCGTCGAGGTTGCGCTTGATCACCTCCATGGGCTGCCAATGGCGGCACACGTCGATCATGAGCCCGCGCCAGGGAAAACGAGGACGATCCTCGATCGACACTGCCGGGATAAACCATCCGTCGGCGTCAGACTGGACTAATTGCAAAAGAGTTTCCAGCCCGTGCATGGCGCCAAGAGTGTTTGCCGCGTGCAATTTCGCCTGCGTTGGCGATACGGCTAATGCATAGGATTCGTCCTCGCCCAATGCCGGAATATCGTTCCCCAACGATTCGCATTCGATCACGAGGGAAGAATCCCCGGGTTTCCTTCCAGCCAGGTATTCGCCATCGGAGGACCGTGCGAATGTGAGTCCCGTACGTTGTTCCACTCGGAGGAGTGCCCGATCCAAAGCATGCTTCACCCGCGGATTCCCCGTTCCCTTAAATGCAACCGTAAAGTCGCCGGTCAGGGCGAGCCGTCCCTGTCCGCGTTGCGCCAAAGCGGGAACAGGCATCACATCATTGTCAAAAGCGTTTGCCACAACCGGGAGACCGAGAAGGAAGGAACCAAGAAACAGCGTACGATACATAAGCAAAGGGGATATTTCTGATCGCCCCGTTCCAACTTCGCGGGGCCTCCGATGCAGCAAAGCCAACAAACAAAGAACGCCAAGAGTTATTAACCCGGCATGCATCACACTTTTTCCTGTCATCGCGAGTTCGCCGAAGGCAGGCGTGGCGATCCAGCTCGCCGGATTGCTTCGTCGCTGCGCTTCTCGCAATGACCGAAACTAAAAACGGCATGACCGTGTGATGGCAGTCACCCCTGATTGTAATGCATTCGAGTTAACCTCGAAAATCACGGGGCGAGGCGGGGCTGGCGCCGTTGCCGCCACGTAACAATTACACTGAATAACATCTGACGCCCGGGCCGACTCGCCCAAGGTGAGACATCCACCCATACGTCCCATGAAGATCCTCCCCATCGCGCTGGCGTTGTGTTTGACGCCGCCCACAGTTCGTGCGGCCGAACCCGCGATTCAGTTCGACAATCCCCTCGTCAAGGATGTGCCAGCGGCGTTTGCCCGCATCGGGGGAACCGCCACCCGGCTCGGGATCCGGACCAGCGGGATCATTCCCTACCCGTTCTACTCGCTGAACTTGGAACACGATTTCGGCGACAATCATTTCCAAGGCATCCAACGTCTGCGGGCCGGCAATTACGTGATTATCTCCGGTGGCAACATCAGCCGTCGGGGCGACCTGACACATCTTGGCCTGCCCCAGCCCGAGGGAATCGCGGCAATGCCGGAAGCGCACGGCGACCTGATCGTCGCGCGGCTGACATCCCGACCGGCCCTGGGCCGTTGGGGCTCCAATCTCGACGATGCCACGGGACGGCCCGAGTCAAAGGATCGCGCCATCCTTGATCTGGAGATTTCGCTGCCCCTGCCCTCCGGCACGACCATTTGGCACCCCGGCGGCATCAGCGCCTGCGGCGACATCCTCGTGGTGCCGATGGAGAACTACAACATCAAGCATGGTGAGCTTTGCTCGCAAATCGTGTTTTACGACGTCTCCCGACCGGAACAACCCCGGCTTCTTCCCCCACTCATCGACCGTTCGAAGCCCCCGGTGCGGGAGAAGTCCGGCGGCGCAACGATGGTGCGCCTCCCGGACGAACGCTTCCTGCTGGTCACCACCACCACCACCTTCGTTTCCTTTTATTTTTCGCGCTCAATCCGCTTCTCGGATGGCTTCGAACTCCGTCCTGCCGCGGTGTTGGACAACGAGAAAGTCCGGGCCGATGCGGGGCTTAAGCCGGCCAAATTTGGCGGCTCCAGCATCCACTTCGTCAAGCAGGCCGACGGAACGCTTTTCCTGATCAGCTTCCGTCGCATCCGGACCGGAGCGGACGGGCCCGGTCAGGAGGTCGCGTCGCTCTGGCGGTTGAACTTTCCGCGAAATGATTATCATGCGGACCCGGTGCTCACCCGGATCGCCGACCGATCGTTTACCCAAGGTGTAATCGGCGAAGACGCCTGGGGAAGCTTCGGAGCCGCTGCGGGAATTTATATAACGGCGAAAGGCGGGATCGCCTTTTACGCCGCCCCACACTGGCAGACCACGTATCCCGGTCGCATCACGTTGGACGGTCTGAAAACCGGCAATGCCGTTCACGCCGACGATGATGTCTTTATTCCGATGGCGGAAATGTGGCCCCGATGACGGCACGCGACGCCAAGTCCGATGCTTCGGACCGACCGCCATTATGACCCTTGCAACGATCGGGCTCCGACAGTCATCGCGAAATTGGAACCGTTACATCTCCGTTGGCTTGTCCCTGCGGCTTCTCCGACAAAGCTAAGCGTCATCCGGAAATAATCCACCGGCCTTCAACCATGAAAACTCCACTGCTCACTGCGACGGCCCTGGCCGTTTTGATTGCCCTTCCTATCGCGGCCCGTGCGGCCGAAGACGATTTTGCTAAAACCCATCCCTTTGCGACCGCCGACAAGGACGGTGACAAGAAAATCAGCCCCGACGAGTACGTCGCCTATGTCGCCCCCAAGACGGATGCCGCGGCAGCCAAGGAAAAATTCGCCGCCTTGGACAAGGATCACGACGGCTATCTGAGTCGGGAGGAATTTCGAGCCGGTATGGGCACGAAGGGAAAAAAGAAAAAGGGAGACTGAGCGGACGACGGCTATCCGCTCAAGCCTGCGACGCACGGCGGCCATCCGGCCGCCGGTTTTTTTGTGACACATGGGAGCAGTCCCGACTTTCCCGCCGTTATCCGCATGCAACGGTTCCAGATGCCAAGGGTTGATTCCAGCTCCGTCCGGAACGATTTTACAAGGCAGACGCTTTCGAGAATCGCCGACCGGCTTCCGCCACGAGAACACGGTTGACCCCAAAAATGGTCCCAGCCCGACGCTGACGTCCGCCGCCATCTTTTACTTCCCTCCATTCATGCCCTTGCTGACCTCCCGCAAAACCCAACCTTCCTATGATGTCGTCGTGGTCGGCTCCGGTGCCGCCGGCGGACAGAGCGCCTACACGCTCGCGATGGAAGGAGCCAAGGTTCTGCTGCTGGAGGCCGGACGAAGTTACGACCCGGTCACGGAAACCCCGATGTTCAATCTGCCGAACCAGGCCCCGCTTCGCGCCGCGAAGACCACGGACAAGTTCGGCGGCTTTTTCGACTCCACCATTGACGGCGGCTGGCAGGTGCCGGGAGAACCTTACACCAGCGCCTCATCCGACCCCAAGCGGCGCTTCATGTGGTGGCGGCGGCGCATGCTCGGCGGGCGCACCAACCACTGGGGACGCATCTCGCTGCGGAACGGTCCCTACGATTTCAAACCGCACAGTCGCGACGGCCTCGGTTTCGACTGGCCGATCGCCTACGAGGACGTGGCGCCGTATTACGACAAGGTGGAAATGCTCATCGGTGTTTATGGCACCAACGAGGGTTTTGAAAATGCGCCGCTCTCGCCTCCCGGGGTGCTTCTGCCGCCGCCGAAACTGCGCGCCGGCGAATTATTCGCCCAGCACCACGGAAAAAAGATCGGGGTGCCGATCGTCCCGACCCACCGCGCCGTGCTGACGATGCGTCAGGACGGCCGCAGGCTCGCACCGATCCTGCATCCCGGCAATCCGGCGGCCCAAAGGATCCTCATCGACGCGATGGACCGCCGCGCCGCCTGCCTCTGGGCGACTCATTGCAGCCGCGGTTGCGCGGTCCGCGCCACGTATCAGTCCACCACGGTGCACCTGCCGCCCGCCCTTGCTTCGGGTAATCTCGACATCCTGCCCAACGCCATGGCTCGCGAGGTGTCGATCGACGATCACGGCAAGGCCACCGGCGTGGTCTATATCGACAAGGCCACCGGCCGGGAGAACCGGGTGCGCGCCCGGGCCGTGGTGCTGGCGGCCGGTTCGGGCGAATCCGTCCGGATCCTCCTGAATTCCAAATCCAACCTGTTCCCGCAAGGTCTCGCCAACACGAGCGGACTCGTCGGCAAATACATCATGGACACGGTCGGAGCCATCCTGGAGGGCCAGATTCCGGCGCTGGAGAACCTGCCGTTACACAACGAAGACGGGGCCGGCGGCGATCACGCCTATGCACCCTGGTGGCTCTACCAGCAGCAGCACGCGGGAAAACTGAATTTCCCCCGCGGCTACCATATCGAGTTTCTCAGCGGCCGCCAGATGCCGAAAGCCGGCATCGAGGACGACTGGGGCTGGCTGACCGGCGGCAGTTACGGGCGGCGCTTCAAGGAGGATGCTCGCCGTTTTTATGGCTCCACGCAACGTTTCGCCGGCCGCGGCGAAATGATTCCCAACGACGACTGCTTCTGTGAACTCGATCCGACGGTAAAGGACAAATGGGGCATTCCGGTCCTTCGCTTCCACTGGAAGTGGGCGGAACATGAAACGCGCCAGGTGCACCACATGCAGCAGACCTTCGCCGCCCTGTTCGGGGCCATGGGCGGCAAAGTCCGTCAACCGCCGGCTGCCGACGGCCGCGACGCGATCATGCCCGGTGGAAGAATCATTCACGAGGTCGGCGGCGCCATCATGGGCTCGGACCCGAAGACCTCCGTCACCGATCGCTGGTCGCGGACCTGGGACGTGAAGAATGTTTACGTCGCGGACGGCGCGCCCTTCGCCAGCAATGCCGACAAGAATCCCACGCTCACCATCATGGCCCTCGCCTGGCGCGCGGCCGACCACCTACTGGCGGAAATGAAAAAAGGAAACATCTGACCATGGCTTCGCCCGATTCTCAACGTCTCGACCGGCGCACGGCGGTCAAATGGATGCTGACCGCCGCCGCATCAACTACGTTGTTCGGCGTCGTTGGCGCCGCGGAAAACGCCGCCGCTTCCGCAGTTCGCCCCGTCGGCGGACATGGCTACGGCACTGATCCCGATTTGCAGAAGAATTACCAACCCGGGGATTTGTGGCCGCTGACCTTCACCGACCGGCAGCGAGCCGCCGCCGCCGCGCTTTGCGCCGTCATCATCCCGCGCGACGACCGTTCGCCGTCCGCCGAAGATCTCAAGGTGCATGACTTCATCGACGAATGGATCAGCGCCCCTTATGCCGCGCAGGCTGAAGATCGGCCCGGCATACTCGAAGGCCTCGCATGGTTGGACGACGAGGCCCGGCGACGTTTCTCCCGGGATTTTTCCGGCGCCACGCTCCTGCAGAAAACCGCCATTTGCGACGATCTGGCCGATCCGAATCGCGTCGCGCCGGAATTTGGCACCGCAGCAAAATTCTTCACGCGGTTTCGCGAACTGACCGCCAGCGGATTCTACACGACGCCCGAGGGCATGAAGGACATCGGCTATGTCGGCAACATGCCACTGGCTTCATTCGACGGTCCGCCGGCGACGGTGCTACGAAAGCTCGGTTTGGAATGAACGCGACGTTCCCAAGCCATCCGCCATGGCCGGGCGCGAGCGGCAACCCTGATCGGAGAGGAAGAAAAACGGCCGCCTGTTGCAGGCGGCCGTTTTCGAAACCAACCCGATCCCTAGAAATCGTAGCCGACCCCGAATTGGAAGATCCGGCCCTCCAGCTCAGAGTTCTGATAACGCTGCGGGATGTCGTAGTAAATATACGACTGGCGGCGGGTCAGATTGAGGGCGTTGAAGGTCAGGCTCAGGCCGTTCTTGAAACGATAATGGATTGACAGATCAAGGCGCCCCTGGCCTTGGCCGTAACGTGCATTGGTGCCGTCGGAAGCCGAGGACGGCGTATCGAGATAGTCTCCGCGGTAATTGTAGGCCAGCCGGGTAGAGAAACCGCTCTGCTCATAATAGAGGACCGCATTGTAGGTGTCCTTCGACGCACCGGGGAAACTGAATGTATTTCCGAAGGCGTCCGTGAACTCCGAATTCGTGTAGGTGTAATTGAGCGCGGTGCCGAAGTTGCCCAGGAACCCGGGCAGGAAGGTGAAGGGAGTCTGGAAATTGATCTCCACACCGTTGACGGCCGCCTTGCCCCCGTTCCGGAAAGTGCTGACCGTGTAGGTCTGCGACGCGATCCCCTGGTCCGGATAGGCGTTGGTCTGGGTCGTCACGTCGGGCACGATGAAATTGCTCACGTCCTTGGCAAAACCGGAAACCGAGAACAGCCCTTCATGCTTGGTCCCGAAATAATATTCCACCCCAAGGTCATATTGCCATGCGAGGAATGGATTCAGATCGGGATTGCCCTCGGTGATGCTCGCATCCACGACATCAATCGATCGGGAGGGATTGATCTGGCTGACGGTCGGACGGGTGAGCGCCTTCGTAATCGCACCGCGGATCAGCACATTCGAATTGGCGTCCGGCTGCACCACAAAGTTGAACGCCGGCAGAGGCTTGGTATAGCTGGCCTTCAACGGAGCGGTGTCATCCAGCACGTAGGTCCGGGTTGGGTCCGTGAGCGTGACGCGCCCGGAACCCTCATACTCGGTCCGTACCATGCGCAGTCCCAAATTTCCCTTGATCGAGGCGGACGAAAACTTCCGGGCAAAATCAACCATGGCATAGACCGCCTTGTTTTTTTCCTTGGTCGTATAAAAGTTGCCGTCGTCGAAGACCACCGGGCCGCCCGGGGCATACTGGAAATACATTTGCTTGGCATCCACCTCCGGCCACTCGGTCAGAGAGTTGGCGCCGGCTTCGCCGAAGCCGAAGGAGCCGTCGAGGATGAATGGCGTGACGCCGTTGGCAAAGGTCAGGCCCGTCACGTCGGCGGCGGGTGGGCCGCCCTGGCGGCGCTTGAACTGCGTCTCGGCGGCCCGGGCACCAAACTGCAGCGACGTGATCGCGCCGGATTTGACCGTGCGCTTGGCGTCCACCTGGAACTCCCTTTCGCTAATGTCGGTGATGCGCTTATTGTCATTCAGGCCGCGCAGAGGAATGCTCGCGGGAGCCAGCGTGGTCGATGCCGTATAAAGATC
>Ga0164241_10003924_pt1 | contig 14712 bp, 12 predicted proteins | sample OricomyardsoilBY_FD_108780 | JGI IMG/M metagenome (GOLD analysis project Ga0164241, IMG submission 108780) | Backyard soil microbial communities from Emeryville, California, USA - Original compost - Back yard soil (BY) | ecosystem: Environmental > Terrestrial > Soil > Unclassified | place: USA...
CCCGAGACCGCGACCAAGACGGCGTCTGGCTTGGCCAGCGTGGTGCTGCAACCGGGCACCGGCAAAGAGCATCCGACCACCGCGGACCGCGTGAAGGTTCACTACACGGGCTGGACGAAGGACGGAAAGATGTTCGACTCGTCCGTGCCTCGCAACAAGCCCACCGAGTTTGGGGTGACCCAGGTCATCAAGGGTTGGACCGAAGGCTTGCAGCTGATGGTCGTGGGCGAGAAGCGCCGCTTCTGGATCCCAGCCGCGATCGCATACGGGGATACGCCGCGCCGCCCTGGTGCCCCCTCCGGGCAGCTCACGTTTGACGTCGAGCTGCTCGAGATCATGAAGCCACTACCGCCGCCCGAGGTGCCCAAGGATGTGGCCAAGGCGCCCGCGTCCGCCAAGAAGACGGCGAGCGGACTGCAATACCGAGTGCTCAAGGCGGGCACGGGGACGGTCCACCCTACGCCGACGAGCCGCGTCCAGGTCCACTACTCGGGCTGGACTCCCGATGGGAAGATGTTCGACTCCTCGGTGGCTCGCGGCACCCCCGCGGGCTTCGGACTCAACCAGGTCATCAAAGGCTGGACCGAGGGTGTGCAGCTGATGGTGGTAGGTGAAAAGACCCGCTTCTGGATCCCCGGGGAGCTCGCCTACGGCAAGGATCCTGCGCGCCCCGGCGCTCCTGGGGGCCCCCTCGTGTTCGACGTGGAGCTGCTCTCGATTGACAAGTAGTCGGAGCCTAGCGGCACTGTGTTTGGCTGCGGCATGGTTCGCCGGCTGCGCGCCATCCGCGGCGCCAGCCGCGACCCCCACGGTAGAGCCTTCGCCGGCAGCCACCGAACCCGACCCGGCGGAGGCTCCGTCGAGCGAGCCGGCCTCGACCGAAGCTGCTGCGACCGAGCCCCCGTCGACGGCGAACGCCTCCGGCGCGATCGACCTCGACGGCGACGATGACCTCGACAAGGACATCGCCGAGCTCTCCCAGGCGACCCAGGGAGCGAACGGCGCCGAAGAGAACGCCCAGGGCGGCAGAGAGGTCGTGTATCGGGTCACGCCCCAAGGGCTGTTGATCGAAGTGAACGGCATTCACCTCCGACCGTCAGTCAAGGTGACTCGCGGCGCGGGCGGCACCTACACGCTCGAGCTGACGCTGAGCGCAGAGTCCTTCGATGGACGTCAGTATTGGCTGAGCCAGCCCGACGAGGGCCCATTCAGCATCGCCGGCAAGATCGAGAGCAAGGGGAGCAAGCCTCAGCGCTTCGGCGACGAACGCACGGGCACCGTTCGCGAAGACGTCGTCACCTCCGCCGAGCCCAAGCGCTGGAAGCAGCGCTGGCCCGGCAAAGGTCAGCCGAAGCTGCGGGCGGGACAGACGCTCACGCTCGAGGTGGGACTGTGGGGCATGCGCTCCGACTCGGAGCAGCCACGCGCCGTGCGCCGGCTCTTCGAAGTGAAGCTGCTCGCGGCGAGCCACCCCGATCCGGTGATCACCCCGCCGACCATGGACTGGGGTAACTGATTTTTTTCCGCGGGAGCGGGACTCGTCCGCCAACAGCGGACCTGAGGGAGCCGGCCAGCCCGCGCAGGACGGGAGAAATGCCGAGAAGCTGCGAGGGGTGGCTGCGTCCGTTACAAAAGCGACGTGCTGGCGGCCGCGGCGTCGCGTCCCGTTTCGGTGGACGGGGTTTTCTTGCCTCATCCCGGCGCCATCTGCTTGCGGGTACGCCTACGAGAAGGCACCCTGTGGAAGCATATGTCGCGTTTCCGCGGTAATTGTCCGGCAGAGTGGGCAGCAGACTGGGCCGCGGTCGCGCTCGTTACGCTTGCCTGCCAGGGCCTGGCTTGCCAGAGCGATGCAGGGCCCCGCGTGGTGGAGATCTCGTTGCCGCCGCTGGTCGCCAATCCCGATGGCGATACCGCGCCCCCGATGGCCGTCGAGCCACCGGGCAACTCGATGGCGGACTGCGCGCAGCTCTCGCCCGGCATCGCCGAAGCGCGTCTGCTGACGCGCCTGCAATACGACAACACAGTTCGCGATCTGCTCGGCGAGCTGAGCGTGCCCGACCGGGGCTTCCCCGATGAGAATCTGCTGCTCGGCTTCGGCAACAACGCGGACGCGCACCGCGCCAGTTTGCTGCTGGCGGAGCGGCACTTGGCCGCGGCCAAAGATCTGGCCACCGCTGCGGTGGCCCGCGGTGTCGATCAGCTCCTGCCCTGTACCCCGGGCGATCGCTCGGAGGCTTGCATCTCGAGCTTCATCACCCAGTTTGGTTACCGGGCGTTCCGGCGCCCGATCCACGCCGACGAAAGCGCGCCGCTGCTCGAGCTGTGGCGCACGGCCAGCGCGAGCTGGGGTTTCGACGAGGCACTGCAGCTGCTCCTGCAGACGTTTTTGCAGTCCCCTCAGCTCCTCTACCGCACCGAATCGGCGCAGGTCGAGCCAGCAGCGGCGGGCAGTGACACCGCCGCTAGTGTTGCCTCCAATACGCCCGCAGTAGCGCTGGACTCGTACCAGATCGCTTCGCGCCTCTCGTACCTGTTATGGAACACGCTGCCGGATGCCGAGCTGTTTGCGCTGGCAGACACCGGTCAGCTCGCAGACGTGGAGATCGTGCGCGAGCAGGCACGGCGCATGATCGAGGACGAGCGCGCGCGCGTCACGGTGGCGGACTTCTACCAGCAGTGGCTGGGCATGTCGGGCTTTGCCGGGCTGACGCGCGACTTGCCGGGGAGCGCCACGGACGCCTTCAATGCCAGCTGGAAGGGGTCGCTCGAACGCTTCGTACAGCACACCTTCTGGGACGAGGGCGGCAACGTGCAGGCCCTCCTGGGTTCACAGACGGTGTTTCTCGATGCACCACTGGCCAGCCTGTACGGCGTGGAACCTGCCGACGGGTTCACCAGCTATCAAGATCCCAATCGTGCCGGCATCCTCACACAACCAGCGCTGATGGCGCTGCTGGCGCACGCCGATCAATCAGCGCCCGTGCAGCGAGGCAAGTTCGTGCGCGAACAGGTCCTGTGTAAACCGCTGCCGCCCCCGCCTCCGGACGTAGACACGACGCCACCCGATCCCGATCCGGGAGCAACGACGCGAGAGCGGTTCCGCCAACACAGCGCGGATGCGCGTTGCGCCAGCTGCCACAGCTTGCTCGAGGGCGTCGGTTTTGGCCTGGAAGAGTTCGACCAATTCGGTCGCTTTCGCACCGAAGAATACGGCATCCCCGTCGATGCCACGGGCAACCTGCTCGCCACGGGGGACCCGGCGATGGAAGGCGGATTCGACGGCGCGAACGAGCTCGCAGCCAAGTTCGCCGAGAGCCCTCAGGTGGAGGCATGCCTGGCGACGCAGTGGTTCCGTTACGGCATGGGCCGCGGCGAACAGCAAGAAGACGTGTGCAGCTTGCTGCAGATCAAGACGAATTTTGCCGAAACGGGCGGGGATTTCCGCGAGCTCTTGATCGCGATGGCGACGACGGACGCCTTCCGTTTCCGACCGTTGGGCGAACAAGATCAGGGCTTCGTCCCAGATTCCGACTGACAGTGCCGCGGCTCCGGGCGGCTGCTCGAGCGAGAGTAGGTCGGCCGCGGGCGCTGCGGAAGCCGGCGGCGAAGCAGGAGGGACATTCTCCGGGCTCGCTCTTTGGCCAAGGCTCGAGCTAAGCCTCCACTTTGATGCCTGTCTTCGTGAGCCGTAAAGCCCCGTCGTCCGTGTCGTTGCCGTCACGACAGGTGCGCGCGTTGGGCGAACGCATGCTGCGCTTTCTGGAGCGAGACCAAGACGAGCTCAGCATCTTGCTGACCGATGACACCTATATCCGCACGCTCAACGCGACCCATCGCGGCAAGGACCGGCCCACGGATGTGCTGGCTTTTCCGCAGGACGACAGCCAAGACGCGGCACTGCCAGCAGAGGCGCAGCTCGGACATGCGCCAGGCGAGGAGCGACTGCTCGGAGACGTCGTGATCTCCTTAGACACGGCTCGCCGTCAAGCACAGCGGCGCAAACGCCAACTGATCGACGAAGTGAGTTTCCTTCTGGCGCACGGGATCCTGCACCTCCTGGGCTATGATCATCAAAACGACGCCGACGAGGCCCGCATGAACGCAATGACCAAGCGTCTCGTCCAGGCAGTGAAGCGCTGAGCCTCGTCCAGGCAGTGAAGCGCTGAGCCTCGTCCAGGCAGTGAAGCGCTGAAGGGCCCCACCCCACGATTTTGACGTTCGTGGCGTTCTGACCGCAAAAACGCACCTGCGCAGAGTGCCGACACCGTAGCGCGACAGCTGCCGTTCAACCCGAGCGGCAGCGTCGGCGCCCGCGGCGGATGACAGCCGCCCCGAGCGAGGTCTCCCGCGCGAGCTCGGCGCCCCATGAAACGACGCTGATCCGTGACACTTCGTCGCCCGTCGCCGCGCGCGAAAACGGCCATTTTTCAGGCCAAAACGCGCTCGTTGGCAGTGCAGTTCAAAGCTGCCCAGCGCGCTTGTCAATGGAGCGTTTCCGAGCACTTAGCAAAGGAGCTGGAAGTGTCGCGCGAACCGCAGAGGAGAGGCAGTTCTCGGTGTATCCACGTGTGTGTCTACAAATGAGAAATCGCGTTTGCATGAGAAAACCGCTGTTTTTTGCTTGAAAGGGCCTGGTGCCCCTGTTACTCGTCGCGAGCCTCTCTGACGATCTTGCCTAGTAACGGTCATGCCACACACCCGAGTCCGCCTCGCAGCAGCGCTCATCGAGCAGCGACACTCCGTAGCGACTCCGTCTGGCAGCACCCTACGCGGCACGGCCTGAGGAGCAGGATTTAGACGGTTTCATCAAGGGATATTCACGTGAGCGCGCGCATAGACGGAAGCGCGCCGCGTGGACTCGAGCGGTTTGTTATCGCGCAGGAGGTAGTGCATGGCTGGCAAGAGACTTACCAAGGCTCAGGTGATCGCGGAAATTAGCGACGCGACAGAGCTCGATAAGAAGAGCGTCGGGCGCGTTTTTGACACGCTGTCGGACATCATTCGCAAGCAGCTCGCGGGACGCGGCGCCCCGGGGGAGTTCGTCGTTCCAGGTCTCGTCAAGCTTCGCGTCGTGAAGAAGCCGGCGACCAAGGAACGTCAGGGTATCAACCCGTTCACGAAAGAGCCGATCACGATTCCGGCCAAGCCGGCGAGCAAGAAGGTGCGCGCAACCGCACTCAAGGCGCTCAAGGATCTCGTCCAGTAAGCTTTCGCTTGCTGGTTTCGTACGACTGCTTCGTAAAGACTTTGTTCGTAAGCACTGCGGTTCGCGAGAACCGACGGGTGCAGCGATGGGCCCTCTCGCGGTAACGCGACCGAGGGCCCTTCGCTTTTGTACGCCAGAATTCGTGTTCGAGAGCGCTGTCGCGGACGCCGCTCTCGAGCGTCATTTGGCCGATAAGCCAGGTGGTACCCGGGTCTTCCCTGGCTGCAGCCTTTCACTTTCGTCTACAAACGCGCTAAAGCGCAGGCAGTGACTGCCGACGAACAAGCTGCTCTGGTCCACATCGGCCAGACCTATCTCTACCCGAACTATCGCCAGCCGCCGCTCGTGCTCGTGCGTGGAGAGGGCCGGCGCGTCTGGGATGCCACCGGCAAGAGTTATCTGGATCTGTATGCGGGCATCGCCGTCAGCGCGCTCGGGCATGCGCACCCCGACGTGATCAACGCCTTGCGCAGCCAAGCGGAGCGCCTCGGGCATGTCTCCAACTACTTCTACAATGAGCCGAACGTGCTCTTGGCGAGAGACTTGTGCGAGCGCACCGGGTTCGACCGCGCGTTCTTCTGCAACTCCGGGACCGAGGCGATCGAAGCGTTGCTCAAGCTCGCACGCAGGCACCACTACGCCCGGGGGCAGCAGAACCGCTACAACATCATCGCCTTCGATCGCTCCTTTCATGGTCGCACGCTGGGCGCGCTCGCCGCTACGGGCCAGGCGGGCTACCGCGAGGGCTTTGGCCCGCTCGCTGGAGTGATCCACGTGCCGTTCGGCGACGCCGACGCAGTGGCAGCCCGGCTCGACGACAGCGTCGCAGGCGTGCTCGTCGAGCCAGTGCAGGGTGAAGGCGGCGTGGTCCCCGCGGCACCGGGCTTTTTGGCAAAGCTTCGCAGCCTCACGACGGCCGCAGGCGCCCTGCTGCTCGGCGATGAGATTCAGACCGGAATTGGCCGCACCGGGCGGTTTTTGGGCTTTGACCACTCCGACGTCAAGCCCGATGCCATCGCGCTCGCCAAGGGTCTGGGCGGTGGCTTCCCGATCGGCGCCATGTTGTGTCACAAGCGCCTGGAAGGCGCGCTGCCGCCCGGCAGCCACGGCAGCACCTTCGGCGGCAACCCGCTCGGCTCCGCCGTAGCTCGCGCAGTGCTCGCGCGGATCGATGCGGACGGGCTCGTGGAACGCGCACAAGAACACGGCGCTCATCTCAGTCAGCGGCTCGCGGAGTTGGTGGAGCGCCACCCCCGCAGCACCGAGGGCACGCGTGGCCTCGGGCTACTGCAAGCGCTGCTGCTCAAACCCGTGGTCGATGCGCGACAGTTGCTCGACTCATTGCGGGATGCAGGTGTGCTCTTGACGCTGGCGGGCGGCACGGCGCTGCGCTTCTCACCCGCGTTGAACATCGAAAAATCAGAGATCGACGAGGGCATCTCCTCGCTCGATCGCGTGCTCACTCGGATCGAACGCGACCTCTGAGCTTTCAGAGACCGTGGCTGCAGGGGCTAGCATGATACGCCATTTCACAGAGCTCTCGGATCTGGGCGCAGCGGGCTTGCTGCGCGTCCTCGATGCTGCCGACCGCTGGCAGGATACGCGGGGTAACGCGGACGCACCGCGGCCGCTCGCCGGCAAATCGGTGGGGTTGGTCTTCGAGAAAGCGTCGACGCGCACGCGCCTCTCACTGGAGGTTGCGGTCGCCGAGATGGGCGGACACCCCGTCGTGCTCTCGACGGAAGCGTCGCAACTCGGTCGCGGCGAGCCAATCGCGGATACCACGCGCGTGCTGTCGCGCATGGTGCACGCGATCACTCTCCGCACTTTCGCGCACAATCGCTTGCTGGAAATGTCGCGAGCCAGCCGCGTCCCCGTGCTCAACGCGCTCACCGACCACGCTCATCCGATGCAGCTGCTCGCGGATTTGCAGGTCGTACGTCGGGTCAAGTCCCGGCTCGAGCGTCTCTCTTACGCCTGGATTGGAGACGGCAATAACATGGCCAACTCCTGGATCGAGGCGGCGGGCCTGCTGCGGCTCAAGCTCACGCTGGCCTGCCCCGAGGGGTATGACCCCGATCCCAAGGAGCTGGAGCGCGCGCGGCAGCGCGGAGCCGACCTGCGCATCGTTCGCGATGTCCGGCAAGCGGCGCAGGGCGCCGACGTGATCAGCACCGACGTGTTTACCAGCATGGGTCAGGAGCGGGAGCAGGCCGCTCGCCTGCTGGCGTTTGCCGGCATGTGTGTCACCCAAGAGCTGGTCGCGACGGCCGCACCCGACGCGATGGTGCTGCACTGCCTGCCCGCGCACCGCGGAGAAGAGATCGCAGCGGAAGTCATCGACGGTCCGCAGAGCCACGTCTGGGATCAGGCCGAGGCCCGCTTGCATACATCCAAAGCCGCTCTCGAATGGGCGCTCCAGCTGGATGTCTGACGCGGGCAAGCGAGTCAGAACATCGCGCGTGCCACGCGCCGCGGCTCAGGCACGGACCTCCCCGTGCAACCAGTGCCCGACTCCGGTGGATCCGTTGCGGGCCGCCCGCGTGGCGGTCTTTGGTGAGCGCTTTTATTACTTCTGCAGCCCCGCCTGCAAAGAAGCCTTCAGCTTGCACAAGGCGAGCGCGCGCCTGGCCCCCGTGCGCTCCGAGCCCCCCGCGGCCGCACCAGCCCCGCGCGAACCCGCCGTAGACGAACCCGCCGTACATCCAGCGGCCACAGGCGCTTCGGCCGCGCCCTCCGAAGTTAGCCCCGAGCTGCGCCGGAGTACCCCGTCAGCGCCTCGTACAGAGGCCGCCCGCCATCGAGTGCTCGCCTCGCGGGAGAGCCCCTCGCGCGCGCTGATGCTGCCCGCCACCGCCGCCCTGGGCCTCCTGGCCATGGCGCTCGATCTGACGCTGGGGGACCACTCGCCCGCCTGGCTCGCGCCCGGGCTCAGCGCCGGCGCCTGCGGAGGGCTGATCTGGGCCACAGTGAAACACCAGAACCTGGTCTGGAGGGTGCCAGCGCTGCTCGGCCTGGTGGCACCGCTGGCTGCGACCCTGGCGGCCCTGGGCTCGCTGCTGCTCGAGCAGCGCGCAGCACCGCTCACGGCTGCCATGGCGGGCAGCATCTGCTTCGCAGCGGCGACCAGTCTGGCGTTGGTGGGTCGCGAGCGACGAGCACTGGAGCCGCAGCTCGAGCGCCTCGAGTCAGCCCTGTTCGAACCGGGCCGAGCGTCGCGTCCAGCGGGCCTGGGACGGCGCAGCTCCGCGCTCAAGCCGGGAGAGGAGCTGCTGCTCGAGCCCGGCGAGCGAGCTCCGGTCGACGTCGTGATCATTGCGGGCCGCGCCCAGGTCGAGCCCTGGTTCGAGTCTCCGTTGCGACAGTCACGACAAGACGGCGACGCCCTGCTCGCCGGTGCGCGCCCGCTGGATGCCACATTGCGCACCGTGGTGCGCTGGGTGGGGGTGGATCGCGCCTGGGCTCGCCTCACGCGCGACCCGCTGCGCCGCGCCGATCGCCACGCCGGCCCGGCACGCCTCTCCGAACGCCTGGCGACGAGCGGCGCCCTGGGCCTGGGAATTCTCGGCGGCTGCATCACGCTCTCTTCCCGGCTCGAGACCGCGGTTGCCGTGAGCTCCGCTGCGGCTCTGGCCGCCACGCTCGCCAGCATGGCGTTGCCGGAGCTGGTGGCGCTGCATCTCGCGCGGGGGTTACACGAGCTCCTGGAGCGCGGCATCTCGTTTCGAAGTGCGTCCGCGCTGGATCGAACCGCGCGCACCACAGCCGTGGTGTTCTGCGCCGAGGGCACGCTGCTTCGGGGAGAGCTCACCGTCGCCAGCATCGAGCCCAGCGCAAGCCTGAGCCGGCAAGAACTCCTGGCGCTCCTGTGCGGGGCCTATAGCGGGACCAGCTCTCCGCTGACCCTGGCGCTCTCGCGCTGCACACAGGCCGAGCAAATTCGTCCGGACGCCACGCGCAGTCCCAGCCATTATCCCGGCCTCGGCATCAGCGCTGTGGCATCCACGGGCAAGTCCTTGGTGGTCGGCACGCGCGGCCTGCTGTTGGAGCGACGCATCAGCGTCGCCGGTGCCGAGGCGCGCATCGCGGAACTACAAGCCTTGGGGCGCAGCGTCCTGCTCGCCGCGCTCGATGGGCGCTGGGTAGGGCTGATCTCGCTGCAGGACAGCGTGGCGGTGGGCGGACGCGCAGCAGTGCAGACGTTGCTCGACGCCGGCGTCGAACCGATCCTGCTGTCCGCCGAAGCTCGCGAGACCTGCCAGGCCGTGGCACGCCACCTCGGCATCGATCAGGTGAGGCCCGAGATCCTACCCGACGAACGCGCGCTCGAGATCCGACGCTTGACGGAAGGAGCGCCGGGCTTGGCAGTGGTGGGACGCTCCAGCAGCGACGAGACCGCTTTGGCGGCAGCGGCTGTCTCCATCAACGTGGATCACGTCGGAGGTCCGCTCGAGCGCTGGGACGTCGACATCGCATCCGGCGACGTACGGGACGCGGCGTGGGCCGTGCAGCAGACGCGTCAGCTGTATGCTCGAACGCGCCGGGCCATCTCCGCTGCGGCCTTGCCCGCTGCCGCCGCTCTGGCCTGGCTGTGCCTCGGTCTGCCCGCCTGGGTCACGCCGCTCGCTGCACTCGCCGGCAGCGTCTGGGCTCTACATGGGTCGCGCATCTTCCGCGTGTAGCGGGCTGCGCGTCTTCAAACAGAGAGCTTCGGGCAGAGAGCTTGCCCTACCGAATGATCGGGCAGCGGGCGCCCGCTGTGTCGTGCCTCGGTCCAGGCAGCCAAAGCTACCTTGGACCTGGCACGATCAGCGGGCGCTCGCGCCCTCGCTGCTCTGCTTTGAAAGCTGAGCCAGCGAACCTTGCCCGAGGTGCCGAAGAACTGAGCTGCACCCTCGGAGCAGGTGTTTACTTCTTGGGCTCTTCCTTCTTGGGCTCTTCGGTCTTCTTGCCCTCTTCGGCCTTCTTCTCGTCCTTCTTCTTCTTGTCCTTGGACTCGGCGTGGTGGTCGCCAGCGGCCGGCGGGGCCGGAGCCGGATCAGCGGCAAACGCGGGAATGGACAGCGAGACGAGGACCGGAACGATGCGAAGTAGCTTGGAAGTCATGGATAGTTGCTCCTGAATTACGGACAGAAATATTGTCCGCAGGGTCGTATAGCTATCAATCGTTCCCTTCTGCAAACAAGATCGATGCAGCGGATCGCACTCAAACAGCCACGTTAACGAGTGGCACGATCGATGCCGGACATGTGTCGCACCGGCGACGCAGATCTTGCACCGGCGGCTGTATTCCAACTATCTCGCGCGCGCTGCCTTCACAGCTCCTTCGCGCCGCTCTCGACGCTCTGAGTCGAGGCGTGTACCGCGCAGGATCCGTTCGTGATTTTGCCTCATCCTCGAGCCGAGCAGGGCCCGCGCAAAGCCTGAAAAACTGCCAAACGTGCGAGCAAACCCGGGCTTGCTGCCACATCGCGGCAACTCCTCAGCAAGCCCGAGACGGGCACCAGCTCCGGATCATTTCCGATTTGGTACAAAGCCCGGTCGCCGAGCGCTGCGCGTGCGGGCCGGTCGATTTCGACCCAGTTCTCCCCAATTTCTCGCTCGAACGCCTGCCCAGGGTCCCGAATCGATCAGGGGACGAGCAGCTCACGCTCGGTCAGCACCAGATCACAAGCGACGTCGTGAGCGAGCGTGGGCAACTCAGCCAGCAACTGAAAAGAGTACGCCACGATGATCGCCTGAGCGGGTGGGCGCAGATCCGGCAACGTCACGTCATAGAAGCCCGAGCCGTAGCCGAGCCGATGCGCTTCAGGAGTCACGGCGAGCGCTGGCACGATCAACACATCAATGTCGCCGCGCGCAGCCGTCGATGCAAGGGGTGAAGGCTCCACGAACGCTTGCCCCCGTGTCTGAAGCTCGAGCACGTTGTCGACGCGTCGGAAGCCGGTGCTGAAGCCGTGTTCCGTGGGATCCATGAAGGGGTAGTAAATGGTGACGCCGCGAGCACGCAAAAGTGTATCGAGCGGACGCAGGTCTACTTCACGCTGGGACTCGCGCGGCCAGAACAGTCCGACCGCACGCGCGCTGGCCAATATCGACAGTTGGCTCAGCGCCGCGACGATGCGTTCGCTACGCTCCGCTGCTGCGCTGGCCGACAGAGCTCGACGAGTCGCCTGCATGCGCGTCCGCACCTGCCCGCGCGCTCGCGCTGCGAGCTCAGAGAGCTCTTGGCTCTGCCAGTCGGGCCGCTTCAAAACGGGATGTCGTCGTCGTCTGTCTCGGCATACTCAGCGGCTGGCGCTGGACCGGACGACGGCCGATAGGCTTCCGACTCGCCGCCAGACTGCGAGTAGTCGTCCGCAGGAGCATCGCGATAGCCACCACCACCGCCACCGCCAGCTCCGCCGCCACCACCAGGCCCGCCTCCGGGACGGCTGCCTTGCAGCAGAAGGTTGCTGGCCACGATCTCGGTGCGATAGACCTTCTTGCCTTCTCGATCCTCGTAGCTGGTGGTGCGTAGACCACCCTCGATGAAGACGCGCGTGCCCTTGGTGATGATCTTGGCCAGCGCCTCGGCACGCTTGCCCCAGATCACCACGTTGTGCCACTCGGTGCGCTCCTGCCGAGTCTTGTTTCGATCGAGATAGGTCTCGCTCGTTGCCAGGCGCAGCTTGAGCACGGCTTGACCGCCACTCGTCATGCGCAGCTCCGGGTCGGCCCCGAGATTTCCGAGCAGCATCACTCGGTTCAAGCCTTCAGCCATAGTGCTTCGATCTCCTTCGACGAGGCCCGCCTGTCAAGGCCTCGAGACAGGCCGACGCGCTCGTGCCTCGGGATTCATTCGAATCGAGAAATTTCGCCCAGCATCCGGACCAGCTCTTGCCGTAGGCCGAGCAGTTCCTTGCGCATGTCCTTGCCGCTACGATCCACGCTCGGCTCCTCCGCGACGGCCACGGGTGCAGGCGCGAGCGGTGCGGGGTCCGTCGCTTCGCTCAGCCGCTTACGGGCCCCGGCGATGGTAAAGCCTTGGTTTTTGAGCAAGTCTTTTACGCGCAGTAACTTCTCGACGTCACGCCGCGAGTAGACGCGCTGGCCTTTGCTCGACTTCTGAGGCCGGATGGACCGAAACTCTGTTTCCCAGTAGCGCAGTACGTGGGGCTGCACGCCGACGATCTCGGACACCTCGCCGATGCGATAGTACAGCTTGACGAGTTCGTGCGACTGCATCAGCACCTACCGAGCTCAGCGACCACCGCGTTCGCCACCGCCCGCATTCGAGTCCAGACCCGGTGTCGGCCGCCGAGCATCTGTTGCCTGTCCATTCGGAGAGCTTCCCGGTGCCTGAGTCCAGCTGGGATCCAGCAGGCCCTCGTTCAAGGCCTGCTTGAGTAGCTGGCTCGCCTTGAAATTCAAAACCCTTCGAGCGGTGATCACAATCGGTTCGCCGGTCTGGGGATTGCGGCCCTGCCGCTGTCGCTTGTCCCGCAGCACGAAGTTTCCAAAGCCGGAGATTTTGATCTTCTCCCCCCGCCCCAGTGTCTCCTTCATGGAGTCGAACACCTGATCCACCAGGTCGGCGGCCTCTTTCTTAGAGAAGCCACCGAGTTTGGTGTAGACCGCCTGCACGATGTCGGCTTTCGTCATACGGAGACCTGTGTGAAACGACCGAGCCGGTATGCTTTCGGCGAAACCCGCTCCGGAGTTCCGGAGTATGCGAGGTGTTCGGCGTGCATGTTCGGAATCACTGTCGGCATCACTGTTTGAAGTCTGGAATAACCGTCTAGGGTACCTGTACGAAGTAACGGTGCGTACGGAGTCACTGCGCACGGACTAGCTGGCGAAGTATTGTTCGGCGTAGGTGTTCTGAGTAACGGTGTTCTGAGTAACGCTGCGCAGTGGTGTGATGGCTCGTGCGGTTGCCGAAGCAATGCGGCGGCCTGAAGGCGGCGATCTCCGTCGGGTAGCGTCATCGTCGGGGCGGCGTTCTCTCTGAAATCTCTCGGCTGGTCTGTGACTCTGGCTGCTGAAACTCGATCTGCTCGTACTGAGCGGCATCCGTTGGATACCGATGGACCTTGGATGTGGTGGAGGGGCCCGAGCGAAAATGCGCCTGCCCCAAGACCTTCGATCGTAACTACCCCGCTCGGAAAGTTCTACAGCAAACCAGTCGCGCCGGAGGATGCCAGAACCTGGATCAAATCACCGCTTAAATAAGCAAGGGTCCTGTTTTTGCTTCAGAATTGCACGCGAGCGTCCTGCCGTAGGCCTGGAACGGGAGCTCGCCCGGCAGCGGCTCGACAGCCTCCCCCGCGCAACCCGCCGCTGGCAGCTGAACCCCACACGAGTCGCGGCCCGGGCGCTGGCTGGTTCAGCGCCGTTCCAAGAGCGCCGCCACGCCTAAGGCCGCCCCGCCGGCGCTCGGCAGAGGCCGATAGGCTCGGCCGCGGGCCCCCTTACCTTCCCCCCTTCCCCCTCATCAGCGATCCCCCCTCCATCCGCCCTCCCCCTCAGACCTGTCTCAAATCTTGGCGATGACGCTCGCCGCGGAAGGCGCCAGCGCCCGCCGTCGGGCAAGCTGCTCGGTTGTCATCAAGCCCGCCATGTAGGCGTAGCCGAGGGCAAACAGCAGCGCAAACGGAGTCGCCAGGTAGTGGTCCGTCTCGAGCGAGATCGCCACGCTCGCCATACCGACCAGAGCCAACACGGATTCCGCGACAGGCAAGGGGACACGCAGCTGCCGGTAGCGGCTGGCGCGCAAACCCCGCTTGGGCGTGCGAACGAACTCCCCCGCGTCCTGCGTCAGGCCCTCAAAGACCGCCCGCGACAGATACGGGCTCAGACCGATGCCGAGCGCCATCAGTGCAGGCAGCCGCATCATGGCCTCCCCGACGGGACGCCCCTGCGCCTTGTTCGCCATCGCATAGAACGCCGCCAGAGACCCGGTGGCGCCAAAACAGAGTGGAACATCCACGATCAGAAGTGCCACCCAGTCGTCAGCGACCGGCAGCAGCACCAGTGCAAAAGGCAACAGCAGGCACAACATCACCATCAGCGGGTAGGCGAAGTGCGGCGTGAGGTGAAACAGGGCCTCGATCTTCTGATCGCGCGTGAGAGGAGCGTTGAGCACCCCCTTGAGCAGCTTGCGCGCGGTCTGCACGGTCCCCTTCGCCCAGCGATACTGCTGCGCGCGGAACGCAAACACGTCCTCCGGCAATTCGCTCGGCGCGACCACGTCCGGCCGATAGACGAAGCGCCAACCCGCGAGCTGCGCCCGATAGGAAAGGTCGAGGTCTTCCGTGAGCGTGTCGTGTTGCCAACCGCCGGCTTCCTCGATCGCGCGGCGGCGCCACACGCCGGCGGTCCCGGAGAAGTTGAAATAGCAGCCCGCGGAGTAGCGGGCGCGGTTTTCCACCAAGTGGTGACCGTCGAGCATCAGCGCCTGCAGCCCGGTGAGCATGCTGGCATCGCGATTGATATGACCCCAGCGCCCCTGCACCATGCCG
>Ga0164241_10003925_pt1 | contig 14703 bp, 13 predicted proteins | sample OricomyardsoilBY_FD_108780 | JGI IMG/M metagenome (GOLD analysis project Ga0164241, IMG submission 108780) | Backyard soil microbial communities from Emeryville, California, USA - Original compost - Back yard soil (BY) | ecosystem: Environmental > Terrestrial > Soil > Unclassified | place: USA...
AACTGTTCATGGCGCTGCTCGATCAGGCGCTGATCGCGGTGTCGCGCAGCCATCAGCCGGTGGCCGCTCACCTCTCCGGCGGGTTGGACTCGTCAACGGTCGTGTGCCGCACCAGCCAACTGGTTGACGCGGGCCGCATCGGACGCATGGTCCAGACGTTCTCCGCGCGATTTCCCGACGCCGTCTCGGACGAAGGTGAATGGATTGCCGCCGTCGAGGCGCAGTACGGCATTCAGTCCACGGCGGTCTTCGGTACGGCCTTCGATTCAGCCGAGGCCGGCCGGTGGTGCGCGTCGACGCTGCAGTTGCCACTCCGGCCGAACACCTCCGGCGTGCTCGTGGCGGTGTGCCGACACCTGCGCGAACGCGGCATTCGCGTGCTGCTCAGCGGCGAAGGCGGCGACGACTGGCTGAACGGATCGCGCGCGCATTGGCCCGATCTGTTGCTCGGCGGACGCTGGCCGACGCTGGTGCGTGAAGGGTTGACGTGGCCCAACAGCCTGCGCGCGATCCTCGCCGAATCGATCGGCCCCGTGGTGTCACCTCGTCGACGCGTGCGCACGCTCCTGCCTCATCTGGATTTCGATCTGGCGGCGCCAGCGTGGATCTCGCCGCAATGGGCGGCGAAGGCGAACCTCAGCGATCGGTGGCGCCAGACGCCGCGCCCGGCGGCGCGCGGCGGCTTCGCGCAACGGCAGCGCTATCTCGGCTACGCGCTGGCGCGTCGGCACGTGAACGTGGAGAACGGCATCTCCTACGCCGCGAGCCAGGGCGTCGAGCTGCGCCATCCGCTGCACGATCTTCGGCTCACGCGTTTCCTGATGGGCGCCGCCGGCGGAATGCTGCGGCGCCCGAGCGTCAAGAAGCATTTGCTGCGTGAAGCCATGCGCGGCACACTGCCGGAACTGGTGCGCACGCGCCTCGGCAAGGCGAACATCGCACCGCCGGTCATCGACGCCGTGTCACGACGTCTGGCCGAGCGACCGATGCGCGAGCTCCGCGGCGTCACACTCGGCTGGATCGATGGCGCGCGCCTGGAGAAGTATCATGAAGCACATGTCGCATGGCGTCAGGCCGGGACGTCCCGTGCCGTCCCGTTGGAACCCTACAGCCCCGTATGGAGCGCCGTGGCGATCGATCTCTGGCTCGAGCATGCTTATGGACTCTAGCGATTCCACCGCATCACCGCGCCACCCGGAGCTGTCGTGATGAGTGACCAGAACGTTCTTACTGACGATGTCCGCCTTGCGCGCGCGGAAGGGCTGGTCGCGTCCGAGGTCAATGGCGAGACGGTGGTCCTCAGCATCGAGAGCGGCCACTTCTATCATTTGAACGCGACCGGCTCCCGGATTTGGAGCCACGTCGACGCCCCCATGACGTTCGGGGATCTCTGCGCCGCGATGCGTGCACAGTTCGCGGTCGAGGCCGATCAGTGCCGCCGCGATGTGACGGAGTTCGTCGACAAGATGATCGCTCAGGGCCTGCTCGAACGCGTCTGATCGACGGCCGCACGCGCCGCGTACTCCCGCAGAAAACGCAGCACCATCTCTTCGGTCGCCGAGCCTGACTGTCGCTGCATCCGGCGCGGCGGCACCGCCGAGTCGTTGCCGAGCGCCGCCAACAGCGCCTGCACGGTGCGCTCGAAATCGCGAGCCAGTTCCTCGTACGTCAGGCGATACGGCGTGAGGCCGTTCGCGGCAAAGAATGCGTGCCAGTGCGCGTGCGACTGTTCGGCGAACGCGACCATGCCGAGAATGCGGTCGTAGTCGTACTCGGCCGAACCCACCGCCGTCTGCCGGCCGACACCCGGAATCGATCGCCAGAGTCCCGTTTGGGCGGCCACCACGGCGGAGACCGCCTGGCGGACTCTGTCCTGCCGTTCGAGGTGAACCCACACGGGGTTGGGGAGGATGTCGCCGAGCAGCGACAGGAGATCCCGATAGTCGTGGTCGCGCCACGCGTCCGGTGCGGTGACGGCCGGCGGCGGGAAACGCGTGGGCGCGCGCTCGTGCGCCACCTCTTCCAGATCCTGCCAGAAGACCTTGATCGAGAACACGCCGTTGGGCTCGGTGCGGTGCCGGTGCAGAGCCGCGACGAACGACGCGAGGTCCGGCGCGCCCCAGCGCTCGGCGATCGTCGGGCGAAAACCGCGGTGGAGATATTCCAGCGGGCAGCCAAGTCCACCGGCAAACCGGATCGCCTCGCCGACCAGCGTGCTCCCCGAGCGCGGATGACTGCAGACGATGACGGTGCGCCGGGGAAGACCCGCCCACGGCGGGAAGTCTGCGCTCGCCAGCGCGAGATCATACGGACGGGTCAACGGCGACGTCACAGGATTGGGCAGGGTAGCACGACGTCATCACGCGTTCTGGAGTATCGTGAGCGTTCGGAAGATTTCCGGCGAGGACGGTCCGTGGAGACGAAAGACGAACAATTTGGTGTGGATGTCTGTCTGGCCGCGCCGCCATTCCATCCGCTCCATTTTCCGGCGCTCGGTCTCTCCATGCTGTCGCGCGCGTGCCAGACGCGAGGGCTCAGCACGAAGGTCGTCTACGGAGGAATGCCGCTCGCGGCCCGCACCGGATTCACCGCGTACGATCACATTTGCGGCGCCAACAAAGCGCCGATGCTCGGCGACCGTCTGTTCCGCGCACACGCCTATCCGCCAGAAACCCTCGCGCGCCTTCCGGAACCACGACCGCTGCCCGAGGACGCCCAGGCCAAGTACGACCGCGTCGCGTTTGCGATTGCGCCGGCCCTGGAGGCCTTCGTCGATGAGGTGCTGGCGCTGCGCCCGCGCATCCTCGGCATCTCGTCCACGTTCGATCAGAACCTGGCCTGCGCGGCGCTCGCGCGCCAGGTGAAGATGCGGGCACCCGACATTTGCGTGGTGATGGGCGGACCCAATGTCGCCTGGCCGATGTCGCGTGGCCTCGCGGAGATCTTTCCCTGGATCGACTATTTCTTCGCCGGGGAATCGGACATCGACTTTCCCAATTTTTGCGAACGCCTGATCCGCCATGGCGAGACGCCCGCCGACCGCATCATCCGGAGCGAACCCATTCGCGACATGGCGGTCGTGAGCACGCCGGATTTTTCGGATTTTTTCGCCGCCCTGCGTCCACTCCAGGCGGCCGGCTCCCTCCCGGACTGGCTCCCCCGCTATGTGACGATGGAAGGCTCGCGCGGTTGCTGGTGGGGCGCGAAGCACCATTGCACGTTTTGTGGACTGAACGCCGACGGCATGGGGTTCCGTGAAAAATCCCCGGACCGCATGAAGGCCGAACTGGCGGAGATCGCCGAGTGGGGCGTCAATCTATTCTGGATGACCGACAACATCATGCCGCTGCGGTACATGACGGACGTGTGGCCGGCGCTGGCCGAACACGGGCCGCACGTACAGTTCTTCTACGAGGTCAAAGCCAATCTCACCGAGCAGCAAATCGACGTCATGGCGCGCGGCGGCGTCACCAGTATTCAGCCCGGCATCGAGTCGCTGTCCTCGCACGTGCTCGAGTTGATGCGCAAGGGCGTGTCCGCGCACCAGAACATCGCGCTCCTGCGTAGTTGCGCCGGTGTCGGCGTATGGGTGATCTGGAACATCCTGTACGGATTCCCCGGCGAAACCGCCGAAGACTATGAGTCCACGATCGCGCTCCTGCCGCGCATCGCGCACCTGCAGCCGGCGACCGGCGCGCACAAGATCGTGATCGATCGGTTCAGCCCCTACTTCAACGAATCGGAAGCGCTGGGGATCGGACCGGTGCAGCCGTTCGGCAGTTATCGCGCCCTCTACCCACCCGAGGCCGCGCTCAACGACATCGCGTATCACTTCTACTCGGACGACTATTCCACCGATCTGCTGGCGCGCCCAGAGTTGCTCGAACGACTGCAGGCCGCGATCGCCACATGGCAGCGCGGCTGGAAAGCGGGTCCGCATCCCGTCTTGCAGCTCTTTGAGAAGGACGGCACGACGTGCGTCCTCGACACGCGACCGATTGCCCGCGAACTGGTGACGGTGCTGTCAGCGGATCAGGAGTCGGCGCTGCGGCACTTCGAACGCCCCCGTGCGCGCGCGACGCTCGACCCGGCGCTCGAACGCGTGGCCGACTGGTTGATCGCACGCGACTTCGTGCTGGACCACGAAGGGAAGCTGGTCAGCGTGGTGGTCCGGCCGCGCCCCGAGATCGCCAACGTCGTCGCTGCGCTCGGTGCGACCGCGACGTCCGGGAATCGGCCATCGCAGAACCCCGCCGACGTACGGCCGATGGCGAGCGTACCGGCCCGCTAAGCCGGGCCCACCCGCAGCCGCTGGATCGTCTCGGCGACGTCCGGAAGGGCGGCATACTGACGCGGATAGGCGACGCCATAGATCGGAACGGCGTCAAGGATCTGCCGGAATCGCGCCACCAACTCGGCGATTTTTTCTTTGTCGCGTGGGTTGAACACGACGAGTTGCGACAGCAGCACGACCAGAATTTCCGGTCCCTGGAGCCGCTGCCACTCAATGCCCCGCCCCTCGGGATCGATCGACAGCATGATCACGGCCTGCAGAGGCTGCGGCGGTCGGTATTGCAGGGGCTGTGGCGCGTACCAGACTTTGCCCTGGCGGCTGTGAATCGGCCGACAATCTTCGCGCGGCAGATTGAGCGCGTCCAGCGACTTCTGCCATAGGGAGACGCCGGGCGTGGTCGGAAACGCCAGATGACGATCCTGGTCGCTGAGAATCGACATGTCGTCGCTGAAGATGTCCCAACCATGGTGCCGCGCGAGGGCGGCCGTCATGGTCGACTTTCCCGCGCCCGACGCGCCGAGGAGCATGACCGCTCCGCTGTCGTCGGCGAGCGTGGCCGCATGCATCGGTAGCTGCCCGTGGAGCGTTGCGAGACGCGGGAGCACCCGGCGAACGAGGACCTCGGGAAGGAGCGGCAGGTTCGCCGGATCCGGGCAATAACAGCGCAGGGTTCGGGCGGAATCCGCGATGGTCACGCTGCAGGTGTCGCCATACCGCAGCAGCCAGTCATCGCCGATCGCTTCGAGCGACAACTTGTAGTGCCCGTCAAACGTACACACGTGTCTCGCGGCCGACGGCGCGGAAGTCGTGCGCGAAATATGGAGATCAGGAGCGCGGTCGGCGATTCGGTCGCCGAGGACCGGGACGAGCCAGGGGAGATCGATTGTGGACTGGATCCGCAGGCCGCCGAAGTCGTAGAGGACTTCGACGTCGACGGAAGGGCTCAGCAAAGGTTGCTGATGCCGTCGCCGATGCGGTACGAGATGCCGCGGGCCACGGTGACGGGTTTGAAATCGGTGATTTCCGGTTTCACCCACGCTTCTTTGGGCTGCTCGACCACGGGCTCAGTTTCCGCCGCGGTCACGTCTTGCTGCCCGTTGTTCGCCGTGTTCATAGCCTTAGTAAGGCAGATGGCGTGCATTTCGTCAACTGAATAGTCTATAGACCGACGCGGCCCCACACGCGCAGCGCCTTGCCGTCGTGGCGTCCAAAAATTTCGCACGGCTGACCGGCTGCACACTCGACGGGCTCCGGAAATCCGTGAAAGAGCGCCGCCCAGGACGACACGGCGCCCGGTCCCGGCTGATTTTCGTAGACACCCGTCTCGTCCATGTCGAGCGCGATCCATTGGAGGATGCCGTTGACGCGCCCGCCATGCGCGCGCACCTCGGCCCTGTTGCGTTGGTCCGGCCAGGGGCCGCCCGACTGAAAATCGAAGTCAAACAGGTCGGCGGCGTCACTGCAAATGGTCACATGCGGACTGCCGACGACGACTTGCGAGAACGGGCTGGCCAGTCGATTGAAAGGCGACAGATCGAAACCCGAGACCGTGCCAAGCCGCCGCGCGTCGAGCCGCGCATCATGCGCCAGCGCGACGCGGACGCGACCGCGGGCCGGAATCACCACACCGCCCGGCTTCACCAGGCGGGCGATCGCGTCGGCCAGCGGCGGGAGTGGATCCTCAGCCAGCATGTCGTTGCTGACCGTTTCGGACACGAGGATGTCGACCCGTTCACCGATCTCCGCGAGATCGACGTCGATCGAGCACTTCGGGATCACGGTGATCTTGTCGGTGAGACCGTTCCGCGCGATCACGTCGCGCGCGGCCAGGGCGACCGCCGGTTCCATCTCGCACGTGTAGACGTGGGCCGCACCCGCGCGGGCGGCCATCATCGCGAGGAGCCCGGTGCCGGTGCCGATCTCGAGCACGCGGCTGCCGGGCGTGACGGCGCGCCGCAGCGCGTCTTCATAGGCCTGGTTGCGCGGCGCATCACGGACAATCACGAAGTGCCAGGCGGGCACGTCCGCGCTCAGGATATCGGTCGCGATCGCGCGGACCTCGGCATCGCCGGGCGACAGCGTCAGCGCGCGGGCGGCCAGCGCCGCCGCTTCGGCTTTCCAACCGTCGGTTCGCAAGAGGCGCGACAAGGCCGCCATCGCCGGCGCGTTGCCCTCGGCGTGTTCGATCAGCGCGTCGAAACCGCGGCGTCGTTCCACTACATCCACGTGCCTCACATCCTTCCTCACCCGCACACGAGCGGATTTCAATCACATCATCCTATATAGAAAGCCTGAAACCGTAGAATCTAGAGTCACGTGGAGCGCCTCGCCTGATGGCTGACCAGTTGTTGCCGGACATTTCGATCCCGGGCGCCGTGACCATCGACGCCGCCGTCACGCACATCGACGACTCGCCCGAGATGACGGCGCGTGTGCGCACCGCGTTCGCGAACGGCGACGCCGTCATTCTGCCGAGCGCATTCGCCCCGGCGTTTCTGCAGACGATCCTGACGGTCTGTCGCCGCGGAGCGTTTGCCACGGAGACCATCGACCGGATCGGCTGGCGCACGGTCGAGGAGCGCGACGTCGCCGGAGCCGCGATGCGGTTTGCCTTGGAACGACCCGCGTTCCTGCGCTGGGTGGAGGCGGTCGCCGGGTGCGAGCCGCTCACCCGTCTGAGCGGCGTCGTCGCTGAGATGGCCGCCGACACCGGCCAGGAACTCGGCTGGCACAACGACCGCACCGACGAGACGCGCGACCGGCGTCTGGCGGTGACCGTGCACCTGAGCGATGCGCCGTACGAAGGTGGCCACTTTGAAATGCGTGACGAACGGTCCGGGCAAATGCGCGTGCGGGCGGGCGCGTTGCCGCCCGGATCGGTAATGCTGTTTCGGATCGACGGCACGCTGCGCCACCGGGTCAACCGCGTCACGAGCGGCGGTCCGCGCCGCGTCTTTGCCGGCTGGCTCAGCGTTTAGCCGGCGTGCCCGCCAGCCAGGCGAGCATCGGCGCCATGGTGGGCGCGAGCAGGGCGGACCCATCGATCGTCAAGTGGTTCCGGTTGCGGTAGAGCAATCGTCCGGCCAACACTGCCGGACACTGTTCATTGGGACAAAGCGCGTCGAGCGGCGACCAGATCCGCACGTTGGTGCTGCCGGCGGCGATCCGTCCGAGGGCGGCGTCAATGGCCGCCGCCTGGCGTTCGACCCCGGCGCGGGCCAGCGCGCACGCCTCGGCCCCGCGCCGCACCGCGCATGGGATGAAATCGGCCGGCAGCACCGGCACGTCTTCCGCGACAACCACGCGCAGTCCCGAGTGCTGAATCTCGTGTATTCGCGCGTCCAGTCGGTCGTCCCAGCCGGTCCACGTGTCTCGCCATTCGGCGGCGATCACGACGCCCTGCAAACCCTCCGCGCGTTGCATGGCCGGCAACGCACTGATTACGCCGTCGTTGAATGCCGCACAACGGGTGCGTAGCGGATCGTTTGAGGTGGAGCGTGTCACCGGGAAACCGGCCGGCGTGCACCCGCCAGTGGTGCGCACCACGATTCTGACGCCGGCGTCGCGCGCCGCGCGATCGAGGCCCTCGCTGAGTTGCGCCGCGTGCGAGTCGCCCCACAGCAGGATGGTTCGCGCGGCGCTCTCCGTGCCCAGATCGCAGGGACGCCCGTGACGGTCGCTGTCGCAGAAGGGAAAATCACGAATCGCTCCGCCACGCGCCGCCCGATACTGCGCGAGGATCGACCCGGGCGGTTGCGGCCGGCGGGCGAATGCCGCGAGCCCCTCGCTCAGGATCCCGCCGGCCACGAGGATCGCCGCGCCCCCGGCCAGGGCGCTGCGCGTCGTTCGAAACAGCGTGATCCGGCGCGTTCGTATCGGCTGCTCGACCCATCGCCACATGGCGGCGGCGAGGAGCAGCGCGATCGCCGCCAGCGCCGCATCGCGCAGCCGCGCCGGCTCCGTTCCCCAGACGTTTCGAGCGAACGCGAGGAGCGGCCAGTGCCACAGATACCAGCCGTACGAAACCGTGCCGATGCCGACGAGCGGACGCCACGCCAGCGCCCGGCTGAACACACTGGCGGGTGCCGCGCCGCCGGCGGCGATCAACGCGACGGCGCCCAAGACCGGCAGCAGTGCATAAAAGGATGGAAACGGCGTCGCCGCATCAAACGCCACGGTCGTCCAGACGATCGCAACCCATCCGAGCAGCGCCAGCATCGGCGCGTGACGAGCGGAGGGTTGGGGCGCGCGGGTGAGCAGCGCGCCGGCGCCGAGTTCCCACGCGCGCGTGGGCAACAGCAGAAACGCGGCAAGCGGCGCGCGGTGACTGAGCGCGATGCTCAAGCCCAGCGACAGCGCGCTGGTGGCTGCCAGCGCGACGACGAGCAGTTTCGCGACGCGGACGTTCGTGCGCGTCGCCGCCACGGCCAGTCCCCAAAACGCCACGGGCCACAGCAGGTAGAACTGCTCCTCGACCGCCAGCGTCCACAAATGGCGCAGTGGCACAAGCGCGCTGGGGTCGGCGAAGTACCCCTGACCCCTGATCCAGAAATAGAAATTCGCTACGAATGCGAGCGAGGCCTCTGCCGAGCGTGCGAGCGCAATCTGCTCATCGGGCAGCAGGACGAGGGCGCCCAGCCACAGCGCGGCGACGGTCACGACGCCGAGCGCCGGCAACAGCCGCCGCGCGCGGCGCGCGAAGAAGGCCGCGAGATCGATGCGCCCGCTCGTCGCCTGCTCTCGAACCAGCAACGCCGTAATCAGGTAGCCGGAGATGACGAAGAAAACATCGACGCCGGCGAATCCGCCGGTCATGCCCGGCACACCGATGTGATAGCCGACTACCATGAACACCGCGACCGCACGCAAGCCGTCGATGTCAGGGCGATAGCTGGCCATGGTCTTCAGGGTTCGCGCGGGCCGTGCTACGACAGCGTCGTGACGTTCGAACCGAGCGTCTTGACGATCGCGAACTCGGCGTTCGTCACGGGCTGGATCGAGAGACGATTCCCCTTCTTGATCACGCCCATGTCTTCCAGGCCTTTGGTGTGTTTCAACGTCTCGAGCGACACCGTGCCGCCGAAACGTTTCACGAAGCCCACGTCCACCTGGCACCACGTCGGATCTTTTTCCGGATACCCGGCACGCACGATCTTCGCGAGTCCGGTGACGCCCGATGGATCCGCATTCGACGCATAGAACAGCACATCGTCGCCGACCTGCATCTCGTCGCGCATGTAGTTGCGCGCCTTGTAGTTGCGCACGCCTTCCCAGTTGGTTTTCTTGTCGCGTTTCAGATCGTCGATCGAATACGAGTCGGGCTCGACCTTCATCAACCAGCAGCGCTTCGCCATCAGTCTCTCCGGTACGGAATTTCCCGAAACGGCGGGAGATTCGCGAGGCGAATGATCTCCAGCAGGCCGCTCCGGGCGTGGAACTCTTTGTGGTCGCGATCGATGACCACGGTGTTCGGATACTCGGGTGCGAGCCTTCGGAACTCGGCGTCGATCAGTCGAAACCGACGAATCATCTCGTCGGCCTTTTCATGCGGGCGGCTCCGCAACCGAATGTGGTTCTCAATCGTGTCGGTGCTCGAGGTGAGGACGATGATGCGGTCGGGTTTCCAGTTGACGCCGATGGCGAGCAACGCGCGCAGGTCGGCGTGGTATTCCACCGGGTACTCGGCCATGTGCGCTTCGAGCGTGATGCGCGCCCCTTCAAACATGATGACGCGATCGGGCCCGTCATGTTTCGCGGCGTCGCGATAGTTGGCATCGTACAGATCGGCAAAGTATCGCGTGACGCCGACGGGGTTTTTGCCGGCTTCGATGTCTTCGAGCACGCGCGGATCCCACACGCCCTGCTCGCCTTCGCCGTAAGCGCCGTTGTGATACAGGTCGCCGAGCTGGCGCACGAGCGTGCTTTTGCCCACGCCGGGGCCTCCGACAATGGCGACGCGCATCAGCGAATCACCAGATCCTGAACTTTCTTTTCGCCGGGGCCGATCGTCACGGCCGCCGCCGCGGGTACCAACGTCGCGAGCAGCGACGGGTCGAACTGTTCATCGCGTCCAAGATCGAGCACCGCCGCCACCAGATAATCTCCCGCCGGCAACGTCGCCGGCCCCGGACCACCCACCGAGAATAGCCCATCCGTTCCGGGACGCGTGGTGATGATGCGCCGCGAGTCCTGGTACCAGAACGCGCGGTCCGCCGGAAACACGATCACGGTTTCATCGGTCGCGGCCGCGCCGGACTGATGCGACAGCGTGCCGGACAGTTGCTGCCACTGATCGGTATAGGTGACGGTGATCAGTTTCGGCGGCGCGTCCGACCCAATTTCGATCTGGCGATCCGTGATGTCTGTGCCGTCGGCCATCACAGACTTGAGCGACCACGTGACGCTGTCGGTCGACGCGCCGAAGTACATCGGGCCGCCGATCAGGTAGCGACCGGGCGTCACGCCTTCGATCCTGAATGCGCCGGTCTCCGAGGCGGCGGGCGGCCGCACATACATCGAGAACGCGCTGGCGCGCGAAAGTCGTCGCACCGGCACCACGCGCGATGCGGGCGACGGCGCGGGCACTGAGCCGGCGTCAAATCGCAGCAGGCCCGCAATCGTGATCGGGGGACGCAATGTCAGTTGCACGCCGGAGACATCGCCGTTGAGCGAATCGGCTTGCGACACGGCGTACAGCGGTGCGGCGGATGTGCCGAAGATCGCCGACAGCGCGTAAAGACCGGGCACGGTCGGCCCCAACGAGAAGCGGCCATCGGCCGCCGTGCGAACGACGATCTGATTGGTGAGCGGGCTCGTGCCGGCCGCGGTGGTCATCTGGACCGACACGTTTGGCACTGCCTGTCCGTCGGTCCCGACCACCAACCCTTCGACGCGCGCCGCATGCACAAAACCCACTCTGAGATCCACGCCCTCGCGCGCTTCGCCGGCCCCCACGACGATCGGCGAGGCCTCAGACGTTCGCGGCGTGCCGGGATAGAAAAATGGCACCGCGCGCAGAGACGAATCCGGCGCGACATCGACATCCTCGCCGGCTAACAGTCGATCGAACTCGGTCCCGGCCAGCACGTGATAACCGGCCGGGCCGACTCTCATGGCCGCCACGAGGTATTCGCCGGGCGCCACGCCGTAGAACCGATAGTGGCCGGTCTCATCGACGGTCGCCGCGCCGAATCCGGATGGCACCCCCAACGCGCGCTCGTCACCCTGCATCTTCCACTGCTGCAAAATCACGCTCGCGCCGATGGCGGGCTGGCCGGCCTCGTCGTAGATCGTGCCGGCGATCGTGGCGCCGCGCGGCAACGCCACGGTGACATCTTTCAGTGGCTGCCCACTTGCCACAAGCATCGGCGTGCCCGGACGGGCCGCGCGACGCGCACCGGCGACCGCGCCGATGTACGGCGGCTTGCTCGCCGCCACAAGGTAGCGATCGCCCGCAAGATTCGCGAACACGAATTGCCCGTTGCGATCGGTCGACGTCAGCTTCAGCGTGCCGGTCGCTGTGCCGATCAACACCACATTCGCCAACGCCAACGGATGCCCATCGTCAGCCGCGACGACGGATCCGGAAATCGACGCGGTGCCGGTTGGGGGCGGCATCGACGGCACGCTGCTGCGATCCCGTTGCGGTGGCTGCTGGCTGAACAACACCAGGAGCAGCGCGATGATGGTGGTCACGGCGTCACCTCTTCACTTCTTGACTTCGATGACTTTCGCTTCACCGGCGGCGACAGTGACTTTCTGCGCCTGCAGCGCGAGCGCTTCGAGCTGCGACGGCCACTGCCAGTCCACGGCTTGCGAATCGGGCACCGCGATGACCAGATAGTCGCCGGCCGGCAACGGTTGATTGGTCGAAAACGTCCCCGTGCGCGGGACCGGGATCGTTTCAAACCGCCGCAGGGCCGCGCCGGGCTCCGCCCAGAATCGCCGATTGGCCGGGAACACGAGCACGCAGATGTCAGCGATTTCGCCGGTGACCGTACCGGAAATCTTCGCAGCGGGGCCATTCACGAACGTCGCCACCAAATCGGTGACGCTGGTGTCGCCCATCTCGAACGGCAGATCGGTGATGTCCTCGCCATGCAACGTCACGCGATCAATCCGAAACCCCGGTGCGGCGTTGGGCGTCACGCTGTACAGTCCCGGCGCGAGGCCCGGGACGAGGTACGTGCCGTCCGGCTGAAGCCGGCCAAATGGCGGCACGCCGCGTGTGTCGGGCCGCAGCGAAACAAACTGCACGCCTCTCACAGGAATCGGCTGGCCCTGGACCGGTGGTGGCAACGGCGGGAGGTCGATCGTGACGGTGACGCTGGCCGCCGGGCGCAACGCCACAATCACACCGGTGACGTCGGCATCGCCTACCGTCACGGTCGTCTCTCCCCAAAACGGCGGATCCGGTCGCTGCGACGCGCCGCCGACTCTGGGTGAGATGCCGGACGCCGCGCGTCCGAGGAGGGCCAACGCCGCGCCGGTCGGACCGGCGCCGGTCTGCGGGAGTGCCGGCATCGAGACATTAATGACGTACGTGCCCGACGGCATGCCGGCAAAATCGAATCGTCCATTCGGCTGCACGAGCGTCGGCTCGATCGTCATCGGCGAATCAGGCCCATCGCCCGCGGGTCGCAGCCGGATCTGCGAAGCGACGACGTCGCCGGGCGCACCGACGACGGTGCCGGAGATTCGCGCGGCGCGGACGACCGTGACTTGAATGCCGATGTTTTGCCGGTGGTCGCCGTCGCCGACGACGATCGGCGTGGCGCGCGACATCAACGCCGCGGCCGGATGAAACGCGGGCGCGAACGTCCGGACGCCGTCGATCGACGCGACGTCCGCACCGACTTTCAGCGCGCGCGATGCGACGCCGAGCAGTTGCATCGGGTCACTGGCGAGCGTCGCCAGCAGCACGCCATCGAAGGGAATGGGGTCGTGGCGACAGGCACAGACAAGGTATTCGCCCGCCTGAAGGTTAGTCAGGCGGTATTCGCCGCGGTCGTCGGTGCGCGCTTCGTTCGTTCCGAAGGACGTGACATGTCCATTGAGGATCGCTCGACGGTACGCGACCACGCCGACGCCTACCGCCGCATCGCCCTGATCGTCGGTGACGGTGCCACTGATCGATGCCAGCCGATGGAGGCGAATCGTGACATCGGTGACGCGTTCGCCAACGGCCAACGGGACTCTCCGATTCCAGATGACGGCCGGCTGGCTGTAACCGACCCGCTGCGCGTCGGGCCGGTAGTTACCGGCGGCGAGCCTCACGAAGATGAATCGTCCCTGCGAATCGGTGAGCACGCGCGGCGGTTCGCGGCGACCAGCCGGCGGGCCGCCCGACATTGTCACGGAGACCCCAGGCAACGGGTGACCGTCGGACGCGTCGACGACGCGGCCCGCGATCACGCCGGTCGCGGCGGCTGGTGTGGCCGTCTGCTGCGCATCGGGCGCGGCCGTCCCACAGAGACACACCGCGGCTAACGCCGCTGCGCGAATCCAGACTGCCTGCATGGCGAGAGACTACCTGATTTCGGCCGATGCGCGGCGGGCGCCGTCCAGGCGCGCGCCTACCCGCACGAAACGCACGCTGCGCAGCAGTCCGAACGCGAACGCGCGCACGGCGGCGGGCGCAAAACCGTGGCGCGCGATCTCGTGCTCGGCATCGGGGAGATGCGTGGCGGAGATACCCGTCCGCCACCGGAAGAACCAGTACAGCCCGCCGGTCAGCACACGCGCGGCGGCACGGCGAATTCCTCGTGCAGGAATCGCGAAATCGGCGAAGAGCCAGATCGCGTTGGACGTGGCCGCCCGCGCCACGCGTTCGACGAGGCGCGTGGTTTCCGCCGGCGTGAAGCAGTCCAGAAAGAAGAGCGTCACCACCGCGTCGTAGCGCGCCGACGGCAGCGGCGCCTCAAGCGCGTCCGCGTGTTCAAACGTCACGCGCGCCCGATCGGCGGGCGCGAGCCGGGCGCGGGCAAGTGCCAGCATCGTCGCACTCGCGTCGATGGAATGAAATTCGGCAGACGGTGCGACGGCGAGGGCCCGAGCGAGAAACCGGCCATCACCGTCGCCGAGCAACAGCACCTGGCGACACGATGACAGGGCATCCACGTGGGCGACGCGCGCACGCGCGAGCGCGCCGCCGAACGAGAGTCGTTCCATCCAGCGATAGGGCCGGGCGAGGCTGTCGAAGTTTGCGGCCATCGCGGTCAGCGGCCGATCACGATCACGACGAGCGGCGTCATCAACGCGATGTCGGCGAGCACGCGCGCCGGCCGACGGCCGGCCGTTCGCTCGAGCCGATCGACCAGCGCGAGCAGCAGCGCGCTGGCCATCGCGGCGGTGGCGACGTCGCGCGCGGGTCCGGCGTTGGCCAACGCGGCGGCGGCCGCGAGGACGAC
>Ga0164241_10003926_pt1 | contig 14692 bp, 18 predicted proteins | sample OricomyardsoilBY_FD_108780 | JGI IMG/M metagenome (GOLD analysis project Ga0164241, IMG submission 108780) | Backyard soil microbial communities from Emeryville, California, USA - Original compost - Back yard soil (BY) | ecosystem: Environmental > Terrestrial > Soil > Unclassified | place: USA...
CGACCTATGGCGCAATGCTATAACGAGTCTCATCGGGTGTATAATTCAAAGGGGAAGACGTTGGACTTTTATCGTTCAATCGGCATCGTCAGTTGTGACGGTGTAAAGCCTCGACATCAGTAAATCCGAGGGTTCTTCCAGTCCTCGTGTAGCACGGCGCCGCTCGACCGCGCGCCCCTGATTTCGAGAACCCGACCACCCACGTGCTGGATCTCCCAGAGTGCCGTTGGCAACGTGTCGAGCGCCTCCTTGCCCTGCCTGCACAACTCGGACGGGTAACCACTGAGCCAGAACCCTTCTTCATCGAATAGATGAACCGCCGCATCGGCGACTTCCGTCGGCAGTCCACCGTCGTATTCGTATTGGCGGCCGTTAAACTCAAAAATTACGCAGGCGATTCTCACGCTTTGGGGGAAGTTGTATGGAAGGGAGCACCGGCATTCGACATAGGAGACATTTGTTTGTGTGTATGCTGCTTTACGGCGCTCGTCGAAGAGTCTTCTTGGGGCGAACGTTTCAGCTCCGCCATGCAGCGTCAGCGGTGTTGGCTGTGACGCCTGGTGGTTAGCCTTTTTGCATTCTCTTGCAGGCACCGCTTCACGAACTGCTCCCGCATGTTGAGCTCTAATTCTTCTAGCGAGATCAACTGCCGCTTTGTGAGCACATCCGCCCGTTTCTTCCGATTTGGCTTCCGGTGCTTCGCGAAGAAGTGATGGAACAGGTCGATCTCATTCGTGACTTCGCCATAGCGATTAGTGATCAGCACTCGCAATATCCAATAATGCGCATCGAGCCACCAGTAGAACGCAAATAGCCGCTCCAGCTTTTCAATCGTAAGCGGATGGGTATCCTCGATCTCGTAGATGACGACTTGGGATTTCTTTCGGTCGATGAGGAAGGCATCAGGAACGAAACGCGGTCGACTCTCGGACCAGATGAGACCGATATATTCTGAGTCGCCCTCCAATTCTGTGAGAAGCGACCGCATCGACGATGCAAACCCGACGAGGCTGATTCGTTCGTCGGCAGCTTGAAGTCCGCGTGCGGCTAACAAACTGAACGTCTGCTTCTTCATCTGGTTAACGAAAACAATGTGACTACGTGGATACGATCCAGAATCGAAAAACACGCTCTGTGAAGCCGAATTCCCCCGATCAGGCCGGTGGTCCCAACTTCATTATGATTGAAGCCCAACCTGGCGCCGATAGCTTGTTGAAAGATTGGTGGCACCGGGCCGGGTGTCGTCGAGTAGCCCCCCATGATTGACACCGGCAAATGTTACCCAACCGCACTCGGACCCCAGGTTTGAGATAAGGTCCGTTGTCCAATGCCATCCCGCTGGATCACCAGCAAAAGCTCCTACGCCAAATCAGGGATGGTATATTTATAGTGGGCCATGAGAAGAATCTCGCAGTTGTTCGTTGTCTTGATTCTCGCAGGCGCTGCTGGCTGCTCCGCTTATCGAGACGGCGGGTTTGAGCGTGAGCGTTTGCGCGACGCCGTGAAACGTGGCCAGACAGTTCGGCTCGCAGACTTCACCCCGTTCGAGTGGGATCGTGTTTACTATTTCGCGGGCTACTACACGCCGCGGGCGATGCAGAAGGCGATGGGCACTTCAGTATGGTTCCCCGAGATCGCTTTTTTTGGGCAAGCGAGCGAGGGTGACTGGACTCTGGTCTTCCTGCGCGGAAAGAAGGTGCAGGCAAGCGTGTCGGATATGAGTCTGCAGATCGACTTCGACATGCGCGTGACAGAATGGCTGCCGCCAAAAGAAGCGGTGTTTACGCCGGGCGAACCGAACAAGGGTGGATGGATTTCCCTCAAGAAACTGCCTAACCGACCGTCGCAGCCACCGCGCTGATTCGGCGTGGCTTAGCTGAACATAAACAAAGAAGAATTTATGAAAACCCCCACGCTCATCGTCCGCCTCGTTGGACTCTACCTGCTGGTCAGTTGCTCGATCAATCTGGTGCAGATTCATCGGGCGCATTCGCTATTGGGATCCAGTGGCTTTGGCCCGCAGCAGGAATCGATTGTCTCGGATATGCAGCTTTACTCGATTTTCGGCCTGATTGTGGGTGTCGCAGCCACATGGCTGGCGGGACCAGCTGCTCGCCTGCTAACGTTCGATTCTGCTCCCGCCGAAATGGATCTTTCCGAACGACTGCTTCAGCCGGAAAAGGAAGAGGCTTAACTAATAGCGAGGCGTATGCCCAAGACCTCGGAAAATCACCACCATGACAAGCCCACGGTTACGAAGTCTCATTGCGTCACTCTTCTTGGCCGGTGCATTGGTCCTGCCGTTGCACGCCCGTCCGCCCGCATCGCAGCTCGCAGATTTCTTTGGCGAGGGTCCGCAGGCAACGGCTATTTCTCCTTCCGGCGAATGGTTGGCATTTTCCGCCCGAGAAGGTGCCCAACATTTTTTGTTCACCCGATCGATTGTGACCGGGGTCGGCCGGAAAACCGAAGTCGGCGGCGCGGTCGATCAACTCGTCTTTGTCAACGATAGCCAGGTCGCCTTTCGCACCACGAAGAACGGGAACCAAGTGCTCGGCATCATGAATTTTGAGCAAAGCCAGAGTTTCATTTTCACACCCGAGGTCGGAGCCAAGGTTTCGATCGTCGAGACGCAGCCTCCGCCATGGCAGAGCGGGAAACTATTTTTCAAGATGGAATACCCGCCCGAAGGCCTCCCGGGGTTACGCTACCTGCAGGTTCCCACCGACAAGCCTATTACGGCGTTCGCCCATAAACGCGCTCCCGGAACCCATTCGGCAATTACCGATTGGATACTGGATCCGGATGGTGGAGTGATAGCCTTGGTGACGGCAGACAACGTGAACCGCTCACTGGCAATACCGTCGGGGACTGATTCGACAGGCACGCCGTCGTGGCACGAAGTCTTTACGAGTAAGGAAGATGATTTCCCCCAGTTTAGTGGCTTCGGTGCTCCGCGAGGGCAGCTGGTGGCGTCAGGCTATTTCGCGGGAGACTACTCCTCTGCGGTGTTGTTTGATCCGGCCACTCGGCAATTCGGGCCTCCGATCCTGGGAGAGAAGGATGCAAACATTCGCAGCGTCGTGCTGTCGCCTGACCGGCGGAATTACGATGCCTACGTGAGTTGGTCGCGCCCGGCGGAAACGGTCCCTCTAACCGAAAACTTTCGCCGCGTGGCCTCAGTCGTCACCCAGATTGTGGGAGATTCCGCGTGGGAGTTTGTTGATGCCGCGCGCGATTATGCAGGCGTTCTGGTTGTTCAAACAAGCGATACGCATCCACCCAAATACTGGCATATCGATATTCGCTCCAAGAGAGGCTTCGTCTTCCATGACTTGAGCGACAAACTAGCGAAGCAGCAGCTGCCCGCGATGAAGCCCGTCACAATTCGTGCGCGAGATGGATTGCCGCTTCCAGGATTTGAGATTTTGCCCAAGGGACTGGCCGCGACCGCCCCTGTTCTTGTATTTGTCGGAGGGGGCCCATTCGAGGGAGTAAAGCGAGAGTGGTCGCCCTTGCTGCAGGCCTTGGCGTCACAGCAAATGGCAGTAGTAACGGTCAACTACCGTGGTGCCCGAGGGTTTGGTCGGGCGTTTTATCAGGCAGGTTATGGTCAAGCGACGGGCGCGATGATTGACGACGTTGAGGATGTTATGCACTATCTCCGTCAGTCGAAGGCGCACAGTCGCCGGCCAATGGTGGTAGTCGGAGTCTCGTTCGGTGGCTTTTTGTCTGCATCCGCGCTGGCGCGAGGGTCGGTCAAAGCGGACGGATTGGTATTATTCAGTTCCTTGATCGATCCCGCGGATTTTTTCCGTCGTGCGGCGGAGCGGGCCGGTTCAGCAAAGGAAGCCGAATACCAGCAGCAGAAGTTTTTTGCTGGAGAAGTTCCCAGTGATCGCTCGCTGTTTTCGATCATCAAGAAGCTAAACACACCGCAGCTGGTGATCCATGGCGAGAAGGATGAAAAAGTGCCTGTTGGCGCGGCGCGCGACTATGCGCTGCAGGCATCCCAAATACCTGGCGGAGCTGAGTGGGTGGAGATCGACGACGGTCATGAACTAGACGGCCCAGGTTCGCGACTAAGGATTGCCGAACTGACCACGGCCTTCGTTCAGAAGCAAAGCGCCCACTAAGCGGAGCGACGTGAGATCAGTCGGAGATCATTATCTTGGGTTGTTCGCCAGATCAGGATGGTCCTTTGCGTGGAGAGTATGGGCAGAAGCATGGGTGATTTCCTATTTGGTCGGGCTGATCTTATTTCACCTATTCGCCTTTCCTCGCCGATCGGACTTGGATGATTTGTCCGCGCTCAGAGTCTTTCTGCACATCAACCTCGTGGGACCCCTCGTGGAAACCCTGATATTTCAAATGCTGCCGATCGAACTCGCACGGTTCGCCAAAGCGTCAAAACTTTGGCAGTTACTAATCTCGGTGGCGCTATTCGGAGGAACTCATTTCTACGTTAGCATTCCCACCGGTATCACCGCCGGCCTGATCTGCGGCTTCTATTTCGCGTTCGCCTACATCAAGAATCGAGAGCCTTCTGTTGTTCGCGCAGTCCTGACCACCGCAGCCATTCATTCAGGGATAAATTTGATCACCTTTGTTGCTTTTCTCCTGCACCCCTATGGCATCGATTTCTGAATCCAAGAGGCCTGCCCACGCGTCACAGCCAATGCCGCTGACGCGGCATGGCTGAGCCTCGAACGGCAAAAAAAGCTGAATCTTGATATGCCCGCCGTCGAAAAATATCCCGCTTGGCGCGATGGGAACGCGTTGGTGTTGTCACGCAACTCACTCGCGACCCCCGATCGGTGCATTTTCACGAATTGTGTAGTCCCTGAAAGATCAAAGATAACGCGCCGACTGAGTTGGGGCAACGAAGGTCCGGCGAAATGGATGCCGACGAAGATCAAGATGCTTTGGGCTCTTGCAGATATGAAATTCATTTCCGTCACTTTCGGCCTCAGCACCGAGGCAAGAGCAATTCGCTATACCGCTCTCGTCCTCTCTTCGACCTGTTTTGCCATCGGAATGCTTCTTTTTATCGAAGGACTCCGGAAGGGAGGGGTGCCACCCCCTATGGGGTATTTGGGCGGTGGAGCGGCATTGGTCATCGTGGCCCTCACGTTGTTCATAAACTCGTATTCCGTTATCGAGATTATCGCGCTGGATTCAAATTACGTTTGGCTGCGTGGCGCCAAGAAAACATTTCTCGATTCTCTTCCCCCATTGGTTCCAAACAAAGGACCGAACCAGATATCAAGGCCAACGTCTGGTGGCGTGGTTCATCTCTAACGTTTGTCAAACAAAGTCCCTATGCGCGTTCTGGTTCTCATTATTCTTGGAACAATCGCAGTCTTCGCCGCAACGTGCATTGTCCGGTTGGACAACCTCACCGTCGGGGCGCTTCTCGATCCGCCGCAGCCAGGCGGATCCATCTTCATCGCAACGTATGGATTTCCGCTCCCTGTTTATGCGCAGAATCACGACGCAAGGATTGGTCCGACCGGCTCGAAGGTTTTTTGGGCGAACGCTAGATTCAATCTCGGAGTTGCATTTGTCGGCACTGCGATATTCGCGGTAGCTCTAGTCGCCATACGTGCGATCCTCCGGTTCGGGATGCGGCTACCGGGCCACGTCCAATAAACACCTGCGATGAACATAGGACTCATTATTTTTCGTTCTGCTTGTGTGTGCGATTAGGCGGACTACAGGTGTTTTACTGCGAAGCAGGATGCCATGCGAAAACCACCTAAAAATGACAATTCAAGCATTTCACGTTGAAGCCTTTTCGAGCAATCGCGGAGCGGGCAATCCTGCGGGAGTCGTTTTAGACGCACAGCTTCTTACTGAATCAGAGATGCAGGCGATTGCCCGATCTGTTGGTTTCAACGAAACCGTTTTTATCCTGCCGTCTGATAGGGCTGATATTCAATTCCGCTATTTTACGCCGGGCCACGAAGTGAATCTCTGCGGCCATGCAACGATAGCGGCCTTCGTTACACTTAATGCTCGTGGCTTGCTGCCGGCGAAAACACCCGCGCGAGCACTGACCTTTGAGACGAAAGCGGGCATTTTGACTGCGACGGTCGAAACAACCGAAAGCGGGAATGTCCTCGTTGAGATGACGCAGTCCCCTGCGCGATTCGAGAAGTTCGGGGGAGATCGAGCGGCCTTGTCCGCCGCCTTGAACATTAAGGAAGAAGACATTCATCCTACACTTCCTCTCCTTTACGGGAGCACAGGTTTATGGACGCTTGTTGTCCCTGTGCTGGACTTGTCCGTCATTCGTAGGATGAAACCTTCTAATCAGGACTTTCCCGGCATCCTGTTGGAAATGCCAGGCGCTTCAATCCATCCCTTTTGTCTCGAAACAATAGATCCCGAAGCTGTCATGCACGCCCGGCACTTCTCATCACCGAGATCGGGAACAATTGAAGATCCGGTTACAGGAACGGCATCGGGAGTGCTGGGAGCCTACTACCGTGAATACATTCACGGGGCGCAGGACGAGTCACCACTGATTGTCGAGCAGGGCCAAGAGATAGGTCGTGATGGACGCGTGAAAGTATGGGCTATCAAAAATGACGACAGTTATGCAGTGCGGATAGCGGGTGCTGGGTGCATCGTCGGTGCGCTCAATCTAAATTCCTGCAGTTAACCGTCGGGCAAAAATGTGCGTTCAGCATGAGTTTCGGCCGATCGCTAGTTCCGAAGTGGACTCCGCCTATGCGGTCTATCTCGGGGTATTCGCCTGGCTGAGCGCGAAAGGTGTTCGTCAATGGCTGCAGGCGTTGCCTCTCGATGTATTCCTAGAGCGAGAGCGCAAGAAAGAGTTGTTCGGATGCTTTATCGAGAATCATCTCGCGGCGGTGATCAGCTTGACGTTCGAGTCGAGCCCTTACTGGCCGGAACTAGGCGGTGAGAGTCGCTGGTGGATTAAGACTCTTACGGTTGACCGTAGGTTTCGGGGTGTGGGGTTCGGCGCCCTTGCCGTGCATGGTTGCGAGGATCTCGTGTGGCATTCTGGTGTGGGGGAAATGTTCCTCGACTGCGTCGATGTCGGTTTCCTTCCAGGCTACTACGCTGGAATCGGATATACCGTGCTCGGGCGGAAGGATATCACATATCCGTCCGGCAATACCTTTCATGTCGCGCTTATGAAAAAGGAAAAGCCTACTCCCCACGCGACATGGCATTGATACAATCGATCAACGAAGCCCTCGATGAGGGATTGAAGAACTGAAAGATACCTATGGGCAAATTCACGAGTTTCGTTCTCGGATGCGTGTCATGCGCGTTGGTGACGGAGCAGGGAGCGCGGCCTACGGGCCCGCTGCGGCGCTGCGGTTTGCTCGAAGCTACCGCGGCGATTCATACCATCCCAACACAGAGACCTGCTATCCGAACGCGAAAGGCATTCCATTTGCTGACTGTGAGAACATTATCCCGATGAGCGCCGCGTTATGGAACCCCACACAGCTTGCCCTCGACTTTAATCGCCGGATGGCATCGTTACCTCGTTCCGAGCGCGCACTTGGCATTATTGTCCTACTGAAGACTGAGCGATGTGCGACCAAAGAGATGCGAGGCTGCACGATCACGACGGCGGCTTTGGAGAAGCGGTCCACTCCGCTCGCGGGAAAGTTTTTAGTCTATGGTGTCTTGCTCAAACCGCGTGACGGCGACCGTCCGCCGGGGAGCCTTTTGATCGAAACCGGCGAGGACGCGTGGAAGAATGATGCCGCCCGGGAGTATCTTTTTCACCAGGGACCTGGAGCCACCTTAGCGTTTATCGATCCAAACACCTATTCAGGTCGGATGTTCGATCATACCGACGCGGCACAACTCCAACTGACGGAAGAGAGTTTCACCCTCCACGGTGGGGAGACGCCCGAGCTTGAAGCGAAGCTCAAAGAAATACTGGCTCGTTGGGAATGAGTGAGCCGCCCATCTACGCGCTCCATGCCTTTCGTCCCAACCATTTTGATCACATGATCGCGGCGTCATTGAAGAAGACCCGCTCAATCCATCAACGCTTGGCCTGCGCCGTGGTGATATTCATAGGATGCTCCCTAGGAATGTTTGCGGCCGAAGGCGCTGAGCCTCCGGCATCTTTTATCGAAGCGCCGAACAAATCTTTCGCCATACAAGTTTTTGCTAACGGTCTCCCGATATGGTTAACTGTGGATACCGGTAGTGGCACAATACTTGATCCGTCGCTGAAGCGCCCGCTGGGATTGAAATATAAAGGGAAACGATCGTATGTTTTTGCATCGGTCGGAAAAGTTGTCGTTCGGCAATCAGAGGTCACGATCAGTGTTCCTGGATTCGTAGCGAATGCTCACCCTTGCTACGTTGCTTCGATGAAAGAGCTTGTCCCCCAGAAGTCACAGTTCGCACGCGGATTCTTGGGCACCGATTTCCTATCCAAGGCTGGCGCGATTATCAACTTTAGGGATAATTCGATTAGGTTTACTGGCGGAGTGAGTGTGGCCAACGATTCGCCAAAAGACATGCTACCGCTTCCCTTTGACATTATCGAAGGCGTGGGCCCAACAATAAAGCTCCGCATAAACGGGCGCGACGTGATTGCGTTGATCGACACTGGTTGCATCGAAACCACTGCGCTTTGGGACGCCGTGCTGCCAAACGAAGTGGGAGTAAAAAAAGGCCCAACAGGTGTCGACTATACGGTCGTTGATCGCATTGACTTCATAAATCAGAAGATCGGAACGGTTTCTGTTGGGCACGTTATGGTGAACGTTTGGCTCAAGGAGAGGCCAGGCGCGGACGTGCAGCCATTGGCTGCTATTACGCGCGTATATCTCGGCTTGGATCTCTTGCGCTATTTGGGAGCGATCATAGACTATCCAGCGGGGATACTATACATTTCAAAAGAGGCGCAGCAGCGTGAATAAGCCGATCCTGTAGCTATAGATATGAGCTCCATGCGCCCTGTCTTTCGCTCGCTGTTACTCGCCCTCGTCCTGGCCGGTGGCTTGACCGGACGGGCGGATGAACTGCCCAACGCCGGACGGCCTCCCCTGCTCGCCGCAGCGTTCCAGGGGTTTCTCGAGAACCAGCAACGCTGGGCCTACACGCAAACCACCTCCTCTCCCCGGGCTGATGGCGCGACGGCACCGGAATCGGTCGTCCGCACCGATCCCTCCCAGCCCTACGACCAGCAGTCGGTGCCGCTGGTCATCAACGGCCAGCCGCCCACGGAAAAGCAACGGCTCGATTGGGCGAAGCAGAGTGAGAAGCAGGCGCAGCGCCGCCTCAAAGCGGTCGAAGCGCAGGCCGCCCCGGATCGTGACCAGGATTTCCGCCTGCGAGTGCTCAATCGCGAGGTCCGACCGTGGCTCGACGCCGCGACGGTCATCGCGGAGGACGACCTGAGCGTCACCTACGATATTCCCCTGCAGGAACTCGGCGGACGCGACGCCCCGCGCGTCGACGATCACCAACTCACCGCCCGCGTGAGCAAGACGCGCCGGGAGTTCGTCCATGTGACCATCCGCCAGACGAAGCTGATCCAAGTCCGCGCGGGGAAAAACTACGACGGGCTGACCGAAATCGACTTCGCAGCCCCGGACCCGCAATACCCGTCGGTCCCCACCCGGCTCACGTTCACCATGACCAACAAGCCGCTATTGAGTCCGGCGCACGTCATCTCTCGCCGGAGCGAACGCAAGGACTTCAAACGCGTCATTCCCTTCGACGAGCGCTTCAACGTGAAACTCGCTCCGCTCAATCTGCTCGAATTCTGAGGCCATGAAATTCCGCACCTGGATCGCGTTTGTGTTGTCGTGGCTCGCGGCGTCGTCCGGGGCGAGCGCTTCGACATCGGACACGGTGGGGGAGGCGCAGCGACTCGCGGCGTTTGCTCGGGCAAGTGGCTATGTGCGGTTCTTTTACCCGGCGCGATCTGCCGCCGATGCGGATTGGGATCGCCTACTCGTCGCTGGCGCGCCGGCGGTGAGGGCCGCGCAAGATACAGCGGCTCTTCGCGCCGCTTTGGCCAGGGTGTTGGTGCCGATCGCGCCGGAGCTGCGGCTGCGTTTGACGGACGAGCCGGAAACGAGGTTCGCCACGTTGCCCGAGCGGGGGTTTTGGATGTGGCAGCATGCGGGAGTGGTTTTGAGCGCGTCGTCAACGCCTGGAGTTTATCGGCAGCGGCTCGTGCAAGCCGGCGCGAAGCAATTCGAGGACGCGCCCATTTTCGCTTGGGATGGGCAGCCTCCAGGCCCGGTGCGCGCTGAAATCTATCCGGGGCTTTGGCTTGAGATGCCGCTTGCCGTTGAAAGCGGCGAGTCAGCACTCCCTTCGGGCGGTGTAGATTTATTAGAGCAAGCCCGCGCGGAAAAGCTCACGGCCGATGACTGGCGCGTGCGCTTCGCTGAAGTGGCGAGCGTCTGGACGGTATTTCAGCATTTTCATCCTTATCTCGATCCGCACGCACTGGAATGGCGCAACGCGTTGGAGCCGGCAGTTTGCGAGGCGTTAGCGGACGAATCGGTGGAACACCATTATGCGGCCCTTATGCGCTTAGTGGCCATTTCCGGGGACGGGCATGGCTTCGTCTCCAAGGCGGAAACCGCAGGTGGCATCCCTATTCGCGTGGTAAAGGCCGAAGGGCGCATCGTTGTCGCCCAATCGACCGAAGGCGCGCCGTTCGCGAAAGGCGACATCATCCGCCAAGTCGATGGCGAGGACGCTGATGCGGTGCTTGCGCGACGTGTGGCTTCAACGCCGGGCTCACCGCATCTGAGCGAATTTCGAGCGCTGAACCAATTTGGCGCCGGTCCTATCGGTCAAACGCGGGTGGAGATCACGCGCGCCGGCACGGATCTTACGGTGGAGTTCACACGCGTGAAGGATCGGCGTGGCTATTTCTTCAACCAGATCGGCGAGTTCGGCTTGCCAGCTTTCTCGGAGGTGCGCCCAGGGATCTTCTACGTGAACCTCCATGCGTGCGACGCGCCGATGCTGTCTCATCAATGGCCCGCCCTCGCGCAGGCACGGGGCATTATTTTCGACTGGCGTCTTGATCTCAGCACGGGGTTCGCTCCCCCAATGGCTCCCGAGAGGAAGCCTATCCATACGCACACCGACATCATTCCTCATCTCATTGACGCAGACGTGCAGGCTTCACCGATGCGCACTCCGCAAATCATGCGACCTGATCGCGTTGGCTGGACCTATAACGAATCCTCATGGCCCATAAAGCCGACCCTTCCGCGAGTGCGCGGCAAGGTGGTTTTCATCGTGGAGCCGTCGGTAGTTAGCTACGGTGAGACCTGTGCAGCCATCCTCGCCCACTACCACCTGGCGACGTTCGTCGGAACACCGACAGCGGGGTGCAACGGCAATGTGAATTTCCTGACACTTCCGAGCGGTCCGGGCGTGATGTGGACGGGCATGGAAGTGCTGAGACACGATCGCTCGCCCTTCTACGGGGTCGGCTTTGCGCCAGATATTCCGGTCGAGCGGACAATCGCCGCAGTGCGCGACGGGCGGGACGAGTTCCTAGAAAAAGCCATCGCGGTCATCGAGCAGGCCGCGCCGCGATCCACCGAGGGTGCAGCCAATGAAACTGTGGCAGAGCGGAAATAGTCACTCGCGGCGCTTAGCCGTCCCGTGAGGCCCAGCTATTGGCGTCGGCAGCGATCGCCTGCTGGCTGCCTGCCGGCCGAGCGGCACGGACGGACCCGGTAATAGCACTGCGGACAGACTAGAAGCGTAGCTCGCTCTGAAGGGTAGCGTTGGAGGAAACTGCCATAAAAACGGCAGCATCTCTTGCGCGTAACAATTCAAGCCAACGCCACAATTGACTGGAGTGCTTGTTCGATTGCTTGGCGACGCTTGGCCGTTGCCGCATTTAGACGACTCGCACGCCGGCCTGATGCTTTCTGGGCCCGTTCCCCACGGAGTAGTCGCCCGATTCTATCCAAAGTGTCCTGAGACTTTCCGGTCTTCGTTCCCAGTTGTATCTTTAGGACTGAGCATACCTGGGAAAGGCACTCAGTCTCGTCGTCGAATTGTCCTCTTAAAAGCCTGCTCACTTGCGACTGGTTGCAGCCTGCGTGCTTGGCGACGCCCGCTTGGGTAAGCCCCTGCGCCTTCATTGCGAAGCGCATAAGTTTCCCGAGAGAGGCTGAGTCGACGGTAATAGGCATCTTTTCTATTGTGCTTTATGCATTTTGGATTGTTTCTATGCATAATGCAGGTTGTTACTGATCTTCGCAACGGAAATACACGGACGTTGCTACTCCCTAGCCCAGATGAGCCATGCGTAGAGGGCGTGCCATGGGGCCAAGCCGGAGTGTTCTTTTCCCCCGCCTTCTGGAAGAGCCGTCTTTGGTATGCAAGCAATGTCACGATTGATGCATATTTGGACTACGACACTGGTGAAAACCTGCATGACGAAGTAGCGGCATGTCTCCTTGGGGGGCATGGTATCACTTCTGAAATGGCCCAGGCGGCCTACGCCGCGCTACATTCCCGCGGGCTGCTAACACCAGGGGAAAAGCGCCGGCACGCAGATATCGAGTCTGTCCTATTGGAACCCCTAAGCATCCGCGGAAATCGGGCGCCAGTGAGGTATCGGTTTCCCAACCTGAAAGCCAGCTACCTGATCGCAGCGCTGGACCGGTTGGACAGGGAAGAGCCGCCATCGGACGACTTCGAGTTCAGGGAATGGCTGCGCTCCATGAAAGGCATCGGATGGAAGACCGCTTCATGGGTCACCCGAAATTGGAGACATTCAAACGAGGTCGCCATTATCGACATCCATGTCTTCCGGGCATGCTCTATTTCCGGGGTCTTTCAAGGAAGCGAAGAGACTATCTCCACTCGTTACGCCGCACTGGAGCGACGTTTTCTGGAGTTCGCTCACGGCATCAATGAAGAGCCGAGGCGGCTTGATGTTTTGATTTGGCGAATGACAAAAGACGCCGGCTCGATGGCCCTTGCGGTCTATAAGGGGAGCTACGCGGAACGGGTGGCATAGGCTGGACATCTTCGGCCGGCTTCCTAGTTTCGCCGTCATGGCCCTATTGGAAGGAGGCGGAGGCGGTGGCGGCAGCCGCCATGACTACCAGCGCCCGGACCCCGGCGACTCGGGCGGCGATGGTTCCCCGTGCAGCAGCTTGGAGTTCGTGTGCGCCCTCGGCAGTCCTGTTCCCGAACAGCTAAAGCAGCTCAAGGTCAACTGGGTGATCGACGTGAAGCGGTGGGTTTTCAAGAACGTGCCGGCGCCAGTGGCTGTTATCGACGACAAACTGGTAGGAACGATTTTGAGCGCGGAAGCGGTCCAATTGCTCCAATGCCTGGAAAGCGGGTATAAGTTTAAGGCTCTGATTCTGGAGATTAACGGAGGTTCATGCAGAGTTCGCGTAATTCCAAATCCGACCTGACTGTTGTCGGAGGCACCTATAAGGAGCAGTGCGCGTTCCCTGCTTTTGACGAGGTCTACGGTTCCGGATTGAGAGGGGCATGCGCCCTCGCGACTTCGGGCGCCAAGGTCACTTTTCGGACCGCGCTCCATCCGTCATTGCGGCCGATCGCTGCAATGAAAGCGGCTATCTATGGATTCACCATCGACGCCGTTGAGGGAGCCCACCCCCACTGCTTTTCGTATCTCCATCCCCTTTCCGGTGGCCATCTGTCACCTGCCCCATCGCCGGTTCAACCGACGATATCCGCGTCGGCAAAGAGGATGTTGATCTACGGAATGGTGGATTCGCGATTGTTGGTCACGGGCAGCGACGTGGTTTACGATCCGCAATCGCCGGTCAACCCCACGCACTTTTCTGAAATTGGCACAGCCTCGAGGCGTTTGGCCCTCGTTTTGAATCGGGACGAGGCGCGGGCATTGACAGGCATTGACAATCCCCGGCGCAGCGCGCGGGCCTTGAAGCGATCCGACGCCGCGTCGGTCGTGGTGATAAAGGACGGACCACGAGGTGCCATTGTTCTCGCCGACAACAAGGTCACCGACATCCCGGTCTATGTCGGAAAACAGACCTTCCTGATCGGCTCCGGTGATGTGTTCTCTGCCATTTTCGCCAAGAAATGGTTGCTGGACGGGCGCGCCCCTGAAGAGGCAGCGCGCGCTGCTTCACTGGCGACCGCGATTTGGTGCGACACTCAGACGTTCCCATTGCCTAAGACTACCGTGGATTACCGACACTTCCACCCCGGCACCCGCCGGCAGCCAGTGGTGTATCTGGCCGCGCCCTTCTTCAATATCCCACAGCTGTGGTGGGTGACCCAAGTGCGAGAGATTTTGAGGACATTCGGGGCCAAGGTCTTCTCTCCCTACCATGACGTTGGACTGGCTAGGCACTCCACTGTTGCGGTGGCAAAGGCGGACTTGGTGGGCCTGGCGCGCGCAGACGTAGTGTTCGCGCTCATTGATGGTCATGACCCGGGCACAATCTTCGAGATAGGCTACGCCAGGAAGAAAGGTATCCCGGTGATTTGCTTCCGGTCAGAACCAAGCACGGTCCATCACGAAACAATGCTCTCGGGTAGCGGGTGCAGGATATTTTCGGACTTGGGTTCAGCCGTCTATCACGCGGTATGGAGCAAGCATACCAAACGATAAGGCCGGAGGAGTCGGCGATCCTCCTTTCTGGAGGGATGGATTCAAGCGCTCTGGCTTACCTACAACGGCCGA
>Ga0164241_10003927_pt1 | contig 14690 bp, 16 predicted proteins | sample OricomyardsoilBY_FD_108780 | JGI IMG/M metagenome (GOLD analysis project Ga0164241, IMG submission 108780) | Backyard soil microbial communities from Emeryville, California, USA - Original compost - Back yard soil (BY) | ecosystem: Environmental > Terrestrial > Soil > Unclassified | place: USA...
CGCCCAGGACGTGAGGGAGTTGAGGGAGAGGCGGTACAGGGACGGCACGAGGTCGGACTCACGTGACGCTCTTGTGACGGAGAGCGTGGGATCCGAACGGTCAGGAAACTGCGTGGTTCGAAAACCTTCGTATAGGCGGATTTCAAACCACGCAAGCCGCTGCGTGGTTCGAAACTTCGGCCATGGCGAAGTAGGGAACCGGGGAGATCCCTGACCGTTCGGGATCAGGCGTACCACCACATTCCCCGGCCGTCTCGGGCACGGTCACAGCCAGCCAGGGCCGTGACCGAGACGGCCGCTCTCGCCGAACCCGCCTCGCGTCCCGTGTCCCGGGCGCCAGCTTCAGGCGCTCCGAACCCTCAGCCCAGCGAACCCAGGGCGCGCTTGACGCCCTCGGCCATCCAGCCCAGGTCGGAGCCGAGTACGACGAGGTCGGTGCCGAGGGCACGCCAGCGGTCGGCGGCCTCGGGGTCGGCGGCGAAGATGCCGGTGAGCCGGCCCGCCTCCTTGGAGCGGCGCAGGATCGATTCGACCGTCGTCAGCAGCTCCGCGCCGCGCGGGTCGACGATGCCGAGCGAGGCGCCGAGGTCACCGGGCCCGACGAAGATCATGTCGACGCCGTCGACCGCGAGGATCTCGTCGAGGTTGTCGACCGCGGCCCGCGTCTCCACCTGGACCGCGAGCAGGACCTCGGCGTTGGCCGAGGCCAGGTACTCGGGGATGCCGCGACCGTAAGCGGCGGCCCGTCCGGGCCCGAGGCCGCGGCCGCCGTCGGGCGGATAGCGGGTCGAGGCGACGGCCGCGGCCGCCTCGGGCCCGCTGTCGACGCGGGGGACGACGACACCCTGGGCGCCGGCGTCGAGCGCGGCGGCGATCAGGACCGGGTCGTTGCCGGCGACGCGGACCAGGGGCGGCGCCGGGGTCAGCTCGGCCGCCGCGACCAGCGCGCGGATCGTCTCCACTCCCATCGCCGAGTGCTCGCCCTCGACGCAGACGAAGTCGAGGCCGAGGTGGCCGAGCATCTCGATCGAGGCCGGGTCGTGGGACTGGACGAAGGCGCCGACCAGCTGCCGGCCGCCTTTCATCTCGATGCGCGGCTTGCGCCCGCCGGCCGCCATCACTCGGTCTCCCCCGAGTCGTCGGCGGCGTCCTCGGCCTTGGGACCGACCAGGGTCAGGAGCAGCTTGCGGTTGGCCTCGCTGTGGGTGGTCAGGAGTCGCTGGGCGAGCCGCCCTTTGCGGGTCGTCACCGCCGCCACGATGGCCGCGTGCTCCTCGAGCGTGCTGTGCTGGAGGACGGTCGAGCGCCGCTCGCGCGAGAGCAGCGCCAGGCAGGGGCGCAGCGCCGCGGCCACCGAATCGAAGACCGCGTCGAGGCGGGGGCTGCCGAGCAGCGCGACGATCTCCTGATGTAGGCGCAGGTCGGCGTCGATCACGGTCGCGTCGTCGGACCCCCAGACCGCGGCATAACGGTCGTAGGCCGCCTGGACCCGCTCCAGCGCCGCCGCCGGAGCCTTCGTCGCCGCCGCCCCGGCACTCCCCTCGAGCACCCGGCGGACTTCGTAGATGTCGTCGATCTCCTCGGGGCCGAGCGAGGCGACGAACATGCCCCGGTGCGGCTCGTGGCGGACCAGGCCCTCCTGCCGCAGAACCTGCATCGCCTCCCGCAGGGTCGGGCGGGAGACGCCGATCTCGGCGGCGAGCGAGACCTCGCGCAGCTGGGTCTCCGGCGCCAGCCCCCCGGAGACGATCTGGGCCCGCAGCAGGGAGACGACTTCGTCGGTGGTCGACGAGCGTTTCAGCGCGGGGACGCCGGCGCTCATCGGGCAACCTCGTTCGCCGGGTGGGCCGGTGGCCGTCCCCCCAGCACCGCGGCGACGTCCTCGATCGCGGCGCTACAGAGATCGTCGAGGGACTCCTGCGAGCAGTGGGCGGCGTGCGGGCTGAGGATCACGTTCGGCAAACCCAGCAGCGGCTCGTCGGCGGCGGGCGGCTCCACCTCCTGGACATCGATGCCGGCGCCGGCGATCTGCCCGTCGGTCAGCGCCGCGACCAGCGCCGCCTGGTCGACCAGCCCACCGCGGGCGACGTTGATCAGGTTCGCCGTCGGCTTCATCAGCCCGAGCTCCCGCGCGCCGATCAGATGGTGCGTCTCCGCGGTGAGCGGCGCGTGGATCGAGACGTGGTCGCTGCGGGTCAGCAGCTCGTCGAGCTCGACCGCCTCCACCCCGAGCCCGCGGAGCGCGGCGGCGTCGACGTGCGGGTCGTAGGCGACGACCGCGAGCCCGAGCCCGCGCGCCTTCCGCGCCACCGCCTGGCCGATGCGCCCGGCACCGACGATGCCGAGGGCCTGGTCGCGCAGCCGCCGGAACGGGGGCAGCTCGGCCGGGATCGCCCAGTCGCCACGGCGCACCGCCGCGTCGAGCTCGGGCAGATGGCGGGCGAGCGCGAAGAGCATCGCGATCGTGTGGTCGCTGACCTCCTCGACCGAGGCGCCGGGGACGAAGGTCACCTGCACCCCGCGCCGGGTCGCGGCCTCGAGGTCGACGTTGTCGAGGCCGGCGCCGAAGCGGGCGATCACCCGGCAGTCGCCGAGCGCGTCGATCACCTTGGCCGTCACCGGCTCGGCGATCACCATCAGCGCGTCGGCCCCCTGCCCATGCTCGATCAGCTCCTCCTCGGTGCCGCAGTGGCGCTCGATCAGATCGAGGTCCAGATCGGCCAGCAGCGCGCGCTCGCCGTCGCGGAAGGTGAGCAGTTGGGGGTCGGTCTTCAACACGGTCGGCATCGCTGCACCATATTGATTGTTTGGCAATCTGCCAATCTGGAATCTGGCAGAGAGACGAGGCGTTCGCGGCCTCAGGTGGCGATGCGGCGCTCGCGGGCGAGCCACCAGTCGACGACGTAGCCGCCGAACGGGAGGACCGCGCCGAGCAGGATCCAGCCGGTGACCTTCGTGCTCCAACGCTCGCTCGTGCGGATCGCGAAGACGTTGATCACGTAGGCGATGAAGAGGGCGCCGTGGATCGGCCCGAGGATCTGCACGCCCGTCGCCCCGCCGTCGCTGTGTTTCACCACGGTCGCGACCAGCAGCGCCAGGAAGCTGGTCGCCTCGAGCAGTGCGATGTAGCGGAATGACTTGAGGGTCACCTAAGACAGGCTAGGCGCCGAGGGCCGCGCGCGGGGTGATGCGGATCACTCAGGCGCCCTCGCGCAGGCGCGGGATCACCGCGGCTGGGTCCAGAGGATCGCCTTCGTCACCCGCTCCGGTTCACCGACCAGGTCGGCGAAGGCCTGTGCGCCCTCCGCCAGGGGGTAGTCGGTGGTCCAGCCGGTGGGGAGATCGATCGTGGCGACCAGTTGGGCGGCGGCGAGGAAATCGTCGCGGGAGTAGGCGTAGTGGCCGCGCAGGGTGATGCCCTGGCGGACGACTTCGCCGACGGCAAGCTCACCGACGGCGCTGCCGAGGCCGACGACGCCGACCCGGCCTCCGCGCCGCACGCGGCGGATCGCAGCCGACCAGGTGGCGACGACGCCGACGCTGTCGCAGGCGACGTCGAAGGGGTCCCCCGCGAGATCGTCGGCGTCCGCGGTCGTCGCGAAGCCGAGCTCTTCGGCGTGGCGGCGCCTCGTCGGCAGGGGGTCGGCGACCACGGCCTCCGCCCCGACCGCGCGGGCGGCGAGCGCGTAGAGGAGGCCGATCGGCCCGGCGCCGAGCACCAGGACCCGCTCCCCGGCCGCGACCCGGTCGAGGCGGACCGCGGAGACGCCCACGGCCAGGGGCTCGATCAGCACGGCGCGCTCGGTGGGAAGCGATGCCGGGAGCGCGACCAGGTGGTCGGTCGGCACCGCGGCGGCCTCGGCGAAGACGCCCGGCCGGTCCAGCCCGAGCAGGCCGCGCCGCTCGCAGAACTGCTCCTCGCCACGCCCGCAGGCGGCGCACCGTCCGCAGAGGCCCAGCGGGAAGACGGCGAACCGCTCGTCGCTCCCCGGCAGGGTCACCACCGCCTCGTGGCCGAGGATCAAGGGCGGGACCCGCGGCCCCGGATGCCCACGGTAGCCGTGCAGGTCCGAGCCGCAGACGCCGGCCGCGACCACCGAGACGACGGCGACTCCGGGACCGGCGGCGGGGTCCACGACGTCCTCGTGCCGCAGGTCCTGCCCGCCGTTCCAGACCAGCGCCTTCATCGCGCGGCGGCGACGACCTGGTTCTCGATGCTGCCGACCCCGTCGATCTCGCAACGGACCACGTCGCCCGCCGCGAGCGAGCGCCGCGGCTCCATGAACTCGCCGCAGCCCCAGGGGGTCCCGGTCAGCAACAGGTCCCCGGCCTCGAGCGTGAACGCCCGCGAGCAGTAGGAGATCAGCTCGGCGACGCCGAAGATCATCTCCGCCGTGCTGGACTCCTGGACGACCTCGCCGTTGACGAAGGTGCGCAGCGGCAGCGCCTGCGGATCGGGGACCTCGGCGGCGGCGACCAGCGGGCCGATCGGGCAGAACGTGTCGAAGCTCTTCCCGCGGACCCACTGCCCGTCGGCGAACTGGACCGCCCGCGCCGAGACGTCGTTGGCGACGACGTACCCGCGCACCCGGCCCAGCGCCTCGGCGGGCGAGACGCGGCGGGTGGCCTCGCCGATGACGACGCCGAGCTCGACCTCCCAGTCGACCCGCGGATCCGGCAGGTCGGGCAGCTCGATCGGGTCGTTCGGGCCGATCACGCTGGAGGGGAACTTGGCGAAGATCAGCGGCTCGGCGGGCGGCTCGGCGCCGGCCTCGCGGACGTGGTCGGCGTAGTTGAGCCCGATCGCGACGATCTTGCCGGGACGTGAGCCCGTCATACCCCCTCCGCCTCGGCGGAGACCGCGGCGATCGTCCGCAGCGCGCTGTGCAGGAGCCGGCGGCGCTCCGGGTCGGAGGCGACCAGCGGCGCCCGCACCTCGGCCGAGGTGAACACGCCGAGCTCCTGCAGGATCGCCTTGCTGGTGGCGATCTCGTCGCCGATCCCGAAGGCGTGGGTGATCGGCAGGATCTCCGCCGCGAAGACCGCGTAGGCCGCGTCGAGGTCGCCGCCCTGGAGCAGGTCCCAGCAGCGCCGGAAGGCGGCCGGGCAGAGCGCCGGAACGATGATCATCACACCGTCGACGCCCGCCGCCAGGTAGCGGAAGGCGATCGGGTCGTCACCGCCGAGCACGTTCAGCCCCGCCTCGTGCCAGGGCGCGATCTTGGTCAGGTCGTGGTCGGTCAGCTTCACCGCGCCGAGGTGGTCGAGGGACCGCGCCCACTCGATCACGTTGTCGGCACGCAGCACGGTCTTGGTCGCGTCCGGGTTGTCGTAGAGGACAAGCTCGACCTCGAGGACCTCGTCGACCCGCTCGAGGAACGAGAGGATGCCTTCCGGCTGGTTCGGGAAGTAGAACGGCGCCGGGACCAGCACGGCCGCGGCCCCGTGCTCCTGGGCGTGCCGTGCGAGCTCGATCGCGTCCTCGGCGCTGGTGTGGCCGATGCCGACCACCACCCGCATCTCCTCCGGGGTCATCGCGAGGACGGCGGCGGCGATCTCCATCCGCTCGCGCGTCGACATCGACGGCGACTCCCCGGTGCTGCCGAGCAGGACGAAGCCGTCCACCCCCGGGCTCATGTGCTCGATCAGGCGCGCGAAGCTCGGCTCGTCGAAGCCACCGTCCAGGAACGGCGTGGGCACGACGGGCAAGACACCTTTCACCGACATCAACTGCTCCTTTCCATATTCACCGCACCAGCCGCACCAGGCGCCTCGCGGCGGCCTCGAGATCCGTGCGGTCGGCCAGTCGATCCAAAGCGCCACCGACGGCGAGCACGGCGGCGCCCGCGTCGAGGAAGTCGGCCGCGTTGCCCTCGCCGACCCCGCCGGTCGCGACCAGGCGCGCGCCGGGAAACGGCGCCAGCAGGTCGCGGACGTAGGCGGGGCCGAGGTGGGCCGCGGGGAAGAGCTTGACCAGGGGGGCGCCGGCCTCGAGTGCCGTCGCCACCTCCGTCGGGGTCATCGCGCCGGGGATGTGGAGGACGCCGCGCTCGCGCGCCACCGCCGCCGCGCCGGGGGCGAGGCCGGGCGAGATCAGGAACCGCGCGCCGGCGTCGAGCGCGGCCTCGGCGTCGGCGGCGTCGAGCAGCGTGCCGGCGCCGAGGAGGGTCTCCGGAGGGCTCTCCTCGACGGCGAGCCGCAGCGTCTCCAGGGCGCCGTCGACGGCGAGGCTGAGCTCGACCGCCGGCACGCCGGCCCCGAGCAGCGTGTCGACCGCGGCGCGAGCGTCCGCGGGGTCGGCCCGCCGCACGATCGCCAGCAGGCGGCCTGCCTCGATCCGCGCCGCCACCCCTGCCGCGCCGCTCATCGGTGGAGCTCCGTGTCGCCGGCGACGACGGCCTCGACCTCGGCCGGGGAGAACGCGGCGAAGTCCCCGCGCACCGTGCAGGCGAGGGCGCCGAGCGCGGCGGCACGCGCCAGGGCCTCCGGCAGCGGCCGCTCGGCGCGCGCCCAGAGCAGGCCGGCGAGGAAGGCGTCGCCGGCGCCGACCGGGTCGACGACCGTGGCCGGGAACCCGGGGTGGCCCGCCACCTCCCCCGCCGCGTCGACGGCGAGGCAGCCGCGCTCGCCGAGGGTCAGGGCGACGGTCGCCCCCGGCGCGGCCAGGTCCCGCAGCGCCACCACCTGGGAGGCGGGGTCGCCGGCGAGGCCGAAGAGGAGCTCCGCGTCGCGGCGCCCGCAGGCGACGAGGTCGGCGGCGGCGAGGATCGGCGCCAGCGTCGCCGCCGCCTCCTCGGGCCGCCAGAGGCGCTCGCGGTAGTTGACGTCGAAGCAGACGCGGACGCCCGCGGCCTTCGCCGCCGCCAGCAGCCGCTCGGTCGCTGCCCGGGCCGCGTCGCCGAGCGCCGGGGTGATCCCGGAGACGACGAGCCAGTCACGGCCGGCGAGCGACACCGACTCCGGCGGCGCCGTGGCGAAGGCCGAGCCGGCGCGGTCGTAGACGACGCTGGTGCGCCGCGGCGGCGGCGCGACCTCGGCGAAGAAGGTCCCGAGGCGGCCGTCCTCGACCCAGCGGACCGACCCGGCGTCGACCCCGTGCGCGGCCGCGGCCGCGGCGACCCGCCGCCCGAGCGCGTTCTCCGGCAGCGAGGACACCCACGCCCCCTCGCCGCCGAGGGCGCTCAGCGCGACCGCCACGTTCAGCTCCGAGCCGGCCGGGTGGACGGCCAGCGCCGGCGCGTCCCGCAGGCGTTCGCCGTCCGCGGCCGAGAGCCGCAGCATCGCCTCGCCGAAGGCCAGGAAGCGGATCATCCGGCCGCCTGCGCGAGGGCCGCGCGGATCCGCTCCCGCTCGAACGGCGGGTCGGCGACGGGCACGGCCTCCATCAGGCTGCGCGTGTACTCGTGGCGCGGGGCGGCGAAGAGGCTCTCGCGGGACCCCTGCTCGACGATCACCCCGCCGCGCATCACCGAGACGGTGTGCGACATGTAGCGGATCACGGCGAGGTCGTGGGAGATGAAGAGGTAGGTCAGCTCGAGGTCCCGCTGGAGGTCGCGCAGCAGGTTGAGGATCTGTGCCCGCACCGAGACGTCGAGCGCCGAGACCGCCTCGTCGAGCACGATCAGCTTCGGCGAGAGGGCCAACGCGCGGCCGATCGCGACCCGCTGGGCCTGCCCGCCGGAGAGCTCGACCGGGCGGCGGTCGAGCATCGCGGGCCCGAGCCCGACCATCTCCAGCAGCTCCGCGGCGCGGGCGCGGCGGCTCTTGCGGTCGCCGATCCCGTGCGCGGCCAGCGGCGCCTGCAGGATGTCGCCGACCCGGTGGCTGCGGTTGAGCGAGCCGTGCGGGTCCTGGAAGACGGCCTGCATCTTGCCGCGGATCCGGCGCAGCTCGGCATCGCCGGTCGCCCGCATGTCGTGCCCGTCGAAGGTGATCTCGCCGCCGGAGGCGGTGGTCAGCCGCAGCAGGCAGCGGGCGACCGTCGACTTGCCCGAGCCCGACTCGCCGACCAGCCCCAGCGTCTCGCCGCGGGCGATCGTGAAGGAGACGCCGTCGACGGCGCGCAGCGGCTCCTCGCCGCGGCCGCGGTCGAACTCCTTGACCAGGTCGCGGACGGCGACGATCGGCGTCCCCTCGGCCATCGGCGCGGGCTCACTCATCGGCGGCCTCGGCGACCGGCACGTGCTCGGCGACCCGGTGGGAGCCGAGCTCGAAGTAACAGGCGACGGCGCCGTCGCCCCGCGGCTCGAGCGGCGGCTCGACTCCGCGGCACTTCTCCTGCGCGTAGCGGCAGCGCGGGTTGAAGCTGCACCCCTGCGGGAGTTCGCCCGGCATCGGCGGGCGTCCGGGGATCGCCGGGATCGGCGCCTCGAGGTCGAGGGTCAGGTCGCAGGCGGCACCGAGCAGCGACTCGGCGTAGGGATGGCGGGGACGCGCGTAGAGCTCGTCGACCGGCGCCTGCTCGACGATCCGCCCCGCGTACATCACCGCGATCCGCTCGCAGAACCCGGCCGCGACGCCGAGGTCGTGGGTGATCATCACCAGGGCCAGGCCGCGCTGCTGGGAGATCCGCAGGAGGAGCTCGACGATCCGCCGCTGGGTGGTGACGTCGAGCGCCGTGGTCGGCTCGTCGCAGAGGAGGACTTCGGGGTCGGCGCCGAGCGCCATCGCGATCATCGCCCGCTGGCGCATCCCGCCGGACAGCTCGTGCGGGTAGGAGCGGGCCCGGCTCGCGGGGTCCTTGATCCCGACTTCGTCCAGCAGCTCGACCGTGCGCTCGCGGGCGGCGCGCTTGTCGAGGCCGGTGTGCAGGCGGATCGCCTCGCCGATCTGGTCGCCGACCCGGTGCAGCGGGTTCAGCGAGGCCATCGGGTCCTGGTAGATCATCCCGATCCGCCCGCCGCGGATGCGGTCGAGCTGCCGCCGCTTCAGCTTCGTCAGGTCGGTGCCGCCGAGCAGGGCTTCGCCGCCGCTGACCCGCAGCGGCGCCCGCAGCAGGCCCATCACGGCGAGCACGGTGAGCGTCTTGCCGCTGCCCGACTCGCCGACCAGGCCCATCCGCTCGCCCTTGGCGACGGCGAAGGAGACGTCGCGGACGATCGGCGTGTCGCCGATCGAGACGGAGAGGTCGCGCACCTCGAGGACCGGCTCGCTCATCGCCGCCGCCTCAGTCCCCGCCGGTCCTCGCCGAGCTGGTCGGCGACGACGTTCAGCAGCCAGATGATCAGCAGGATCGCGAGGCCCGGGAAGACGACGTATTCCCAGCACTGGTACAGGAACCCGTACCCCTGCTGGAGCAGCGTGCCGAGCGAGGCGTCGGGGGGCTGGATGCCGAGGCCGACGAAGCTCAGGGTCGCCTCGAGGATGATCGCCGAGGCCGCGTTGATCGCCGCCTGGATCGCGATCGGCGTGGTCGTGTTCGGCAGCAGCTCCTTGAAGAGGAGGCGGCGGCGCTTGGCGCCGTAGGCGATCGCGGCGGAGTAGTAGTCGCGGCTCATCTCGGTGAGCGCGACGCTGCGCGCCATCCTCGCCGTGGTCGGCGAGAGGAGGACGCCGATGACCAGGATCAGGGTGACGGTCGAGGGGCCGAAGGCGGCGACGAAGACGAGCGCGAAGAGGAGCTGCGGGATCGCCATCAGCACGTCGGCCGTCCGCATCAGGACCTCGTCGAGGATGCCGCCCCTGGTCGCCGCGCCGAACCCCCAGAGGGTGCCGAGGACGAGCGCGACGACCACCGCGCCGCCGGAGATCAAGAGCGTCAGCCGGCCGCCGTAGAGCACCCGGCTGAGCAGGTCCCGACCGAGGTCGTCGGTGCCGAAGGGGTGGGCCGAGCTGATTTCCGCGAACGCGTTCGCGGGGTCGACCGCGTTCGGGTCGTACGGCGCGAAGACCGGCGCCAGGATCATCACCAGCGCCAGTGCGAGCAGCGCGCCGACCGCGACCTCCAGCGCGGTCGGCTTGCGCAGGCGCAGGCCGTGGCGCGCGCGGCGCGCGGCGGCGACGGTCGCCTCAGCCATCACGGCCTCCGAAGCGGACCCGCGGGTCGATCGCGTGGCCGATCAGGTCGACGATCAGCGTGGTGAAGATGAAGAAGGCGCAGAGCAGGATGACGACGCCCTGCAGCACCGAGTAGTCGCGCCGCAGCGCCGATTCGACCGCCAGCGAGCCGAGCCCCGGGAGGCCGAAGACGTATTCGATCACCACCGAGCCGCCGAGCGTGTAGCCGAAGACGAGGCCGGTGGAGGTGAGCGCCGGGATCATCGCGTTGCGCAGCGCGTGCTTGATCACGACGCGGCGGCGCGGCACGCCCTTGCCTTCCGCGGTGCGCACGAACGGCGCGTTCAGCGCGGCGACGAGGTCGGCGCGCAGGTAGCGGATGATCAGCGGGGCCGCCACCGTCGCCGTGGCGACCGCCGGCAGCACCATGTCGCGGATGTTCTCCAGCGGGTCGGAGAAGAGGGAGACGTAGCCGCGGGCGGGCAGCCAGCCGAGCTCGACGCTGAAGATGATCAGCAGGAAGACGGCGGCGACGAAGGGCGGGAACGCCATGCCCACCGAGGAGATCGCCGAGATGCCGCGGTCGAGCCACCCGTGCGGGCGCAGCGAGGCGACGATCGCCAACGGCACCGCGACCAGGATCGCCAGTCCGACCGCGACCAGGGTCAGCTCGATCGTCACCCCGATCCGCTGGCCGATCAGCTTGCCGACCGAGAAGCCGTTGGAGTACGAGGTGCCGAAGTCACCGTGGAAGATGCCGCCGACCCAGGTGAAGTACTGGCTCACCAGCGAGTGGTTGAGGCCGAGTTCGGCCCGCATGTGGTCGATCGTTTCCTGGGTGACGCCCTTGGTCGTGCCGATCCGCGCCAACACCGGATCGCCCGGCAGCCAGCGCAGGGCGAGGAAGATGACCACCGAGGTGGCGACGAGCATGAGCACGCTCGTCGCCACCCGGATGAGCACGTACCGCCTCATAGGGTCAGCCCGCGAACCCCGCGGACTCGAAGTGCGGCGTGCCGGTCGCGTCGACCCAGACGCCGGCCACTTCGCTCTTCGCGGCGGTCACCACCTTGGGCTGGACCGGGATGATCAACGGCACTTCTTTGTTGATGATTTCCTGGGCCTGATCCCACAGTTCGTTCCGTTCGCCTTCGTCGGACGCGGCGAGCGCGGCTTCGAAGGTCGAGTCGAATTCGTCACTGTTCCAGTTGCACTCACAGCGCCCGCTGAGCGGGAAGCTGAACTGCGAGTACGGGTTGGCCTGGTAGGACTGGAAATTCGGGATGATCAGCCCCGGATAGCTCTTGCCCGCCGGGTAGAACTTGTCCGGCCAGGTGGACAGGTCGCTGTTCTTGATGTCGAGGGTGACCCCGGCTTCCTTCAGGCTGGCCTGGAGGATCTGGGCGCTGGTGTTCCATTCCGGGTACTGGTCGGAGACGCCCCACCAGGTCAGCTTGGTGACGCCCGCTTCTTCGAACAGCTTCTTCGCTTTGGCGACGTCGTACGGGAATTCCTTCAGGTCGCCACCGAACCAGGGACTGTTTTCGGCCAGTGGGGTGTTGGTTTTCGACACTTCGCCGAGGTTGTAGTAAGCGGCCTTCAGGATCGCTTCGCGATCGGTCGCGTAGGCGAGCGCTTCGCGGGCCCGGAGGTCGTTGAACGGCGGCGCCGTCATGTCCATCTCCCAGCTGACGTACACCCCGGTCACTTCCGGTTCGATCATCTGCAGCGACGGTTCCGAGGCGAGCTGCTCGGCGTCGGAGGCCGGGATCGACCAGAGCGCGTCGAGGTCGCCGGCGCGCAGTGCCGTCACCGCCGCGGTGGAGTCGCTCTCCTTGACCAGCTTGAGTTCTTCCAGCTTCGGCGCTTCGCCGAAGAATTCCGGGTTCGGCACCATCGTCACTTCGACTTCCGGGGTGAACGACTTCACCATGAACGGGCCGCTCACCACCGGTTCCTGGTCGATCGACTTCAGCGCCGACATGTCGAGGACCTTGATGTTGGAGACGATGTTGGGCAGCAACGCGTTCGCGTTCTTCAGGTTGAAGACGATCGAGTTGCCTTTCGCGCTCACCTTCTGGATCGGTTCGAGCGAGGTCAGCCACTGGCTGGCGGTGTCAGGGTCGAGGTAATATTCGAACGTCTTGACGATGTCTTCGGGCGTGATCGGTTTGCCGTTCGACCATTTGACCCCGGGCCGCAGGTCGAAGGTCCAGGTCTTGTTCCCGGCCGACGGCGTCCACTTGGTCGCCAGGTCGGCTTCCGGTTCGCCTTCTTCGTTCAGTTTGGTGAGGCCGTCCCAGAGCAGCGGCTTCATCACTTCCTCCCATGCCGTCCCGGCTTTGGCCGGGTTCAGCTGTGGGATCCCCGACGCGGCGCCGACGGTCATCTCGCCGCCCGCCGCGGCTTCTTCGCCACCGGTTTCGGCGGCGGCTTCGGTGCCTTCGGCCGACGCTTCGGTGCTTTCCGAGCCACCGCCGCCCGCGGTGGTGCCCGAGGGGCTGCCGCTGTTGCCGCACGCGGTGACCGACACCGCGATGACGCACGCGGCTATCAGGAGTAACAGGAGACGTTTCATGTCAGGCAAGGTCCTTTCGGTCGCAGTACCAGTACGAGTAGGTCAGAGCTCCAGCCGATGGCTCGAGAGGTCTTCGCACCCACCGGGGACCACGCGAACCACGTGCTCGAGGCGGATGCCGAAGTCGTCGGTGTAGAGAGCCGGCTCGAGGGCGATGACCATGCCCTCGCGCAGCTCCGTGCCCGCACCGGGGACCAGCCGCGGCTCCTCGTAATAGGAGCTGCCGATGCCGTGTCCGGTGTGGTGGGGGTACTCGAGCCCTTTCCTGACGGCGGCGTCGACGTCCCCGGCCAGCGCGCCGGGACGTACCGCCTCCATCGCTCGTTCGAGCGCCGCGGCGACCCGCTCGCGCGCCGCGCGCACCTCCTCGCCGACCTCGCCGACGGCGAAGGCGGCGCATGAATCGCCCCACGTGCCCCCCACTCGTGGAGCCAGGTCGCAGAGGACGACGTCGCCGTCGGCGAGCCGCCTCGAGGTCGGGGCGCCACCGCCGCCGGCGGCGCGCCTGCCGGCCACGAGGTCGGCGGAGAGCGCGACCCGTTCCCCGGCGTCGGCCTCCATCGCGGCGCGGGCGGCGCCCAGCACCTCGACCTCGCTCGCCCCGGCGGCGCTCGCCGCGCGCGCCGCCGCCTGCCCGGCGTCGGTGACGGCAAGGGCGCGGCGGACCTCCGCCAGTCCCTCCTCGTCCTTCACCGCCCGGCCGCGGCCCAGCTCGGCGCCGATGTCGACGTACCCCGGAGGCGAGTCGAGCAGGCCGAGCGCGAGCGGCGAGTCGCCGGCCACCCGGCGCCCTCCCGCAAACGCGCTGAGCAGTCCCTTCGCCCGCTGGAGGCCGCGCGGCGGGCCGACGCCGAAGCCCTCGTAGGGGACGAGCTCGAGGCCGTCGGGCGCCTCCGCCGGCAAGTCCTCGACCGCGAGGACCAGGCGGGCGGGCTCGTCGACGGCCAGGACCAGGACCGGCGGCGGCGCGAAGGGGCTCGGCCCGGTCTCGATCGCGACCGGGACACCGCTCAGCCAGTGCACGTTCGCCGGGTCGGCGCAGACCAGGGCTTCCGCCCCCGCCCCCCGCGCCGCGTCGAGGGCGGCGGCCCGCCGCTGCGGCCGGCTCATGGGAGCAGCCCTCCGAACGGCACGCGGCGCTCGTGCAGGCAAGGCCGGAAGCCCTCCGCGTAGGGGGCCGGCAGGCGGGCGCCGCAGACCTTGTCGCGGGAGCGCACCAGCTCCACCCAGTCGCTGCCGAAGAGGTCGGTCATCACCGACGTCTGGCTCTCGTGCAGGGAGAGGATCCGCGCCTTCTCGGTCGCGATCTCCTCGTCGAAGGGCACGAAGTGGGTGGCCTCGAAGCCGTACCCGGCGCCGGGGTCGGAGTAGAAGATCTTCGGCGCCGCCGCGAGCGCCGGCGTGCTCGTCGCCAGCGAGGCGATTTCCGTCCCCAGCGCCGACTGCACGGTGACCTGGGAGGTGACGTCGTGGTCGGCGTTGTACTCGGAGGGCGCGTGGGTGAAGACGAGCTCGGCCGCCGTCGCCCGCAGCACCTCGGTCAGCTCCAGCCGCAGCTCGGCGTCCTCGAAGACGAAGCCGTCGCGCCGCGCCAGGCAGATGTGCTCGCCGTCGAAGGCGGCCGCCACGTTGCCCATCTCCCGCGCCCGCGTCGCCGCCACCTCGTCGAGCGGCTTCGACGGATCCCAGGAGGCGCCGAGCTCGCCGTTGGCGATCGTGACGAAGGTGATCCGGGCGCCGCGCTCGCGGTGCAGGCGCAGCAGGGTCCCGAGGCCGGCGTTCTCGTCGTCCTGGTGGGCGAAGACGCAGACGACGTTCACGACTCGGCCCCCGGCAGGTCGGTCATCCGCAGCGACAGCCCGCCGTCGACCCGCAGCGTCGTGCCGGTGATGAACTCGGCCGCGGGCGAGGCGAGGAAGGCGACCGCGGCGCCGATGTCGGCGGGCTGCCCGAGCCGTCCCCAGGGCTGCCGCTTTTCGGCCGCGTCGAGCTGCTCGTCGGTGTACCAGTGGCTCTCGCCGGGGGTGCGGATCCAGCCCGGCTCGACCACGTTGACGCCGATCCGGTGGGGCAGCAGGTCGCGCGCCAGCGAGCGGGCGAGCGAGTGCAGCGAGGC
>Ga0164241_10003928_pt1 | contig 14689 bp, 15 predicted proteins | sample OricomyardsoilBY_FD_108780 | JGI IMG/M metagenome (GOLD analysis project Ga0164241, IMG submission 108780) | Backyard soil microbial communities from Emeryville, California, USA - Original compost - Back yard soil (BY) | ecosystem: Environmental > Terrestrial > Soil > Unclassified | place: USA...
GGCCGGCTTCGTGGCGGTGGTGATCCAGGTTGGACCGGTTTGGGTGTCGACGCTGAACGTCGTCTGCGTCGAGCTGATGTCACCGGCGATGTTGCTGCCGCCAGTGTCGACCCGTCCGTACTCGGCATCCTCAACCTGGAACACCCGGTACGGCCGGGCTGGCGAGCAGTTCAGATCCGCAGTCCAGCCGTACTGGCTGATGCGCTCCGTGTAGCCCTCCAGGTACACGTCCACGCCGCAGGGTGGGTGCTGTGTCGGCAGGTGGTCCACGGTGATGCGCGCCTGCCCGGGTCGGCAGTACACCCACTGCTGGGCCAGGCCCGGGTTACGCCGCAGGTCGATGCTCAGCCCCGGGTACCGCAGCTCGTCGGATGTACCGGTGTGCACCAGCCAGGCGGCAATGTCCCGCAGTTGACTGTCCGCGTACGCGGTGACGGTGCGCCGCTCCTCGTACACGCCGTCCGCGCTGGTCGCCGACCGGCGGGCCGACGAGCCACCGGACCGGGTGACCGTCACATCGGTGCGTAAGGCCTGGTCGTCGTAGACCGGGCTCAGGGGCGGGGCGACCTCCCCGGCGTCCATGTCCAGGGCCATGTCGGGCTCCCGGTTGTACCGGGCGGCCCGAGGCACCATCACCAGGGCGCCGGACTCCCCGCCGTCGTGGATGAGCCCCAGGTCCAGCTGCTCGATCTCGGCGAGCACCGCGGCGAGTCCGGCGGTGCTCTGCGGTCCCATCTCCTCGCCGACGATGTCTCCGCGCGGGTCCACCACAGTGGACGTCACGCCAGCCTCATCACACACCCGCCCGACCCGGGTCACGGCCCGCTCGCCGGCGTGCCCGTCCAGTGCCGTCCAGTGCGCGAAGCCGAAGCTCCCCCACGACGGGTCCAGCACCTTGTTCCAGGCGCTGAGGTGTGAGTACACCCAACTGGTTCGGGTGTACCCGGACGGCGCGGAGAGCGCCCCGAGTGTGCCGAGAGTCCCGGCAAATGAGCCGCTGGTCCCGACTCCGGCGGACACGGAGTTGAGCTGCATCTCCCACTCGACGTTGCCGCCGTCCTGCCGGGCGCTGATGGCGAGCATCAGGTCCGTGGCGTACGGCTCGACGGAGTCGAGCAGGAAGTTCATCGACGAACTCGCCGACACGCTGCCGCCGCTGTCGAGCAGCTGCAGCACCACCGTGTCGGTGCCGCCGGACGGGGTGATGGCCACCGCCCACTGGGCGTAGGTGCCGGAGTGCACCACCCACTGCAGCGCCCGGGTCGTGCCGCCCGGAGCCGACGGGATGGACAGCGCCACCTCCACGCTCCACGCGGTACTGGACGTGCCCATGAACGGCGCGGTGAGGACCGTCGCCGAGCCGGACACCAGCGCGCCCGCCGACCCGTCCGGGCCACCCGAACCGAGAGTGGGTGTGGTACCCGACCAGGTCAGAGGACTGTCGCCGACGGCGGGCATGGCCTGCTGGGCGCCGGCCAGATCCTCCAGCGGCCAGTACGCGGCCGGCCCGTCCACGGTGATGATGCGGTACAGCGGCGATCGCAGCGGTGCGGTGCGGCGGCCGGCCCGTCGGAGTCGCCCGGCGGCCTGCACCTGCACAGTGGCGAGGTTCAGACTCGTGTCCCACCTGGGGGTCCACGAGCCGACGAACGCGGTGACCCGCTCATAGGGTGGCGCCACGCCGATGCCGTCGAGGGACACCCGGATGGGCACGTTGCGCACCACGTTGGGCCAGTTCGCGCCGGACGGATTGCCCGGGGTGAACTGGCCGTCCGAGTTGTTCAGCGCGAAGGCGAGCGTGCACGGCTCCAGGCCGGGCTGCTCGTTGCGCCGCCCCACCGTGAGCGTCACGCCCGGGTCGCGCAGGTACGTACTGATATCGGTCCACGTCCAGCCGGCCGGGTCTGAGTCCGGGTCCTCCCCGAACGCAGCTTCCAGCACAATGTCGAGCGGGTACGTCGGTGCGGTGAACGCTGGGATGAGGGCGAGCGCCCACACCACGGACTGCTCATCGCTCTGGTTGGCCGTGATCGTGGCGTACGCCGATAGCGCGGCCGGCGGCGGTGACGGGAGGCTGGACGCCTCATACACCCCGCCACCGATGTCGACCCCGGCCCCACCGCCAGCGTTGCTGCCGTTGTCGTAGCGCTCGTTCGACAGCGACCCGGTGCGGGTGGTCTTCGTGCCGCTCGCGGTCCGGGTCGACGCGACAGCCGCGAGGTACAGGCCTTCCTCGACCTGGACGTCACCGGCGTACACCGCCCATGCGGAGGCGCTGGCCGTGGATGTGGTGGCCTGTGCCACGACTGGGCTCGCCGCGGTGGTGTCCCACCCGGTGTACGCGCCCACCCACCCCCAGCGCCGTACGGAGGCCCCAACGGTCCATGTGTACGACACGGGCTCCGACCCGCCCGCGACCTTGTAGTAGATGGCTGACCGGAGGCTCGTCCCAGCGTCCGCAGTGTCCACCAGGACCCACCCAGACGGTGCGGTGATGCTGGCGACGCCGACCTCGCTGACGACAGCCACCAGCAGATCCCCGCTGGCCGTACCGGTTGGCTTGGTCACCGTGATCGACGTGCCGGAGATGGTGTTAGTGATCGACGCCGAAGCGCGGTAGGTCACTCCGGACACCCGTCACCCCCCGATCACGAGCTGCACGTCGCCACCTCGGGTCCGCACCGCTGTGCGGAGCACCTCCAGGAGCAGGTCATCGAGCCGGCTGCCGGCCGAGTCCAGCAGCAGCCGGGCAGTGGGCATGCCGCCGTGTCCGCCGACCGCCGGCCGGTGACCGGCTCCCTGCGTCAGCGGCGTCACTGTGGCGTGCTGCCCCAGCTGCATCAGCTCGGGCCCGTTCTCGCCGACAAGAAATGGTTTGTTGACAGGCGTTGTTCCGCCCTCAGCGAATGCCGCGACCTTCTGCCCGCTGCTATTCGACAAGACTTGTTTCCCGGACACCACGTACTGGAGCTTCACCGTCATGGTTTTGCCCTGAGTGGGGATCTTCTGGTACTCGGCGATCAAGGCCGCGATCTGCTGTTCCGTCATATGCGCTTTGCGGAGTACGCCTTCGAGGGCCTGAATCTGGGCGCCGTATTTGGCGTTCGCCTCGTCAGCACCCATTCCGGCGGCGATGTTGGCGTCACGCAGATCCTTCGCGCCTTGAATCACGGCGAGCAGCGCCCCGTGATTCTCGCGGCCTTTTTCGGTGCTGTCGGAGAACGACTTGCCGTTTTCGCGCATGCTCTCCGTGAGGGCATCGACGGCGGCTTCGTACCCAATGGTTGCCTGGTCAACGCTCATCGTCTGGTCGAACAGAGAATCGAATTCGGCATTGAGTCGCTTCGCCGCTGCGGCCGCACTGTCCGCCCCGCCGGCGATGCGGCCAAGCGCGTCGGTCATGACGTCGCCCGTCGTCCCGGCGGCACCTGCCGAGTACTCGACGTTGGCGTTCATCTTCTGCCAACCCTCATTGACCTTGCCGACCTGGTCGCCGACCCACGGGATCCAGCTGGTCGCCTTGGCTGCGACGTCGGCCGCCTTCGAGGCGCCGGTGGCGAAGAGGTCGAACGCCTTGGCGCTGATCTCGATCGTGTTACCGACGATTTTGATGATGGCCGAAATGTCGCTGAGTGCGATTTGGAACAGGCGTAGCCCGCCTCGACTGCCGTCAGAAAGGGAGTCCATGAACGAACTCAGGGCATCACCCATTTTGGGCAGAGCCCGGGCGAGCATGTCAATGAACGGCTTGCTTGCGGTGACCGCTTTCTCGATGCCAGGTACCGCCTTGGTGGCGAACCCGGCGATTCCCCGGGCCAGCGGTTCGACCATGGGGGCAAGCTTCGACATCGTCCGTTCGAAGGCTGGTGCGACCTTCCCCAGCTCCCGGTCAAAGACTCGGGTGGCCGCGATGACCGGCCCGGCGAACGCTGATTCGCCAGCCTCCTGGATGCGATCCTTGATGCGGTCGCCGAGGTCGGAAACGGCGTCGTTGACCTTCTCGTCCTTCAGCGCTGCGGACACGCCCGCGGCGATCCCGCCGAGGCCGAGTGCGGACAGCACGCCCGCCGTGGCGGCAGCGCCACCCATGGCCACAGCCGCGCCGCCGAGCGTCACCGCTACGCCGATCTTGACTTCCTTCGGCATCGCGTCGAACGCTTCTCCGAAGGCCTTGCGGATCCGCCCGGCGCCCTTCTCCAGCTGGTCGACGGCTTCCTTGGCGACCTTCCCCGGCCCGCCGTCATCGGAGTCGCCGAGCGACTTGAACACGCGCTCCAGCCCTGCAGCCTCGCGGCTGGCCTTGCGCCACTCCTTGAGGACATCGACGTCGCCGGCCTTGTCGAACTCGGCCGCCAATGCCTTGACCTTGCGCCGAGCCTCGTCCAGCTGCCGTTCCAGGTGTCCGGCCTCGACGGCGGTCTCCTCGAACTTCTCGCCCGCCTCCGAGATCTTCTCGCCGGCTTCGCCGAGTGCATCGCTGACCGCGTCGGCCTTGTCTGCGAGCTTGTCGAACCCGTCTGCAGCCTTCTTTAGGCCCTGCCCGCTGGTGGTGGTAATGACGTCGAGGACGAGGTCCCGGGCCACGGTTCACCCCCCGGTGGTGTTCGAGCGCAGCTTGTCGGCGTAGGCGCGGTAGGCGCTCCACTGCTCGTAGGTGAGCCGCTCTGTGTCCCACGGGTGCAGCCCGAACAGGTGGGAGAAGGCCGGTGCGTAGTGCTCAGTCAGGAGTCGGAGGCTTCGGGTTGGGTGGACTGGTCGTCCGCGTCGCCTTTTCCCGGCTCCTCGTCGCCACCGACGTCCAGGCCGATGAGGTCGAACGTCAGGTCGGGCAGCGCCACCTGGACTCCGGCGCGGTGCAGGGCCACCCATACCACGGACTGCCAGGCGCGCAGGTCCCGCCGCATCCGCTGCCGCCCGCCGGGGCCCATGACGGGTTCGCCGTGGCGCACCACCGGCGTACCGCGGAGGGCGTCGCCGAGTTCGTCCGGACCGTAGCCGGTGTGGTCCTGGATCGCGATGGCCTCATCGAGCATCAACCGGGTCGGGTCGTACTCGATCCACTCCGGGGCGCCGAGGCGCTCCCGGTCCTCGTCGGACAGCTTCAGCCGCACGTCATGATCTCCTGATCTGTTCTGCGACACGCGCCAACGCGTCGTTGGCTGCCTGCGCCGCGTAGTCCTTCATCCGCTTGGCTGGCTCGTCGAAGAATCCCGGCCGGATCGGTTGTTCGATCCAGTGCCCGCGGTTGCCCCAGAGCGGGTGTTTCAGCACACCCCGGTTCATCCGGGCCAGGTCCCGCTTCTCTTGCTTGCCTGCGGCGGTTGCCCGGACGGTGAGCCGCCCGGCGCGGCTGCGCAGCTGCGGGACGACCCGCAGGGCACGGTCCAGTACCGGCAGGAATCCGGACGGGATGTAGCTGGGAAGCCCGGCGTGTACGTCCTTCGCGATGGGCTTCACCGCAGCCCTCAGGCCCCGGTCCAGCTCCCGCTTGAGGTCCGCACGCTCCGCATCCCGTAGCGCCCGGGCGATCCGGCGTAGGCCGCTGGCGCCCGTCACGCGGGCCTCCATCAGGAGGTGGCGCGGCTCAGCGTCCCGGCACCCGGCCAGGTCACGGAGACGGTGGCCTTGTCGCCGACGGCGTTGCCGAACACCGGGTACTGGCTGACCAGCACGGTGCCGCTGTACTGCGGGTTCGTGGCGCTTGTTGCGCTGCTGGTCGGCTTCAGCGTGAGGGCGGTGGTGGACCCCAGTAGCGGCCAGAGCGTCGCGTCCACGATGCTCGCCGCGAAGTCCTGGTTGAACTCCACGGTCACGCTCCAGTCCTTCAGCCCACCGATGCGGGAGCGGTACGTGTCGCCCATGGCGGTGTCGTCCAGCTCATCGGCTGAGGTGCTGAGGGATACGGAGGTGACCCAGTCGGACAGGTCCACGCTGTTCACGGTCACGACCGCATCGATAAAGGCGAAGGTTGCCACGGTGGCTCCTCATACGAAAGAAGCCACCCGGCGGGGGTGGCTTGGGGAATGCGGGGAAAGCGGAGGGTTACTGCACGCCGATCGCGGCGCCGATGCTGAAGGTGCCCGTGATCGCCGAGATGTTGAGCCGCCAATGCGTCTCGCCGACCAGCGCCCCCGGCAGGCGGGTCATCCAGGTGCCGCCGGCGGTGGTGAGCGGGCCGATCGTCGCCTGTGTCGTCGCCGACGGGAAGTTGCTGGCGGTGTCGCTCTGCAGCTGCAGGGTGATCGTCGTACCGGCGGAGAAGATGTGCACCGCGCAGTACACGTACTGGGTGCTGGTGGGTGCGCCGAGGTTCAGGACCGAGCCGAGTACGCCGGTGGCGTTGACGGACTGCTTCGCGGCGGCCAGCTGGCCACGGACCACGCCGACACCGTTCGTGCCCATCAGACCGAGGCTGAACGGCGTCATCTCACCGATGGCGCCGAACGCCTGGTAGGTGAACTCGCCGGCCTGGAACATGTACGCCGTCGCCGCAGCCACGCCGGTCGGGGTCATCGTGACAACTCGGTCTGCGGTACCCAGCGCACCGATGGCCTGCGGGTCGGGGGCGGCTGCTGTGGCGGACTGCCAGAACCCAGCCAGGCTGGACTCCACCGACTTCAGGCCACCCTTGCGGGAGCGGTATCCGCCGCCGCCGAACGTCGTCGAGTCCAGCTCTTCGGCGCTGGCCGACAGGCTGATCTGGTTGAGGTCCGTCGTCCAGTCGTAGTCGTGGATCCAGGTGGTCGCGTCGACCAGTGCGAACGTGGCCATCTACTCGGTCCCCTTCGTGTGCACGACGAGCCGCAGCGTGGCGCCGACGTAGGTGGTGTTGCCCAACTGGTAACCGGCCCCGTAACCGGACGCGCCGGAGACGTGGGCGTCGGTGTTGCTCAGGCCCAGCGCCCGGTTGGCGAAGATGACCTGCCGAATCGAGCTGGTGCCGGCGCCGGTGATGTAGTCGTCCAGTCGGTCCTGTGCGGTCTCTAGCACCGCCGCCGGCACGAGTACGAGCAGGTCGAATTGCCATGTGTCGGCGCCTCGTCCCATGGCCACATCGAAGTTCGCGGTGTCGTCTTCGGACGGACGGACCACGACGATGTCTCCCGACGCCGAACCGGGCACGGTGCGGTGCACGTTCAGACCGGTCAGGTTCGCTTCCAGGGTCGTCTTCACGCCGGTTCGGATACTGCGCAGCGAAGCCACGTCACACCGCCCGAACGCTGAGCTTGATGTACGGGCCGAGCAGGTCCATCACGTCCGGGTCCATGCGTCGGCTGATCCGTACCGTGCCGAAGCTGTTCTCCCCGGCGATCCCGAAAATCGCCTCCTTGCGTTTGAAGAGGGCCGCGGCCCTGATCAGGCACGCCTCCGTCACCTCGTCCGGCACCGCTGACCATCCGAACTTGGCGGTCACCTGAAGCGTGGTGCGGTACACGTGGACGGGGAACAGTTCGGTGTCGACGGCGGTGATGCGCCACCACGCGTACGCCGTCGACTCGCCGTCCGCGTTCAGCGGTTCGAGCTGGTACTGGTCGCTGGTCCAGGTGGTGGCCCACGACCCGTCACCGGTGGTGTCTGTCCGGATGATCAGCCCGGTGGTGGTGGAGATGTCGTGCACCCATGCCATGTACGCGTCATCTGGCCGGTACACCTTGGTCTGCGCCGTGGGGTCCTGCCAGAAGCGGCGGCCAGTGTGCCGGTCGATCGCCCTGGACGTGGCGTTGATCGCGCGCTCCAGGTCCGCCAGCGGCAGCGTGCTGGTGCCATCGCCGAGTTGGGTGCGCAGCTCGGCGACCGTGCAGTACCCGTTGGTGACGGCCACAGCTCACCTCACTGGTAGATGACGGACGCCTCGGCGGACGCGCCGGACAGGGTGGCGTGGATGCCGCCGGCGCAGTACACGCCGTGCATGTCCATCACCACGCTCGTGCCGTTCGCGACCGCGTTCAGGGTGAGGATCACGGTGCCGCCGGAGCCGCCGGCGCGGATGACCACGCTGGACGCTGCGGCGGCGGGGGTGAGGACCACCGCACGCAGGTACGCGGCGGCGGTGGTCACATCCCCAGTGGTGGTGCGGCGCAGGATGTTCGCAGACATCAGCTGGACCGGTTGCGGCCGCCGCGGTGCTGCCGGTCGGCGGTCGGCTGCTGCTGCCGCTCACCACCGTCGTCAGCCTTGGTCTCGGCCTTCGCCTTCGCCTTGGCTTCGGCCAGGCAGCCGGGCGAGTCTCGGTTGACCCACTCGGCGTCGGCGGGCTCCAGCTCGACGACGTCGCCGGCCTGCCAGGGGCCGAACTGCTGGCCGTCCCGGCGGGAGCTGTACGCGTGGTTGATCGTGTACTTCATGGCTCAGATCCCGTCCAGGTAGAGCAGCACGTACACGGTGACCCCGAGGTCGGCGGTGGTGCCGTCCCAGGTGCCGCCGCTGGTGATCTCGGCGCCGATGAGGTCGCCAGCGACGAACGTGGCGGTGCCGCGGGCTGCTGTGTCGGTGGCGCTCTGCGCCGTGGTGATGGACAGCGTCGGGTCGGTCTTCTCTGTGCCGTTGACCGTGGGCCCGACCGTCAGCGTGCCGGCGGTCGCTGCGGCGGACAGCCGAGCCGTGACGGCGACGATCTCGCCGGCGAACGGCATCACGTACCCGTCGACGGCGTTGCCGGCGGCGGCGTTGACCTCGGCGATGGGCAGCTGCACGTCGGTCTGCGACGCCGCGACAGCGTCCTGCATGAACACCAGCGACACCAGCTGGCCCTTGGCGATGGTGCGATCGATCTGCATCGGAGGGTCCTCCTCAAGCGGAAGGGGCCACACCGGACGGTGCGGCCCCTCCTCGGACGGATGGGTCAGACGGAGATGTCGTAGGCGACCGCGGCCGCCTCGATGCCGGACGCGGCACCGGTCGGCGTGAACCGACCGAAGCCCAGCCGCAGGCTGTACACGATGCGGGTCTGGTCGCGGGCGGGGAGCCGCTCGGTCTCGACCATGACCCGGCGGCGCCACCCGACCTTGAAGCCGCGGCTGTTGAACGCCACGACCTGGCCCTTGGTGTTGTTGTTCGCCGTGGTCGACAGCTTGCCGTCGGCCTCGGTCTTGCTCACGGCGATGCTGGAGATGTGGCGGTGGCCGAGGATCCGGCCCGCCTCGCCGTTGAACACGGTGGCCTGCGGGCCGTACTTGTCGGCCGTCAGGTACTCGTCGAGCATCGCGATCTTGTCGGCGGTGAACGGGTCCGACACGTACACCAGGTCGTCCGAGTTGGTCGGGTGTCCCCAGTCGACCAGCCGCGTCGAGTCGATCATCAGCGCGCGCAGGTTGTTGAGCTGCGCGAGAGTGATCGCCCCGGCCACGTCGACCGCGTTGGCGGTGTTGTCGACCAGGGCGGCGTGCCGGATGCCATCGAACGCCAGGTAGTGCTTGGTGTCGGCCGGGTCCGCGTCGTCCAGGTTGATATTGCCCGTGGCCGCGTTGGTGTTGTCGCCGTTGAGTACCAGGCTGTCGGCGTAGTGCGCCACCGACAGAGCGGCCTGCCGGCGCAGGAACGGCACGAACGGGATGATGCTGTCCTCGTCCATCTCGCCGGACCACATCTGGTGGATGATGAACTTCTTCGCGTCGACCTGGACCCGCTGCGACCCGGTCTTGACGGTGGTGTACTCGGACGAGTTGTTCGCCGTGTTCTCGCTGACGAACAGCATCTCCGGGATGTCGACCTCGACCGGCAAGTACGCCGTCGGGTCCGTCATTTCGAACGAGTCGATCAGCGGGAACACCCGGCCCAGCTTCCGGGGCGCGTCCCACAGCTCGCCGACGTACTGGGCGCCGACGAGTTGCGAGCCGAAGCCCGACTCGGCGGTGTCCATGGCGCGGATGGCCTGCTGGTAGGCGCTGGTGAGCTCGAACTTGCCGGCCCGGGCGAGTGCACGGTCCGGGCCGTGGAACTCGGTCAGCGGGATCCGCGGGAACAGGTCGTCGAGGGCCCGCCCGTCCATCGTCCGGACCTGCGCCGCGTCCATGTACCGGGCGGTACTGATCGCCTCGAACGTGCGCGTGAGCTCCTCCGACGGGCCCGGGTGAATGCCGCCGCCCTTGCGGGGGTTGCCCCGGTGGCTCGACATCAGGTCGTGGAGGAACTCCACGTCGCTGACACTGAGTCCCCAGCGGGCGTACTTGGTGCCCACGAGCTGAGTCTCGGCCGGGCCCTGCCCGAACCGAATCTTGCGGACGAACTCCTCGTCCTTGCTGAGGTCGTCGACGATGCCCCGGATCATGTCCGTGAGCTTTTCGTCCGAGGTCCGCTCGGCGATGTCCTTCGACACCGCGTCCATGCGCTGCCGGACCTCAGTCCCCAGCGCCTCAATGGTGAGGTCAGGCATGACGCTCCCTGGTCAGGTCGAACGCAGCCAGGAAGCCCCGGGCAGCGTCGTCGGATACCCCGGCAGCCAGCGGCTCCGGGGGGTCTGTGTTCGGGTCGATCGGCTGGCTCGTGGCCTCACCGATCGCTCGTAGCCGCTGCAGCAGCTGGTCGAACTCCTGGGCGCTACAACCGGCGACGGTGGCGATCAGCGCGGGGTCGTCCAGACCCGAACGACCGGCAGTGACCACCGCGTTGGCGTCCATCGGCACCGGCACGACGGACAGCTCCGTGAGCGTCCACGCCGTGGCGACGCCGCCCCGCCAGTACGAGTCCTGCTCGGACTCCCACTCGGTGACTTCGAACCCGATGCTGACGGCGTTGAGGTAGCCGGCGCGCATCTTCCGCTCGACCTCGACGGCGAACTCGTCGCCCGCGTCGAAAGCCAGCTCGCCGGACAGCGTCGACCCGTCCGCCGTGATGGATTCCGGGTCGACCCGGCCGATGGGTAGATTCGTCCGGCCGTAGTAGGCGTGCCCGTAGCCCAGCACCGGATTGGACCGGAACCGGGCGAGCTGAGCACCAGACATGCGCAGGTCGATGCCGTCAGCCTGTCGGCCCTCGCTGGCCATGATGACCCGCAGTGGCACCCCGTCCCGTACGGCGGCCCGGTCGACGTGGCCGTAAGCGCGGTGGATGGTCGTCATAGCCTCGCTCCGTTGATCGCGAACTCAGCCAGGAAGCGCCTGGCCTGCATGTGGTCGACGAGGGTGGCCGCCTTCTCGCCGGACACCTGCGGCGCCGGGGTAGCCGGGTTGACCTCGTCGTCCGGCAGTGACGCGGCCGGCTTGTCCGGGGCGGACGGCAACTGCAGCTGCCCGTCGACGACCGGCGCCTTGTTGACCGGCAGCCACGGCTGATCACCCCACGGCACCGACGGCCAGCCCTTCGACTTACGCCACTCGTTGATCGTGATGGCGCCCCGGTCGAGGGCCTGCGCTTCGCGGGTCCAGCTCTCGGTGGCGCTCTCCTGCAGCGCGGACACCTCGGTGAAGTCGTATGCGCAGTGGTCCGGACCGCCCCTGAACCTCGTCAGGTACTGCTCCTCGATCTCCGCCGCCCGGAAGTTCGCGTCCGGCCTGAGCGCGCTGTCCCACGCGATCCGCTCGAACTCCCGCGCGTTCGCCAACGTGGCGTGCTCCAGGTCGTTGAGCAACGGTGACGGGATGCCGTACGCCCGGCACACCTGCCGGAACGACATGTTCAGGCCGGCCACGAACTCGGCGTCCTTCGGCGTGATGCTCATCTGCTTGAACTGCGCCTCATACCGCAGCACGGCCCACCGGTGCGCCTTGTCGGCACCCGTCATCCGCCGCTCCAGCTGCTGCTGCAGATCCTCGGCCTGCTCGGCGGAGAACGTCACCTTGTCCGCCGGCGGGACGATGAGCCCTGCGATCTGCAGGCCCTGCTTGAACAGGGCGCTGTTGCTGCGCATCATCGACTCGGACGTGTCGGCAGCCAGCCGGGCGGCCGCCAGCGGGGACAGCGCGCTGAACTCGTCGATCGGGTTCGGGTAGCGGAACCACACGATCTCGTGCGGCTCGAACGGGATGATGTCGCCGCTCACCGAGTGGTACGCGTAGCCCTGGATGTACCCGGTCTCGTGTGGGATCGGCCGTACCCGGCTCGGCTTGAGCCACCAGATCTCGCCCGGCTTACCCCGCTCGCCTGGTTCGAGAGCCCAGTACGACTCGCCCCACAAGCCCATCGAGAACTCGTCCATCCGGGACAGTCGAGCGCTGGTCCAGAACGGGTTCACCTTGCGGTACTGCTGGACTGCCCAGTGGTCGGCGATCTCCAGCTTGTCCGAGCCGCGGCCCCGGTAGAACTTCAGGTTCAGGCCGGACATCATCCGGGCCCGTAGCGCCACCACGCTGTACACGTCATTGCTGGTGACGGCGTAGTTGCCATACTCCTCGGGCGAGAAGCGGTCGTCGGAGTGGCCGTAGGCGTACTCCGGTGAAATCAGCTCACCCTTGCCGACCGGCCACGCCCGCTCGCCCCGGCGCTGCTCTGCTCGCCGCTTGCGGTCGGCGACCCGCTGGATCAGGTCCATCAGGTCCGCCCACCGGCGGCCGACCAGCCCTCGGCTGCGGTGTAGAACGCCCAGCCGAGAACCCAGCCGACGGCCCAGACTGAACGGGCGAGCGCCCGCACAGTCCAGCGCAGCGAGTACCCGACGGCGAACGGGAGCGCCATCAGCACGACCAGGGCGACGCGGCGCCAGTCGACGGATCCCGTCCGAGCCTGAATGCGATCCACAGTGGCGGCCAGGGTGGTCACGGTGCCTCCTACGCCATCAGGGATCCGGTCAGCTCGACCGGGCCGGAGTCGATGTGCGCGGTCTGCGCGAAGCCGTACAGGGCGTTCGTCACGGCGACCAGCGGCGTGATGTTCACGGTGGCGTTGCGGCGGTCCCACGCGAACCCGTCGCCGATGCTGCGCCGCGTCGCCCCGGCGATCGCGGTGGTCAGTTCGGGTTGGCCGATGTGCCGAAGCACCCGGCCGCCCGGGTCAACGCCGGATACGGCGTCGTAGAACTTCCCGTATGCCCGGGCCACGTCGGTTGCCCCTACGGTGTGGACCTCGATGCCGGCCGCCTCGATCTCCGGGATCAGCGACCCGGCCGGACCGCCGGGGTCGACGACCACGGCGCATGGACTCCACTTCCGCGCCAGCTGTGCGAGCCGCTCCACCACCCATCCCGTGCCGGGGCGGGCGTCGACCAGCTCCACATGCAGCCGGCCGTCACTGCGCCGGCCGGCACCGCCGATGGACGCCTGCCCGCGATCCCAGGACGCGTCGAGCGCGAACGCCCGCGGACCGTCGATCATGCTGCGTCCGTCGAGCGCGGCTTCCCAATCCTCTACCGGGATGACCTGGTAGCCCTGGCTGAGGTCCGGTGGCCAGATGCCGAGCCGTTCCCGAGCGAACCCGGCCGGCGACATCGCGGCCCGCTCCCGCTCGATCGTCTCCTCGGTGATGCGGTGCCCGTAGGCTGGGTTCGTGGTGGCCCACAGCGTCCGGTTGTCGAGGTCGACGCCGGACAGGTCGTCCAGGCGGCCGTCGGCGCCCCAGTCGAGGTAGGCCAAGCTGGTCGGCCCGCTGCTGTCGAGCGCGCGGCGGCGGACGCTGAACAGCTGCCCGCCGGACACGGCGTCGAGCGGCGGCGAGCTGGTGTACCAGATCTGCGGGTTCGGCCGCGCCGACAGGACAGGCATCTGCGCCTCGACCTGCTCCGCGGTGAGCGCGTACGCCTCATCCCAGATCAGGCAGTCGGCGCTGAACCCGCGGCCGGCACCCTTCGATCGAGCGATGAAGCGCAGCCGGCTGCCGTTGAGCAGCTCGATGCCTTCCTCGCCGTTGGTGTTCACGACCCGCTTCACCTTGCGGCGCAGGTCGTCGCACCCGTCGATCAAGTTGCGGACCCGCAGGAACGCCTCCATCGCGGTGCGGTACTCGTGAGCCGAGTGCAGGATCAGCCGCTCACCGAACAGGTACAGCCCGGCCAACTCGCGGGCCTCCAGGATCGCGCCCTTGCCGTTCTGCCGGCTGACCAGCACGGCGACCTCGAACGCGGACCACCGCCCGTCGCTGCGCTCGCCGAGTCCGTGCCTCAATCCCAACTGCTGCCACGGGTCCAGATGCAGACCGGCCAAGTCCGCGAGGTCGATCGCGTCAGCACCCGACGAGTAGACGTAGGGCGGATACCTACAGACCCGCGGCTGCGCGTCGCGCCTCTCGGCGAGCTGCGAGGTCATCGGCGCCCGCCTCCTTCGGCTGCTCCGGCGCTGCACCCTTACCGATAGACTGCCGCAACTCGGACACGAGCCCCTTGAGGGCGGTCTGCTGCTGCCTGGCCTCGGCCAGGACCCCAGTGACGACGACCCGGACGATCGAGCCGTCCTCGTTGAGTGCCCGGAAGCTCAGCCAGGCTTCTTCGTCGCCGCGCAGGATCCGGTCCAGGGCCTCCAGGCGGTCGGCGATCCGGCACGCCTCTTCGGCGAGTACCCGCTCAGCCGGTCGCAACGAAGTGCCAGGGGTGGCGAGATCAGCCCACAGTCGACGTCCGCGCGCCCCCAGCCCAACCGGGCCGGGTGTTACGGCGTTACGCGTGACGGGTTCCGTAACGGTCACGGCTTCGACTGGCTGGCAGCGGCTCCGGTCGCAGAGCGAGTGATCGCCGCGCTTGTGTGCCCGGTGCCGCCGCTGACGCTCCGCATTGCTGCTCACGGCACCACCCGCCCTCTGTCGGCCTCGCGGGGGGAGATAGGGAGCC
>Ga0164241_10003929_pt1 | contig 14687 bp, 11 predicted proteins | sample OricomyardsoilBY_FD_108780 | JGI IMG/M metagenome (GOLD analysis project Ga0164241, IMG submission 108780) | Backyard soil microbial communities from Emeryville, California, USA - Original compost - Back yard soil (BY) | ecosystem: Environmental > Terrestrial > Soil > Unclassified | place: USA...
CCCGCGCGCGGGGCGGCCGGCTTGCCTGCTGCGGGTGCCGGCTCTATTCTGCCGACGCGCTGCAGCCTCAATAGAACCCGGCTTTTCTTGAAAAAACTCATCCTTCTCTCCGTCATCATCGCCGCCATCGCGTTTCCCGCGCGGGCCGCGCGGGCCAAGGATGGGCACGCAGGCTTCAAGAAGGCCCTGCTTCACGTGGTGATCTTCGAGTTCGTGTACATGCTCCTCATCACCCAGGTCTGGTTCCGGCTGTAGGCCCGACATGGCCGGTGAGCAAAGGCTTAGCCCCGACGCCAAGATGGCGTTCATCGCTTTGCTGGTTCTGGCTGGAATCGCCTCGGCCATCAACGTAGGCTTCATCGGTTGGTTGGTGGGGCCCATCTGCATCGCGCTGGCGTGCTTCGCCGTCGCGCGCGCGCCGCTGCGTTACACCATGCTGGCGCTGATGTTCTTCGCCCTGGTTCTGGAGAACCCGGCAGAAGGTCCAGCCTGCACCAAGTGGTCGACGCCGTTTCTCCCCATCGGCGCTCTGCTGCTGCAGCACTTCAAGTCGACCATTGGCTTCGGGCCCATCGGCGGCATGGACGTGATGCTGGTAACGGCCTCGCTGGTACAATATTCACGGCGGCGGCGGATCACCGGCCCCATTGGCACGCCCCGACCCATGATCCGCCTGGCGCAGCTGACCTTCGCCACCATCGTCTTCATGGTGCTCGTCGGTAAGTGGCGGGGCGGGGAGACGTCCTTCGCGCTCTGGCAAATCGATCGCGTCATCTACCTGCCGGTAGTGTTCTTGCTGTGCCAGGCCGCGTTCACCCAGCCCAAAGACTACTTGGCCATCGGCAAGGTGGCGCTAGCGGCAGCGGTGACCCGCGCCATCATGGCCATCTGGGTGCGACTGACCGTGCCGTACACGGTCGACCCCGATACGGGGCTGAGCTCGCTGCCCTACGCCACGACCCACAACGACTCGATGCTGTTCGCGACCGGCTCGGTCATCTTGGTCTCTCTGCTGCTTCAGCGCGCAGGCAAGAAGTACACGCGCATTGCCCTGCTATTTGGCCCAATTTTGCTCGGCGGCATGCTGGCCAATACTCGCCGCATCGTGTGGGTGGAGATCATCCTCGTGCTCACGACGCTCTACTTGATAAGCGATACGAACGCGGTCAAGCGCAAGCTCAACCGCATCATGCTGCTCTTGGCGCCCGTGGTGGCCGGTTACGTGGCCGTCGGCTGGGGCTCGCAAGGCGGCATCTTCAAGCCCGTACAGGTGATCCGCTCCGCCGTCGACTCCAGCGCCGACGCCTCGACGGCCTGGCGCGACCTCGAGAACTTCAATCTAGTCTTTACGCTGCGCCAGTTCCCGCTCACCGGCGTCGGCTACGGCAACCCCTTCTGGGAAATGTGGCCGATGCCGGAGGTGCCCTACGACCTCGAGAAATACGTGCCCCACAACAGCATCTTGGGCTTGTACTGCTACGGCGGCTTCGTCGGCTACGCCGGTCTCACCGCCCTGTGGGTCGGCGGCATCTACTTCACGATCCGCGCCTACCACCACTGCAAGGCCCCGCTCGAAAAGTCGGCGGCGCTGGCCGGGTTCGCGGCCATCCTCGTCTATTATTTCCAGTGCTTCGGTGACATGGGCCTCGGTAGCTGGACGGGGGTCTATCTGGTCGCTCCCGCCATGGCGGTTGGCTGCAAGCTCACGGTCGCCAGCGGCGCCTGGAACATGGCCGCGCGAAACAAGCGCGCGGCGCGCGCTTTCTCTCCGTCCCAAGTCAGCCGTTGAGCGACGTCATGGGTTGGCGTTCACTCGTGACACGCTGCCTGTTGCTCGCTTGTAGCTCTGCGTGCACCCGCGCCAAGCCTCCCCCACAAGAAGCACCGGCCACGAGGCTCCCTGTAAAGCTGGGCCTCGACGAGCCTTGGGAGTGGAACGGAATCATCGGCACCGGGCAAAGCCTCGCTGTCGGCGTGGAAGGCCTACCGCTGCGCGCCACTCAGCCCTCGTACCGAAACCTCGAGCTGGAGCTGCCTGGCGGCGCTTTCCCAACGAACAGCAGCGATGACCGGCTCTCCGTCGCGCCGCTGCGTGAGCCGCTGCGAAAGTTTGCGTCGGGCTACCCGGCGCCGTATCCCGGCAACATCTACGGCGAAACGCCGCACACCTGCATGGCCAGCCAGATCACCTCGCTGGTGCTGTCGGCCAGCGGCGGCCAAGGTGATTACGTCAGCGTGCACAGCGTGGTCGGCGAGTCCGGGCAAGCCCTGCGCTCGCTGCTCAAGGGCGCCATCCCGAGGGACGACACCGGCCTGGCCTACGCGGCCTCGTTGTTCGAGTTACGCGCCTTGACCCGGCTCGCGCGAGAAGCGAAGCGCAGCTTCGGGGTGGCTGCCATCGTGCTCACCCACGGCGAGTCCGACGCGGAAAACCCCGACTACGAACAGGGTCTGCGGAGGCTGTGGCAAGACTACGCAGCCGATGCGGCGGCCATCACCCGACAGCAACGGAGCCCGCTGCTGCTACTGACGCAACAGAGCTCGGTCCCCAACCGCCCGGGTTCGGTCGCCGCGTCGGCTCTCGCCGCCTGGCGCGCTAGCCGCGCCGAGCCCGCGCACATCGTCTGCGTGGGGCCTCGCTATCAATTCGAATACGCGCCCGACGCGATTCACCTGCAAAGCTTGGGGTACGATCGGCTCGGGGAAAAATACGGGCAGGTGTTCTTCGAGCGCAGCGTGCTCGGTCGCGACTGGCAACCGCTCGCTCCGACCTCCATCGAGCGTCGCCCGGGCGTGGTGAGCGTCGGTTTCCACGTGCCGGTGCGGCCCCTGGTCTGGGACGAAACGATGCCGTCGTCGTACCCCGCCGGGCACGCGTGGGCCAACGGACGCGGCTTCGAGCTACTGGTAGACGGAGCCCCCGCGCGCATCGAGGCCGCGGAGATCCACGGCGATCGCGTCGACCTGCGAACCAGCGCTACGGGGCGCCTGGTCGTCCGCTATGCGGCGACCGCCCGCGCGCAGCCTCGGAGAGGCGGCACTTGGCGCTGGGGGCAGCTGCGCGACTCCGATCCGTTCGTTGGCGCCACGACCCGCACACCGCAGCCCAACTACGCCGTCACCTTCGAGATGACGGCCCCGTAGGCCGCGCGCGCGAGCCGTTACCGCTCGACGTAGCGCCACATTCCAGATTTGTGCCCGCCCAGCACCAGAATCCAGTGCTGGCCATCGAACGACGCGGCGTTGCCGTAGGGCGGCGCGCCGAGCATTCCGGCAGGCTCGTCCGCATATTTGGCCCAGTCCGTGCCGTCGCTGCGCGTGGCCCGCAGCAGCTTCGGTCCATCGCGGTAGTTGGAGTAGAGGTAGTTCTCGGTCCCGATGACGGCGCTGGTGTAGCCGCTGTTTTGCTCGGCCCAATCCCAGGTATCGCCCTTGTCGGCGGTGCGTCGAACGCCGTTGAAGCCAGGTACGTACAGGACTCCGCTCTTCGGATCCAAATAGTGCTGGAAGGAGCCGTGGGCGTGCTCGTGGGTGTCGACCTTCTTCCACGCCGCAGGGTCGATCTTACCGTTCACGCGACCGGCGGTCGTCGTCTTCCAAATTCCATTCTTGCCGTCGTTGCGCTGCGCGATGGTCAGCCAGGTCTTCTCGTCGAACGGCATGATGTAGTGAGAATTGCCGAACCCAGCCGGTGGTGCGTGGACCACCCAAGTCTTGCCGCCGTCGGTGCTCTCGCCAAAGCCGCCATCGTTCGTCTGAACGTCGCCGGCGCCCTTGAAGCCATAGTGATAGGTGACGAGCAGGTGATTGGGCGGGTTGTCCGGCAAGACGATGGCTTGATAAGCGTCGACGTTGCCGAAGGGGCTGTACGGCTCGAAGGCCTTGTCGTTGACGAACATATCCGTCCACGTTTTGCCGCCGTCCACCGACTTCCACATGCCGTAAGCGCCGAAGCCGGCCGGGCAGAAAAGAGTGGGCGGCGTCTCCGGATCGCGCTGCGGGTTCGGATCGATGGCCGCGCCCCACGGCGTTCCTTGCAACGCGGCGGTGGTGTTGACGTCCTTCCAGTTCAAGCCGAAGTCGGTCGACTTGAAGACGAAGGTGGTCTTGTTGTCGGCGGGGCTCACGAACGCATAAAAATCGCTGGGCCGCACCGGATCGACGACCACCGTCTGCGCGCCCCCCGCGTCCGAGGCGTAGCTAATCGGCGGCAAGGATACGCTGACCCATTCGCCGGGTGGGCCACCGCTCGCTTGATCGGTGATGATCATGCGGCTCTCGGCCGAGGAAGAGCTGTCGGCCATGCTCGTGGCCCGCACGTGACACACGGCCGGCTCCGGCAGCGCCTCGGGCGCAGTGTACAGGCCAGCGTCCGAGACGGAGCCGCAGTCGGCTTCGGTGACGGACCAGCTGACGGCTCCGTCGGGCGCGTCGACGACGACCGCGCTCAGCTGCAACGTCTTGCCGATGAAGATGGTGAAAGCCGGGGGATCGATGGTGACGGCGGGACGCACCACGTTCGGCATGCCGCCCGTCGTGCTCGTCGCACCCATGCTCGTCGCACCCGCGCTCGTACCGCTACCGGCGCCGCCGCCGGCTTCAGCGCCTGCGCTCGCAGCGACGCCAGTGGCCTTGGGTGCCTGCTGACCCCCGCCGCAGGCCAAGACAAGGAGGCTCGCTACCAGACAACTGCTCGACCCGCGCATCTTCCGTTTCCTTTGACGGTCAGAAACCCGTCAGCTTAATGACTAACCCTGGCTACGACGCGGCGCACGCAGTTTCCGTCAGAATCGCTGGACGTTCGTGACTGTCTGGTCGGTCGATAGCCGTGGAGCCAGCAGAGACGGCCATTCGCGCAGGCAGTTAATCAGACGAATTTCACGCGCTCTTAGGGCCCGCGAATGGCCAAGTCAGTCGCGGCCCCTTAGTAAGAATTTCAACGCCCAGGGCGATGCGCGCCCCGCCGAGGCCCGAAGGCCGCTTACTCGCTTGCGTCGAAGTCATAGCGCAGCACCGCGGTCGGCTCTCCGTCCGCACATGTCTCGTGTGAGATGAAAAATGCTTTTCGCTCGGGCGAGTAGGCCAGGGCCCGCGGCCGAAACGGCAGCGGCGGGCTCACGGGCCTCCAGGTGTCCGCGTGATCGTCGGAGACCACTATGTATCGCCTGCTGACACTGGCGATGCGCCCATCGGGTAGCTCGATCGGCGCGACGGAGATCTCGGAGCCGGTCGGGGTCGCCTCTTCCCACGTCTCGCCGTCGTCGGAGCTGCGCAGCATCTGTCCGCCCATGTCGCCCGACCAATAGATATTGCCGTCACTGGCGACGAGCGGTTGCCAAACACCGCCGCCTTCACCCACTTGCTCCCAAGACTCACCAGCGTCGGTCGTACGAAAGATGCCAGTGATGCCGCCGCCAAAATCCTGAGTGCCGAGCAGGAACGTGCTCGCGTCGAGCACTAGCGGGAAGCTCGAGACACCGGCGTTCGATGGCAGCGACGAGCCAATTTCTTCGAACGTCTCTCCTCCGTCCTTGGAGAGATAGAGCATGCGACGTTGCTCGTGCCCACCCGCCAAGATCACGTTGCGTTTGGGATCCGTGAAGTCGACGCTGACGAGCTCGTTGTGACGCGGGTCGCCGAGGCGCTTGAACGTCTCGCCGTGATCCTCCGTCTTGAACAGACCGGAATCGTAAATACCAGCCTCCCAGAACACGTCCGCATCGTCCGGATCGAACACCAACGCCGTCGGGATATTCGGAATCGGCTCCGAGCCAGCGCCGGTTCCGAGCTCGGTCCAGGTCTCTCCGCCGTCGCTCGTGGCCCACAGCCCGTGCGCGCCGATGCCGGCGATCAGCAAGTCTTCACCGGGTTTGGCCGACAGTAGGTACGTGTTGCCGCACGTTTCCGTGGGGCCCGTCACCAGACTTGCGAGGTTGGTGGTGACATTGACCCACTCGTCACCATCCCCGGGCGAGCCGCCGGCGTTCGGGTCGACCGCGCCGCCGCCGGATCCGTTGCCACCGGTGGCGTTGGTACCGCCACCGCCGCTGGGCTCGTTGCCGGCAGGGTCAGGGCAACTGGTGATGAACGTGCAGCCGAGGTTCAACGTCGCACTAACGAGCACGCAAGCAGCCCATTTCGAAGCCATTGACGCCGTCTTCTACCATGGCCCGACTGCTCGGGCCATGGCTGGGCGGCCTGCGAGGGTACCAGCGCTCGTCGCGGTCACGCGCTGCGATGTTCGAGTGCTGGCCGTCGCGGTCGAGGCGAAGTGGCCGAGGCAGCACGGAGAACGGTTGCCACTTTCGGGTCGACCAGAGAACGATGGGATTTCCCGCGGCAGCTGGGCTAGTCGTCTTTTGGGCAATACCGCTCCAACGGCGCGCGCCGAGCGGAGCGCGGACGTGGGACCAAGCCCGGGAAGCGACGCACCAATGAAGCACCGAGACACGACACGTCATCTCATGGCTCTTGCCGCTCTTCTGTCCGCGCTCGGAGTGACCTCGGCGGCAAAGGCCGCGACGGAGCCGGACCGCAAGGCTGCCCGCGAGCAACTGGGGCAAGCTCAGGGCCTCAAGAAGCAAGGGCAGCTCACGGAGGCTCTGACCAAATTCGAGGAAAGCCAGCGGCTCGATCCCAAGCTGACGACCTTGATGGAGCTTGCCGATTGCGAAGAGCAGCTGGGCAAGCTGGTCGAGGCCGAAAGTCACTTCGCGGCCGCGCGTGACAAAGCCGCCCACGACGAGCTGCCTCAGTCGAAGGCCAAGGCCGAGGCACGGCGCGCCGCGGTCGAGAAGCGGCTGGCTCACCTCACGCTCCAGCTTGCGGCCGACGCGCCCGCCGACGCCCAAGTCTTTCACGACGATGTGCTGCTCGACACCGCCTCGCTTGGTTCCTCGCTGACCGCCAACCCAGGTGAGCACCTGATCGTCGTGAAGGCCGCCGGGCATGAGGACGCCCAATTCAGTCTCAAATTGGCCGAAGGCGACAGCCAGACGGTCACGATCGTGGTCGGGCCTCTGACCGCGAAACCAGCGCCACCGCCGCCGCCACCGCCACCACCCAAGGTCGCACCGGCGCCCATGGTCGCCACCGCCGACGTCTCGAGTAGCTCGGGATCTAGCCGGCGCACGCTCGGCGTCGTGGTGGGCGCCGTAGGTGTCGCTGGCATCGGAGTCGGCAGCGCGCTTTGGTACGTGGGCTGGCGAGACAGCAACAGCATAGGTCCCACCGCCGACCAACAGCTGCTGTTCGGGCAGATCTCGGCGATTGGCGGGGGCGCGCTGCTGGTCACCGGTATCGTGCTGTTTGCGACCGCGCCCAGCGGCAACGCGCCCAAAGACACGGGCATGAAGCTCACGCCCACGCTCAGCGTGGGCCGAAGCGCCACCATGCTCGGCGCCGCGGGCCAGTTTTGACGAGCGAGCGCTAGTCGAACTCGGTCGCTAGCGCGGGCTGCTCGCGGTGGCGAAAGGCCCGCGAAATCTGCGTCGCCAACACGCGCGTGTGTGACAGCGGCGGCAGCGCGTCTTCACGAAAAAAACCCACCGCTGTCGTCTCGAGGCTGGTGGTTTCGCTGCCGCCGGTCAGCTCGCACCAGAAGAATAGCTTGTAAACGTGAAACAATAGCGGGCCGTGTGGGTGCTTGTTGCGATCTACGACGGCAAACAGCTTGCGCGGCACGCAATCGAAGCCCGACTCTTCCTTGACCTCCCGCCTCGCCGCCTCGGCGGGGGACTCACCCAGGTCGACCCAGCCTCCCGGCAGCGTCCACAAGCCGTCCGAAGCTTCGCGCACGAGCAAGATTTCGTCGCCGCGAAATACGGCCGCGCGTACGTCCAGCTTGGGGCTGGGCGGCCCCGTTTCTAGCCGCAGCGCCTCTGTCACGTCGGCCAAAGGCCGCCCCGTGAGCCGCTCGGCCATCTCCTCGGCGATAGCCGCGACCTCGCGGAAGCGCTCCAGATCATAGGCGTCCTTGGAGTAGGTCAGCCCATACTGCGCGACCACGCGCAGCCGCCGAAACCACTCCGCCGTCGGGTCATTGCCAGTGGGCGCCATCGCCGCTCACGTTAGCGCAAAGAACGTGGTGCGCGCGCGGCCACCTGCCCGCCTGGCAAATTGACCAGCCCCATGGCAGACGCGCGGCGTGTCGCGGAGCCGCTCTGAGCGCAACCGTGGGACGTCAGACAGTAGCGAGGTCTCGGGCCACCTTGAGGGCGCGGTGGCGCCAGGTGTGATGCTCGCAGATGGCGCTGCGGGCGCGCTGCCGTAGCGCCGCCGCCTCAGCGGGGTGCTCGAGGTAGTAGCGGGCCTTCTCCGCGAGCTCGCCGGGGTAGTACTCGACGAAGTGCTGACCTGGCGCGAGCGGCGGTCCGGGTTGATAGACGTTCGTTCCGCTCGGGCAGAAGCTCCAACCGCCGCGTAAGTCGGTGCTCTTGCGTTTGGTGCAGTAGAGCAGGAGGCCCCCCGATGCCAAGCAGTCGAGCGAACGGAAGTGCATGCCCTCGCCCTCGTGCAAATTCATACGCGAGCTCTCGTAGGCCTCCGCCATGTCCGCTGGCTGCTCCAAGAAGCCGCGGTAATGCGGCGCGAACTCTGGCCAGGCCGACCAGCCCGGAGTTCCGTAGATGCGTAGCGAATGCCCGGCGCGGAGCGCTTCGTTCACCATGTTGGGGCGGAGCCCCGTGCGCGGCAAGCGACCGAGAATATCGTATTTGATGACCGGATCGTCCACGAGGCGGCCACCGGTCGCCGCCTCGACGATCCGATTCGCCTCCGCCCAGTGCGTCTCGTGAGTGACCCGCGGCGGCTCGAGCAACGTATTTAGCCGGTGCTCCGTCGCGCCCAAGTAGTCCAGATACGGGCTCAAGAAGGCGCGAAACGACAGCGGCCGCTGCGTGCGAGACAAATTGCGATTCAGCTCCTGCTCGGACCAAGGCGCGGGTACGTGCCCCGCCACGCTGACGTCCGACGCGAAAGCGACGGCTCGTGGCGCGTACGTGCTCGGACACGTGCCGGGAGGCAGCCAGTCGGCGAAGGTGTCGTAGGGAAAGGACGAGACCCAGCCCGTCGTGAAGAAGTAGGTGATGTCGCTGCCCTTGATCTGCGCCTCGGCGCGGCCCTGAAAGTCGACGATCCAGGTCACGTGTCGCACCGCGCGCGGCAAGAACGGCACCTCCGAGCGGGTCCGGTTCATCTCGAAGACCACGTCGGTCCCGTGGAGGCGACACCATTCGAGCAGCTGCGCCTCCCCGAGCAGCTCGGTCGTACCGTTCACGTCGAAGCCCGCTTGCGCGAAGCCCTCGAGCATTTGCGGCAGCAGCCCCCGGTAGAAGCCGGTGGGCCGTGGCAGGAAGATGGACAGGCGCCGCGCTCTCATCGAAGGTTCAATTCGGGGACCGCCCCGCTTGCGTCAAGGTTTTGACGGTGGAGGGTCCCACCGGGCGCCGCCATTTGCGGCACGCTCTCGAGGCCCAGGTGAGGACGTACGGCCAATCGTCGAGCCAACTAAAGTAGAGGACTCGCGCGCCGTTGGCCCTGTCGTGCGGTCCTTCGACCGCCAGGAAACGGCCCGCCCGAGCGCGGCGCCCTGACCACCCGTGATGGACGAAAGGGCACTTCGATGTCGAGTCTGATCAAGCTTCGCCGGCAGCCGCACACCGAGGCCACGCCCCCGGCCAGCCTGCGCATCCTGCTGATCTCCCCGAGCTACGCGCCGACTCGCAACACCATGTACTTCCCCATCGGGCTCTCGTACGTGGCCTCGTACATCCGCAAGTTCGGCTACGAGGTCGTGCCACTGAACATGAATCACTGGGACGCCGAAGAACGCTACCGTGAGCTCGGGCGGCTGCTGACCGAAGAGCGCATCGACGTCATCGGCATCACCGGCATCACCATCGCCTTCAACGAAATCGAGCGTATCGTGCAGTTCGCTCGGCCTCGCTCCCCGGCGAAAATCGTGCTCGGAGGCGGCATCACCTCGTGCGAGAGCGAGCTGGTGATGAGCACCATCAAGCCCGACTACATGGTGATAAGTGAAGGAGAGCTGATCTTTCTCGAGCTGCTGCGGACGCTCGAGAAAGGCGGCGACCCGGCCGACGTCAAAGGGCTCTGGTATTTCGAGGGCGGCGTGCCCCGCACGACGGGCGAGGGCGAAGGCATCGGCAACCTGGACGACTTGCCGCAGCCGGATTTGGACCTATTCGGCATGCGCGAGCACCTAGCCATCCAATCGGAGCAGCAGTTCTCGTATCACGAGTCGCATTTGGTTGGCTCCAAGATGTTGCCCATCACGGCCAGCCGTTCTTGCCCGTTTCGGTGCACGTTTTGTTACCACGCGGGCATGGGCAAATACCGGCGCCACTCGGTGCCGGCCACCGTCGAGCACATCAAGGCCAGCATCGAGAAGTTCGATGTTCGCTATTTCATGATTTACGATGAGCTATTTTCCGCCAACAAGCAGCGCATCATCGAGTTCTGCGAGCTGGTCAAAGGCCTGAACATCCGCTGGTACTGCCAGCTGCGCGTAGACCAGATGGATCAGGCCCTCTTACACATGATGAAGGCGGCCGGCTGCCACTACATTTCTTACGGCTTCGAGAGCGGGAGCGACACCGTGCTGGAGAGCATGCAGAAGAAGGTGCGCGCCGAGCAGATCGCCAACGCGGTACGAATGACGCGCGAGGCGCGCATCGGCATTCAGGCCAACTTCTTGTTCGGCGACCCCGCCGAAACCGAAGAAACCCTGCAAGAAACCCTGCAATTCGCGCAAGACAACCAGCTGTACTTCGTCGATTGGTCAGCCGTGATCCCCTACCCCGGTACTCAGCTGTTCGACCGGGCCGTGGCGCGCAATCAGATCCCGGATCGTGAGCTGTTCATCCGCTCGATGGGCAACGTGTCCCAATACCTGTGGAAGCACATGATCAACCTGACCGCCCTGAGCGACGAGCGGTTCATGCAGCTGTACGTCGAGCTCCGCGAGTTGAACGACGAAAACCACCGCAAGGAGCGCACCATCGTCGAGGCGGGCGAAGCAGTCGGGCCCACCAAATCACGGATGACGTTCCGCTGCCCCACCTGCGAGCACGTGGAGACCGACGCGCTCGTGCCGTATCCACCCGAATGCGCGCAGGGCGGCGCCCCGAACCTCAAGAGCCCCATCGGCATTCCGGGCATGAACTTCGTCTGCCGCTCGTGCCTGCGCAAGCACCACATGGTGGCCTCCAGCATTCCGCACGTGGCGCAGGTCTACGCGGCCTTCCAGCAGAAACTGGACGAGCTCAGAGCCAACCAGCGGGAGGTCGTGACGCTGCCGGCGGTCGACCGCTTCTGGGGCGTGTTGTCGCAAGATGTCGACTTGACCGGCCTCAACGTCGTCAGCGTGCTCGATACGCGCGAGCACCGCATCGGGGTGGAGTTCATGGGCCGGACGACGACGCGGCTCACGAAAGAGAGCGCGGCGGCCGAGCGGGGCCGCGTAGCGCTGCTGCTGCCGTGGGTCGAATACGACACGGCCTTGGCCACGCTGCGAGCAGCCGGCTTTCCGCCAGAAGACGTCGTGTGCTGGAACGAATACTTTGCCCGCTCCCTGCTGAGCGAGGAGCAAACGGCGGCAACGCCCGCGCCGCGCGTGGGCTTCGGCGCGCCCCTGCCCGAGACGTTTGCCTCGAGCAAGGTACGTCCCCAACCCGAGCCGAGCGCCGCGGTCGCTTCGGGCGCGCGGACGGGCTGAGCTCGGCGTGTTCTCGCTCGCGGGCAAGGTCGCGATCGTAACGGGCGGCGCCGGGCACCTGGGCAGCGCGATCGCTCGCGCTCTGCTGCTGCAGGGGGCGCGAGTCGTGGTGGCCTCGCGACACCAGGCCAAGCACGAAGCGCTGTGCCGCGAGCTGGGCCCAGCGAGCTCTTCTCTGCCGCTCGACATCGCCAACCGTGAGTCGGTGGCCGCCTGCTTCGGGCAGGTCGAGCGTGCATGGGGCGGCGTGGACGTGCTCGTCAACGCCGCGCAGCGCTCTGGTAGCCTGGACTCCGCCAGCATGGACGCGGCGACTTGGGAGGCTGCTCTGGACGGCGGCGTGAGCGGCACGTTCTGGTGCTGCCAAGCCGCGCAACGCTCGATGCAGCGCCGCGGTGGCGGCAGCATCGTCAATGTCTCGTCCATCATCGCGCACCGCGCGCCCTTGCCCAGCCTCGAAGCAGGCGCCGCCGCGCCCGCCTCCAACTACGCCATGAACAAGGCCGCGGTGCTGGGCCTCACCCGATTTTTGGCCGTGGAATGGGCCCGTTTCGGCATCCGGGTGAACGCCGTCACTCCGGGCGCCTTTCCCCGCGAAGCTCAATCATTGCCCGGTGTTCCGCTCGGGCGCACGGGGCGCGCAGACGAGTTGGGCGGCGCCGTGTTGCTGCTGGCTTCCGACGCGGGCAGCTACATCACGGGCCAAGAGTTGGTCGTGGACGGCGGTTGGTCGGTCGCGCTCTGAACTCATCGCCGTCCAACGTCAGCGGGGGCGATAACGCCTGTCACCAGAATGCCCCGTCTGGGTCGGATGCGCGACGGAATGCCGACCGGTTGGCAGCTGAGCGCGGGCATGCCCTATGCAAACCGCAGGTGACGAGGTTTAGAGATGAAAAATCCTGAGCTCAATTCGGAGCAGCGCGCCGACGCCGTGACGATCACCGCGCTGCGCGTGGCTACCGGCGTGATCCTGGCCGCCCACGGGGCGCTGAAGTTGTTCGACTTGCCGGGCACGGTGCGAGGCTTCGCGGAGCTGGGCATCCCCTACCCGCAGTACGCCGCCTATTTCGCCGTAGCGGGTGAATTGTTGGGCGGCCTGGGCCTGATTTTTGGGCTTTTGACGCGACTGGCGGCGCTCGGCACCTGGTCCACCATGGCCGTTGCCATCGGCTACGTCCACTTCGGACACGGTCTCTTCGCCAAGAACGGCGGCTGGGAGTACCCGCTGGTGCTCGCCCTCGTCTCCTTGTTCTTCGTGACGCACGGCGCAGGCCCCGTGAGCCTCGACGCTCTCTTTTCGCGCAAGCGTGCGGCGCGCCATCACGACTATGCGCGCTCCGAGCGGGTGCGCTCGTACGCATGAAGTAGGCCTAGGCGCCTTCCAAGCCAGCGCCGACGTACCAAAGCTGACCGCGCGCGCTCGTCAGGCCCTGGCCGGTCCCGAAGGGGCCGAGCTCGAGCGCGCTGAAGAGGCGGGCAAGCGGCCCGCGGCGACGCGCAGCAAAGCGCGCCGGTGAACGCCGTTACACGCACCACGCGCCGTCACGAAACACGACGTCTTTGCCTAAAATCACCGACTCGGTCTGGGCAAAGACGTCCACGTGGTAGCGCGTGTGTCGGCGCTTCAAGCTCGGTTTGTCGTAGACGCCGTGCTTGGCCCCGAGCGACAAGTGAATACCGCACATGCGCTCGTACGTGCCAATGTCGCTCACGCGGCGCTCGGCCGTCATCGCGCGGTTCATTCCAAAGCCTAGCTCACGCACCCACGGCTCCTCTTCGGCCGTGATTTGGCTCATCACCAAATCGAAGGCCGGCGTCGAGTCGATGACGTTTGCCACTTTGCCGCGTTCGATTTCGAGCGTTATGGGCGTAGGAGGAACGTTCACGCAAAACGCGGTGTCACCAAAGACGAAGATGCGCACCTTGCCGTTGACGCTCGCCAGGTCTACCGGCTCGGTGAAGACTTCGCCGATCGGGAATTGGCCGCCAATGTTGGCGAAGCCCGTGTAGTCGCCCACGTTCAACTTGGCCGGCTCGAAGGCAGAGCCGTACGTCAAGCGCGCGCCAAAGCTGTCGACGACGCCGCCCGGCGCGGCATCGATGCGGCGCTTCAAGGCAGCGCCAACCCCCCGGTAGTAGGCCGGATCGTAGGCGAGGGCGTCGATGTACGTCGCGTACTCGCTGGGCAGCATGCGCGCGAGGTGCGGGTGCTCGACTACCTTCAGGCCGCGCTTGAACAGCTCCACCCGAATGCGGAAGGCGCCCAGCCGAAAGTTGGTCGATTGTATCAGCACGACCAAATCGCCCGCGGCGAGCTCGGAGAACGCGGCCAAAATCTGCTCGTGCGTGACAGCGTCGAAGCTCAAATAGCGAGCTTCGGGGAGGCATGCCCGGTAGGCCTTGGCCAAGGCCCGCGACAACACCGATTGCTCGTCGGCCACGACCAGCGCGCGGCCGTTCGAGTGAACGAGCGCGTGGTCGAGGATATCTCCGACGTGACGCTCGGCGAGAGCCAGCGTCTCTGCAGGCAAGCTTTCCACTGGGTCGGACATGGCGCGCGCGCGGTTCCTGGACGGAGCCGTAGCATGTTCGGCGGGACTCACGTACGCCGACGCGCCGGAGGAGGCTATGCGGACCGGCGGCTCGGCTGCGCTATCGGCGATCGCGCTCAGCTGGCGCTGGCGGGCCCGAATCAACGGGCGCGATCGTCGAGACTCGCCGGCGGTAGAGCGGCGGCGGCGGCAAACTCAGGAGGTAAAATTGAGCGCGGCCGACCTCGAAGAGATCAGCCGCTTACTCGACACGAACGATTAGAGAAGCTTGACGCTCTCGGCACGCGGTCCCTTGGGGGACTGGCCTTCAACGAACGAAACCTTCTGGCCGGGCTGCAGGTCCTCGAAGCGGACGCCTTCGCAGGCCGACATGTGGAAAAACAAATCTTTGCCAGAAC
>Ga0164241_10003930_pt1 | contig 14684 bp, 10 predicted proteins | sample OricomyardsoilBY_FD_108780 | JGI IMG/M metagenome (GOLD analysis project Ga0164241, IMG submission 108780) | Backyard soil microbial communities from Emeryville, California, USA - Original compost - Back yard soil (BY) | ecosystem: Environmental > Terrestrial > Soil > Unclassified | place: USA...
TCCAACTCAACGGCGCGGATATTCTCTGTATGCACCCCGAGGCGCTTCCCGAAACCGCGTACCGGCTCAGCCAGCCCGCCGGAGATGATGAAAACCTGTTTGTTCAAGAATTTGAGCGCGTCCAACACAGCTTGTACATCGGGGACAATCGTCTCCCAGTACAACTCCTCAATGGCTTTGAGTTGACCGCGTGTTGGGCGGATGGCCTGTAGGCGTTTGCCGTAGACCTCACGGAGGTCAAGGTCACCGTCCATCGCCTTTTGCGTCAGGACGCCAACGCGCATCTCTTTTCCTTTGAGGCGCGCCAATTCGTCAATCCCCTCAATGGTCGAGAGGGTGCTGTCGCAATCGAAGAAAATGAGGTCGAAACTCGTCCAGCGGGTATCATTCATGAGAGGGTTGGGGTTCTACTCAGATGGGCAACCCCCGCATTATAAACCGATTCCCCGTCAAGCGGGCAGGGCTAGGCACACTACTTCTTTTGTGTAATTTTGCCGATTTGTTCTTGGACAAATTTCTCGTTGTCTTTGGGGATGCGAATACTTAACCCCCATTGCGCTTGCTCATCTCGCATGATTTGAAGAGCAGCTTGAGCGTATCGCATTTGTTTTTTCCGATATTCTTTTTCCTCATCGGAGATGTTCGGCTCGTAGGCTTCGGCGTATTTTAAGGTGCGCTGGGCGGTATCATAAATGCGGGTTGTCCTATCCCATTGATAGAGGTCAGCCAATGTATTGAATGCGGCAGCAAATGCTGGTAACGCTACAGCCATTACTGCTAGAAAATTAAGCACGATGGTGTTTGGGCCATTGGTTATGCTGACCAATAAAGCCGCTAACGCTGAGGCTATGCCTGTTAGTAGGGATAACAACGCACGTATGCGGTTAACCTGTTTGGATGCCGTGCGATTTCTTTTGGCAGTATCACTATAGTAGATGGACTGGTCATAGACGGTCACTTTGCGAAAGAGGGTATTGCGTAGTCGCCATCCGATGTCATTGATTTCACTGGCGACAGCAGGCTGTATCTCATCGGGTTGTTGTTCATGGGTCATATGAATATTCCTTACTGGTCTTTTGCTGCCTCAACAATTGCGTTGCGTAAATCGTCATCATCAATATCTGGTGACCCTAAGAGATTGATCGCTGCTGCGCGGCGCTTGAGTGATTCTTCTAGCTCGGTGGTTGTCCCTTTATCATAAGGCGTGAGGCGCATCAAGAATTGCTGGTATTCGCGGCGCAAACCCTCGGCTTTTTGACGATTTTCTAGCCATTTTTCCAGCGCGTTTTCTCGTCCACTGATACTGGCAAGATAAGTGGTTGCGAGGGCGACAACTGTTTCTAAGAAACCAAAAACGGCGACCCAAAATCGCCCGTGCGCTTCATTCGCTGAGTTTTCATTGAGGTTTAGAGCAAGTAGCGACCCAAAAATTGCGGCTAAAACAGCCAACAACATATAACCGACTTGGTAGCGACGGTAGGCCGTCTGATAATATTTTGCATCGTAGTCACGCTGCTTAAATAAACCTACGACATACATCTCAAGGAACTCAATCTCGGCTTGTAAATCACTATAAGCCTTGTCTGCCTTTTCGGTCTCAACTGTTTTATGTTGTTCTGCGAACTTTTTTTTGGCTTCTACAAGCGCGTCCTCTGCTATCAGTCGAAAATTTTCTTTTTGGTCATTGACATCCTCCAAAGGCAATTCTTTAATCCATTGCGGTAGTTGAGAGGTTTTTCTTTGTTGTGTGAGTGGGGTATCAGCGGCAATTACTTTTTCCAATGTGGCGCCATGTTTTTTATTGAGCCAACGCACAATTGTAAACGCGATGATTCCAGCAACACTAATCAACACAACTAGCTCTAGGTTGAGAATGTCTATATTGCCGTTATTGACTTGGATAATGGTCGTAGAAACCACAAATGTCAACACAATTCCGCCAATAACCCCCACCGACCAGCGGATAAGCGTTTGAATCAAAGTGGGTTGGGGTGATGGCGCATTCTTAGTTGCTGTTAGAGGGGGTACTTCAGAAGACCTGAATTTCTTGAATAATATCCATTGCTCCCTACACAGTGACAATGCTCCGAAAAAGAAACCGGCATTGACAAGAGCAAGGACATTTTTTGCACCGGATAAGCCGTCGTTATCCAAAATAAGACGAGGTAATAAAGACCAGCCTATTAAATTGAGACAGATAACACCAATCACCAACCATAACGCTGTTTGAATCGCAGGAAGGCGGAAATATGATTTTTCGACGGGTTCAATTTCCCCTTCAAAAGATGTTATAGGAGTGGTGTCTGGTGGTTTTACAACGCCATCTTTGCCTCGATTTTTATGGCTCATGTCGCTCCCTGATATCTCGTCCCGAAAGTTTGAGGCGGATTATGCAGAATATGCGGAACTATAGCAAATTTGTGAATTACGGCGCAATCGGGGGGATTTGTACGGAGTTTGGCGGGAGGGCGGTTTGGGCGGCGTGGTAAGTGTCGAGGTAGTGCGGGTCATCTCCGCTGAGGGCGGCGGCTTGCCCGTGCCAGAAAGCCGCGCTGTGGGCATCCCCCAACACCGCATAGGCTTCGGCCAATTGCGCGTTGATTTCAGGGTCAAGCGGGGCGAGGTTAATGGCGATGATGAATTCGGTCAGGCTGTCGAAAGCGTATCCGGCGGCGCGGTGCGCTAGGCCAATCAAGGTGTGGACTTCGGGAGAATTGGGCGCGAGAGTCTGGGCTTGTGTCACCCACGGCTGGTAATCCAAGCCTTGTAGTGCGCGCATCAACCCGACTGACGCCAGCGATTCAGCCGGTGAGGTAGCAAAAATCGCGGATTCGGTGAAGGCTGATTCCGCCAGCGGATATTGCTCAAGGTCGGCTAGGACTGTTCCGACTTGATACGCCAGCGCCCGTGTGTCCGTGTTATCGGTCAGCGTGGCGGTCAGGGTGGGTTGAGCATAAGCCTCGTCTAATCTGCGAGCCGATTCTAGGTGACTGAGCGCGGCTTGCTTATCGGTAGCTGCCAGTAACAACCCCAATTGATAATGCGCCCATGCGATATCCGAATCCGCGCGTATGAGTTGTTCTAGCGCGTGCTGTGCGACGCCCCACTGGCGTAACCCTAATGCCAGCTCGGCGGTCTGTTTTTGCAAGGCTGGGCTGGGGTTCGCTATCGTTTGAGCGTAAGCAAGCGCCGTTACAGAATCCCCTATGAGCTGATAGGCGGAAACAGCTTGCACTGCATCACTGTTGACCAATGCCTGATATGCCCGTTGTGGGGCGGGGATAAATTGGTTTTGTGCCAGTGTCGTCCCCAACATCACCAGCGTCACCCATGCCACAGCCGCGTACCGGACATGCACTTTTCGCATCGAGATAACGTGCCTTATTGTTCTAGGGCTTCGCGCACGACCTGTTGTAGTTCGAGTGGGGTGGTGGTCTTGACCAAGAAGCGGTAAACCTCTTGTAATTTGCCGACCAACCGATTGGCCGCGTCATTATAAGCGGTTAAAACGATGACTCGCGGGCGTTCAGATTCGTTCATACCTTCAAATACCGGCTTAAACAGGTCTAAAACATTCCAGCCTGTCATGTCTGGCAGGTTGATATCCAATAAAATGACCCCGGGATGGTGCTGCACTAGCATATCAACGCCAGTATTGCCGTCACGGGCATGAACCACATCAATATGGATGCGGCGCAAGGTTTCGCGCACAATTGTGGCGAATTCTTCAGAATCCTCAATCAGCAGTACAACCGCCATTATATGCCGCCCTCAACCACTGCTCGCCCGATATGATAAGGAAATTCACTGTTGGATTAGGATAATCTGTTTAATCGATAACAGTGACATTGAAACATCAATTAAGCGAAAGTATAACATATAAGTTTGGAATGTGAAACATTAAGCCTGTATCGATCAGATTTGAAAGGCGCTCATCCGGCGTTCAGAGATTATCAACCCTATCCCCAACGAAACCTGTTAAGATTGTTACACTTTTCACATTGTATTGTGATGGTTGTGTGAGCAAGCGCGTCCTGATGAATGAGGGTGATGAGCCATGCGGTTACTGCTTCGGTTAGCTTTACGTGATGTATCACGACGTTTCATCCAGAGCGCGTTGTTTGTGGTGGGTGTGGCGTTGGGCGTGGCGATGATGGTCGCCATTGACGTTGCCAACGGGTCAGCCACCCGCGCTTTCAACCTCAGCACGACCAGCATCACGGGTAAGGCGACCCATCAGGTGACGGGCGGGCCGGGCGGCCTCTCCTCTGAGGTTTATCGGGCGTTGCGGGTTGACCTCGGGCTGCATGAGAGCGCGCCTGTGGTGACAGAAATCGTGCGGGCGGTGGGCGCAGAAGAACCGTTGCGCGTTTTAGGGGTAGACCCATTCGCCGAGCCGCCGTTTCGTACCTACCTTAACGCCATTGAAATTGAAAGCGGGTCAAACGCGCAAGGGCAGGCCTTCGACGCCGTGACCGCTTTCATCGCACAGCCCGGGACGGCCTTCATCAGTCAGACTCTGGCCGAACGGCTAGGCATCGGAATCGGCGGAACACTGACCGTTCAAGCCGGAATTGTGACCCGCGACATACGAGTGGTTGGAATCCTGAAACCTACCGATAAGGCCAGCACACAAGCGCTTGACGACCTCATCCTAACCGACATTTCCACCGCCCAAGACATCCTTCATGCCGAAGGGCGTTTGACCCGTATCGACTTGATTTTGCCACCAGAACGCACGGCAGAATTAGAGGCGGTCATTCGCGCCATCCTCCCCAACGGCGCTGTCTTACAACCGTCCAGCGACGCGGGCGGGGCGCTTTCACAAATGACCGCCGCCTTTGAGCTAAATCTCCAAGCCTTGAGCTTGTTGGCGTTGGTGGTCGGGGTATTCCTGATTTACAACACGGTCACCTTTAATGTCGTGCAGCGGCGGGCGTCGCTGGGGATTCTGCGGGCGTTGGGTGCGACTCGTGAGCAGGGTTTCGGCAGCATCGTCGGGGAAGCTGTGCTATTGGGTGCGGTAGGCACGGTGGGCGGTTTGGGCTTGGGGATTATCTTTGGGCGTGGCGCGGTGGGCTTGGTCGCACAGACCATCAGTAACTTGTATTTTACGGTGAGCGTACAGGGCATCAGCGTCGAATCATTCACCTTAATCAAAGGCGCGTTCATCGGCATTGCGGCTAGCGTGGTCGCGGCTGCCATCCCCGCCTATGATGCGACCCGTACCCCGCCGGCTGGCACGATGCGCCGGAGTGACCAAGAGGATTCTATCCGTCGCTTACTGCCGATGATAACGGGTGCAGCTGCCCTGTTAATTGGGTTGGGTGCGGTGTTGCTCATGTTGCCGACCACCAATCTGTTTATCAGTTTTGGCGCGTTATTCTGCGTGGTCGTCGGTGGGGCGCTCTTCACCCCGATAGCGCTGGTGCTGATGATGCGGGTGATTGAGCCGATATTATCGCGCTGGTTCGGGATTTTGGGGCGCATGGCGCCGCGTGCTGTCGAACGCTCTCTCAGCCGCACAGCGGTGGCCGTCGCCGCGTTGACCATCGCCATCAGCGTGATTGTCGGCGTCAGCGTCATGATTTCCAGCTTTCGTAATACAGTGGCAGATTGGTTGGAAACCACCCTGGGCGCAGACATCTATATCTCATCACCATTGCAATCGACCAACCGCGCCACGGTAGATATTGACCCCGTTGTGCGCCAATTGGTGGCGGATACGCCCGGCGTGGTGCGGGTTTCGACAGGGCGTAGCGTGAATGTCATCGCCCCAGAGTATCCCGACTTGCCGCCAGTCAACCTTCAGGCCATTGAATCGGACATCGCGCCCAATCGCGGCTATGTCTGGCAAACCGTCCCTGATGTGATAGCTGCTTTAGGCGAAGGTAAGGTGATGGTGAGTGAGCCGTTCGCTTTCCGGCGCGGAATCACCCCTGACCATCACAGCCTGACCTTGCTCACCGATGAAGGAGAACGGACTTTTGACATCGTAGCCGTTTTCTATGATTACACCACCGACCAAGGGCAGGTCATCATGATGCAATCCTTGTATTACACACTGTGGGATGACCCCTATATCACTGCGACGGCTGCGTTTATCCAAGACGACGCTGACCTGACGACGGTGGTGGACGCCATCCGTGAGCGCGTGGCTGGATATGACCTGACGGTGCAGGCCAATCGCGAGTTACGGACGGGCGTGTTTGAGGTCTTCGATAACACTTTTGCCATCACCATCGCCTTACGCTTACTGGCGACCATCGTCGCTTTCATCGGGATTCTGAGCGCTTTATTGGCGCTTCAACTTGAAAATACCCGTCAATATGGCGTGATGCGGGCTGTCGGCATGACCCCATTCCAGTTATGGCGATTCACCTTGCTCCAGACCGGATTGATGGGCGGGGTGGCGGGTTTGCTGGCGTTGCCGATTGGATTAGCTCTCGCAATGGTATTGCTGTTCGTGATTAATGTCCGCAGCTTCGGCTGGACAATGCAATTTTACTTCATCCCGAATGAGTTTATACAAGCGTTCACGGTGGCGGTGATTGCGTCGATGGCGGCAGGTTTATACCCTGCTTATCGAATCACACGTTTGGCTGTTGCACGAGCATTGAGGAGCGAATAGGGAGCGCCAAACCGTTATATCCCGTAAAATGGGACTATGCGTGGAATTATTTGCGCCTTAAACAAGGAGATAAAAAGGTTATGTCACGACTAAAATCGTGGTTTTTTGTGCTGTGTTTCACCGCAATGCTGTAGATTTCGACAGTGACCGGCACACAGAATACCGTCGGTGGTACATTAACATCTAGTCAACCAGCCAGCGCAGATTTGCCCGCTGGAGGCGCTTTATTCTTCGATTATGCACTGCCTCAAACGAGTCAGGTTTCGATTCAAGCTATCAGCGCCAAAGTTCAACCCATCCTCACAATCCTGCGGAATGGTGAAGTGATTGCAACCCAGCCCAACACTTCCGGCGCGTTGACGGTCACATTAGAAGCGCTGTTGACCAATGCGACCTATCAGGTGCGCGTTGAAGGCGCAAACGGGACATCAGGGTCGGTTATCCTGTTGGTCCAGTCCGAAACGCCTGTGGGAATGATGACCATCGGCCTCGACACCCTCGTGTCGGAAACGTTGGACGTACAAGTCCCGTTGGCTTTCTATCAATTCGGCAATCTACCAGAACCCGCGTATCTGTATATTGATAGCGAATTGCCCGAAGGTAAGTTGTTGGCCGTCCTCAAAGATGGCGATAACGATGCCATCATCGGGAGTTTCAGCTCACCGATGACTGGCATTCGCTTCACGTTGCCCGCTGGTGGCCGCATTTATGTCGTCCAACTCACCCCTGAAGCGGGTTCGCCTTCAGTGCCATTTACGCTGTGTTTGACGGCGGTTAGAACGCATGGCTGCGAGTTCAACGGCGGATTCAACAACCCGACTACGCCGACCTCGACAGATATACCTCCCTTCTCGGATCCCATCACTGAGACCCCGATTTGTACAGTCTCGCCAACCAGTGCCAATGGTGTGAATATCCGCCAATCGGCTAGTACCGGCTCCATCGTGATTGGCGCATTGCCGGGCAATCAGTCTGCGGATGTTTTGGGCATTTCGCCGGACAAAAACTTCTTTAACATCCAATACAACACGACCAATGGTTGGGTGGCACAATCAGTCGTAACGTCGGAAGGCCAGTGCGACACATTGGACACCGTACAACCGCCGCCGATTATCGCGCCGAGCAACACCCCGACAGCGACGCCTATTCCGGCAACTTCTACGCCGTCTGGCCCGTGCTTAGTCATCATCAACAGCCCGACCAATGTCTACACCACCACCAGTAACCATAGCGAACATCTATTTGACCAAATTCAAAGCGGGACGATTTCGGTCATTGGGCGGACGCATGATAATTCATGGTGGAAGCTCAATTACAGCAACTCGTGGATTCAGACTAACACGTTTGGTCACAGCGTTTCCACCACGGGCGCATGTCATAACCTGCCCGTCGTCTCACCGTAATTCAACGCAGAGGGCGTAGCAACGCTACGCCCTCGACTCGACCATCATCCAACGGTGCGAATAGTAAAGGCAGAATTCAGAGTCTATTTGAATTCCCCGATGCTCCCTCACCCCTTAAATCCCCCTCACAATCCTATAGACGAGAGGGGCTAAAGCAGCAAATCACTTCACATCAGACATTGTTATGAAAATCCGCGTCCCTACGGGATGACGGATTTAGGACGGATGCCTAAAGGTCGTGTTCCTCACGCGGCTTACCGAGGAATTCGCGTTCAGCCTCAGCGATGGACGGCTCTAACTTAACGAACAGCGCAGCCGGTTCGCGCAAGGGTTGACCGCCCTTGAGGTCGGAAGTCGTCCATGTGCCGATGGCGTCCCCGTGGGTATAGACCAGCCCTTTGTGGCTCCGGGTCGATTCCTGATAATCCACGATGTCCAGCGTCCCGAATAATTGCCCTTCATACCCTAAATATTCGTGGACGTGTTGGGCGCTGAAGGGTAGGAATGGCGCAAGCACGGTCTTGAGGTTGTCAATCACGCGCAAAATCGTATAGACCGAACGAGCGGCGTCATCGGGGTCGGTCTTAATCGACTTCCACGGCGCACGTCGGTCAAGATAGACATTGGCATCGCGCACCACGCCAAACGCGGTCTGAAGTGCCTCGCGCAGCTTGACCTTTTCCAGCAAATCGCCCACCTCGGTAAATGCCGCCTCGCTTTGGGCGATGATGACGTTATCGGCCTCGGTCAAAACATCATATTCCGGCACTTTGCCGTCAAACCGCTTATAGGCGAACGTCAGCATCCGGTTGACCAAGTTACCCCACGCGGCGACCAGCTCATTGTTGACGCGAGTGACGAAGGCCTCCCAGCTAAAGTCAGCGTCGGCAGTCTCAGGGAAAGTTGCGGCGATGTAATAGCGCAGCGCGTCGGCCTGATAGCGCTCCAAAATATCGGGAACCCAAATCGCCCAGTTGCGGCTTTTGCTGAATTTTTGGCCTTCGATGTTCATGAACTGATTGGCTGGCACGTCATACGGCACATTCAACTTGGCGGGTGCGTCGGCTTCGCTGAGGCGTTCAACGCCGATGAGCTGGGCAGGCCAAATCACGGTATGGAACGGCACATTGTCCTTGCCGATGAAGTACACGGTCTGGGCGTCGGGGTTATACCACCAGTCCTTCCAAGCGTCGGGCGTGCCGTTATTTTTTGCCCACTCCACCGCAGCCGTCAAGTAACCATTGACCGCCTCGAACCAGACGTAAATCCGCTTGCCTTCCCACCCTTCCAACGGGACGGGGACGCCCCAATCGAGGTCGCGGGTGTATGCCCGCCCGCGCAAATCATCTTTGACGCCTTGATTAATCATGTTACGGGTGAAGTTAATCACGCTCGGACGCCAGCGCTCTTGATTTTGCTCCAGATAAGCCAGCAATTGGTCGGAGGTCTGGCTGAGGTCAAGAAAATAATGGGTTGATTCGCGCATCACCAGCGCGTCGGTGGCGTCAAAGCGGTTGCGCGGGTTGATGAGTTGCGTGGCGTCCATCAGGTTGCCGCAGTTGTCGCATTGGTCGCCGCGTGCGCCCTCGAATCCGCAGATATAACATTTGCCTTCGACATAACGGTCAGGCAAGAATCGCCCTGATTTTTCGCTGTACAGCAGGGTTTGCGCTTCGGTGTAGAGGTAGCCTTTTTCCAGCAGACGGCTAAAAATCAACTGCGCCAACTCGTGATGATTCTCGGTATCGGTATGGGTGTAGAGGTCGTAGCTGATGCCGAGTTTTTGCTGGGTTTTCAAAAATCGTTCGTGATAATGCTCGAACAATTCTTTGGGCGTGATGCCGCGTGCGTCGGCCTCGACGCTGATGGGCGTGCCGTGGCTGTCGGAGCCGGACACCATCAGCACATGATTTCCCTTGAGGCGATGATAACGGGCGAAGATGTCGGCGGGCAGATATGCGCCCGCAAGGTGGCCGACGTGCAGGTCGCCATTGGAATACGGCCAAGCGACAGAGACCAGAATTCGTTTTGTCATGATAGTTGGGTCTATCCTCTCGTTTACGTGCGCCATTATACGGGAAGGTTGGGGCAAACAAAAACCGCCTGTCGCGGGGGACAGGCGGTTTGTTTTCAAGGCTAGAATTTAGCCACGCGAAAACACCCGTCGCCTGTCCCGGCGCGGGTTACGCATGACCATCATCATGGGGTGGGAGTGAGTTTGTGTATCCATACCGTAAAGTGTATGGAGATTGCGCGGAATCCGCAACACCTTATTTATGAGGGCGTTGGGATGCTTGGCTCTGGAATCGAATCTTGATGCGCTAGGGCAGAGGTTAGCCAGCCGCGTTTGGCGTCTTCTAGCATTTCGAGTGCTTCTTCGATGGTATCGCCGCCGCCGACACAACCCGGCAGGTCTGGGATAATAGCTCCCCAGCCGTCCTCTTCGGGCGATAGGACGATGCTATACCGCAGGGAGAGGTAATACTCTAAATCTTTGGTGATGGTCATAGAGACACAAATATTTTATGCTTCAATTGCTTTGATTACTGCATCAATGGCTTTTTTGATTTTTTGAACACCATCTAAGCTCATAAAGTTGCCACTAGCTTGTATAGTGCAAGAGTAAAGACTCCTCATTGTTTTGTTATTTTTACGTTGAATATTTCTAGTCTCAGTAAGCGCTTGATCTACCCGTCTGTTTATATTATTAATTTGAGACTCGAAACTTCCACTCATCCCAAGATTACCGGAAGTATTTTCAAATTGGATTTCGATCATAGCATTACCAATTGTTGATATATCAACATGAGTTCGTCCTGATATCGATAATAATGATTTCTGAGGGTTATCTATTAGTCCACGGAACTGAAAATTTATCTCCCCGATAAAATCAGCGGGACTTAGTTCAGAATTCATATCGGGGTCTATAACTAAGCTTCTTATCTTTATTAGAATGTCAACTACCTCTAGCATAGATTGATAACGGTTTGATGGGGTTTGCTGAGTGCATTTCTTATAGAACTCCATAAACATATTAGCAGCACCGCCAAAACTCCAACTTTCCAATGATTGTTTTAAACTTTCTCTTGAATGTTCAGCCAAAGAGTTGGGATGTTTACCTTTTATGACAAAATAGCTAAGCTGTCCAAAACTATATATATCGGTTGTGGAACGGCGAGTACTATCATCTTCAGGTGTATTTATTTGTTCTGGAGCAGCATATAGATAATGACCAAAAACAGCTTGCCCACCCATGCTACTATAAGTTGTGGACATGCTATACCAAGATAAATCGAAATCAGTAAGATAGGGGATATGTTTTTCGTTCTTTGTGGAAATAAGTATATTTTCCGGTTTTATATCCCGATGGATAACACGCCTAATGTGTGAGTGGGAATAATCAAGGGTTTGGGCAATTTGTATTAATACACTTAACATTTCCGGCAAATCATTATCATGCCACCAAGTTGCTAAGTTATATCCTTCTATATAATCCATATAGAAGCCTAATGGTGCTAAAGTTAGATCGTGGACATCAACTATTCGTTGTTGTTCTTTTAAAACTTGCATAGCATTATATCCGCGCTGAAAAGCTTTAACTTTTGATTTTTCATGTAACTGATTCGCGTGATAAACTTTATATGCATAGGTTTTACCATCATCTCCTTTGACTTCATAGACAATCCCAAATCCTCCCTCGCCAATTTTACGGGTAATTTCCCCCTTAGATGTCTGTACACCAATATCAAGTCGGTTTGCTAATTGAGCGCGAAGATAGGAAACATCATTCTCTAAACTTTGAAAATCGGTGTTTAGATTCAATTCAGAATGTTTGTTTACCAAATCCTTATGCCATTGAGTCACTCCCGACACCATTAATTGTAAATCTTTAGCACTAGCAGGCCAGACTTTTAGCATTTCAGTGCTTTTTTTGATGATTTCTTGTGTCTCAAGGATAATTTCTTCGATCATCTTGGTTGACAGCTTATTATCATTCAGACTATTTATAGGTTTATGTCCTTTTGATAATTCAGCATTTGATCCTATAACAGATACTTTGTATAAAGGGGTTTGTTTAGCCCCTGAATTTTTCATGGATTCACTAACATAATCAAACAGAGAATTTGGTGTAACTACACCTATATTGTTAGCAGCAGAACCAGATAATCCTTGGCAAACCCAATGGGTAAAAACGCCATTCTCATACTCATCAGCCTCATATGATTTATGATTAGGTTCAGTTGCAGCTAATAACACAATACTACTACCCATATGATTTTTTTGTAAGTTATTGGCGTCTACTTTTAGCCCTTCAACATTTAGCGCTCCGGCATGACAACAATCTAACATAAAGATGACACTCTGATTAGGTTGGCGTAAATCGCCAACAATTTCCACTAGCGTACCAAAATGAACGCCATCTTGATGCTCTGTTTCTGCATCTCCTTTAGTAATTAAGTAAGTTCCCCCATCAATAGTGTTGCCATGACCTGCATAGTAAAATAGCAAAACTGCATTTTCATCAGCATCAGTGAATAATTGTCTAAATTTATTTCTCAATTCATTGCGTTTTATCTCGCTACCACACAAAATAGTACCAAATTGACATGGATAACTAGAAAGAACGCTCTCAATTCTTAATGCATCATTTAAGGCAAAAGGCAGACGAGGAAGGTATTCGTAGTCATCAATACCTACAATCAAAGCACGACGATCTGAACGCATATAACAAAACCTTATGTAAAATTTCACAATGAACCTACATAAACTATAACGTATCTTGAAGTTTCCGCAAATATTCTAACCTTATGATCGGTATAGGTATCAAAATGATAAAATTTATCTGTCATCATGCCCGTCAACTTGCGAGGTTTAGTTTGATGTCAAATAATTTGTAGACACAACGACAGATATTGAGAATTTGAGATATGATACACATCCAAAAAGTCACTTCCCTAACTTTGGAATTGCTTCGTCCGCTGATAGAGCCGAGTCTCGCGGAAGGCTATAATTTTGTCCAGAAATTATGGGAAGAGTACGAGTCTGGCAAAGTGACGTTCACCGGAGAGGGCGAAACGCTGCTCGGCGGTTATATAGACGGAAAACTGGTTGCCATTGGCGGGATTCACGCTGACCCGTATCTGAATCAGCCGCACATCGGCAGAATCCGGCATGTGTATGTCTTGTCAGAATATCGCCGTACCGGAATCGGTAAGGGATTGGTCTTGGGGTTGATGGAATCGGCGTCAGAGACCTTTACGACGGTGACTCTGCGGACGCCGACAGACCACGGGCGGGCGTTTTATAACGCCATCGGATTCAGTGGCGCGCCGAAATATGAAAACGCGACCCATTGGATGGATATTCACACAGTATGATGTACCCCACCATATACCCTATAGACATCAATCGCAGCCGGACATTCCTACTTTAGGACTCCCCGCGCATAGCCCGACGCCGCGCCGTGTGCTATGATTCTCAAAAATCAACATGAGGCAATCCCCCGTGGCACAGCCATCCAACGGGTCAAAAAAGACACCCCCGAAAAACCCGCCCCTCCCGCCGACGCCTCCGCCCAATAAGCGTGATGACCGACTGGATAGGATGCAAGTCTCGCCAGAATTTTGGGACAACATCTTTGACAGCATCCCGCCGTGGACGAATGAAATTGCGGCGCTGGCGCTGTTGGTGTTTGGCGTCGTCTCATTGATGTCGCTGCTGGATGTCTCATCCAGCGCAACACTCGCCCGCGCATGGGCGGGGGCGCTGACATCTTTGTTTGGTTATGGCGCAATCTTGATTTGTGGTGGGATTTTCGGCCTCGGCGTCATCATCTTGCTGCCACGGCTGGGGGTTCATTTTCAATTTGGCGCCCCGCGAATCCTCGCGCTGGAAGTCGCGTTTCTCGCCGCGCTGGGTCTGTTTCATCTCGCGGCGGGCGACCTCGAATTTCGGGCGGTGGCGCGAGCAGGGCAAGGGGGCGGCCTGATTGGGGGCGCGTTGACGGCCTTTGTGGTCGGTATTTTTGGTAGCACCACCGCCATTATTTTTTTTGCAGTCACTTTAATCGTCGCGCTCGCCATCGCATTCGGCCTACGGCGTAGCCAATTCACCCAATGGATCGCCCGTGGTGGTCAACGCTTGAGCAAGTTCAGCCAACGCGCCGACCTGATGTATCGATACGCGCTCAATGAGCGCAAAATCCGCGCCGTAGTGGGCGTCGGGCGTTCGCCTACCGGCTCACTGATGCGTATCCGCCCAGACGCCGCGCACGTCCGCCCCAGCTTGCGTGAGGCGCAACTGCCGCCGCTAGGGTTGGAAGAGCCGAAGGTGGCTATCCCGTTGACGGATGCGGAACAAGCCCTGTTCACCCGTCAAGAGCGCGGGCAAGATTTGACCGGCATCGGTTTGCTGCTCAAGGACAAACATACAGACGGCTCGACTCTGGTGCGCCGTCCTGATGGTCGCGTTCGGCGTTATTTCAGCGTTGATGCCATCCGTGAACAGAAAAAGGTCAACAAGCGCGAAAACACCCTGCCCAGCTTGAGCTTGTTGCAAGACGCCGAATTGACGTTGCCAGACCAAGATGAAATCAACAAGAACGTCGTTCTGATTGAAAACACGCTGATGGAATTCGACATCGAGGTCGA
>Ga0164241_10003931_pt1 | contig 14684 bp, 13 predicted proteins | sample OricomyardsoilBY_FD_108780 | JGI IMG/M metagenome (GOLD analysis project Ga0164241, IMG submission 108780) | Backyard soil microbial communities from Emeryville, California, USA - Original compost - Back yard soil (BY) | ecosystem: Environmental > Terrestrial > Soil > Unclassified | place: USA...
GAGGAGTGTCGCGGATGGGATGTCACGGCCCAGATCGAGGTGCGCGACCTGCGCCAGGGCATGGACGCCGGCGTCCGTGCGGCCCGCGCCGTACGTCTCCACGCGGCCGCCGCCGGCGACGGTCATCGCGGCGCGCTGGAGTTCGCCCTGAACGGTTCTGGCGTTCTTCTGGATCTGCCAGCCGCTGTAGCGCGTGCCGGCGTATTCGAGTGTCAGCTTGTAGCGAGGCACGGGACGTGAGAGAAGTTAGGAGTCAGACGTTGAAAGTGAGACGTCACTGAGAAGCCAGAACTGAGAGTGCCATGGGGAAAGATCGTACGACTCCCGAAGCGGCGGCCGCGGCCTTTGGCATCGGACACCTCACGCGCCATCTGTTCGTCTGCGCGGGACCGGATTGCACGACGTCCGAGCAGGGTGAAGCCACATGGGAGTATGTCAAGAAACGGATGAAAGAGCTGCGGATCACCGGACCCGAGGGACCGGCGTACCGCACCAAGTGTAATTGTCTGCGGATCTGCACAGGCGGACCGATTGTGGTCGTGTACCCGGAAGGCACGTGGTACCGCAACGTCACGCCCGCCAACGCGGAGATCATTATCCAGGAGCACGTCATCGGCGGCCGCGTGGTGGAGTCGCTGGCCTTCGCGCGCAATCCGCTGGCGCCGGACCGCGACGTTGCGGATAAGATCTGACGATGAACGCCCGCCACATCATCCAGGCGTGGGGCCTGATTCTTTCCGGTCGTCAACCGAATCTCTCAATCGAAATCACGCGTGAGTGTCCGCTGCGGTGTCCCGGCTGCTACGCGTACGGCGACACGCACCTTGGCGGAGACGTCGTGCTCCGCGAGCTGGCCGACTACAAGGGCCAGGCCCTGATCGACGGCATGCTCGACGTCGTGAAGCGCTACAAGCCGCTGCACCTGTCGATCGTCGGCGGCGAGCCGCTCGTCCGTTTTCGCGAACTCGACGTGCTGCTGCCGCGGATCACCGCCATGGGCGTCCACACGCAGATTGTGACGAGCGCCGTGCGCCCGATTCCCGAAAGCTGGGCGGCGATCGATCGGCTGCAGGTGTGCGTATCGGTGGACGGTCTGCAGCCGGAACACGACGTGCGCCGCGCCCCGGCGACCTACGATCGCATCCTGAAGCACATCAAGGGGCAGCAGGTCACCATTCACTGCACCGTCACGCGTCAGCAGTCGCGCGCGGGGTACGTGAGCGAATTCTCGGACTTCTGGGCGAAGGTGCCGGACGTTCGCCGCATCTGGTTCAGTCTGTACACCCCGCAACGCGGCGAGCAGTCCGAGGAGATGCTGCGCTTCGAGGATCGGCAGCGCGTCGTGGCGGAAATCGGCGCGCTGGCGGATCGTGAACCGAAGGTCGACATGAACAAGCACGCGCTCGATCACTACCTGCATCCGCCGCAGACGCCCGAGGAGTGCATCTTCGCGCGCACGACCGCGTGTCTGTCGTCGGACTTGAAGCGGGCGATCACGCCGTGCCAGTACGGCGGCGATCCGGACTGCACGCAGTGCGGCTGTCTCGCGTCGGTCGGCCTCGCAGCGGTCGGCGCGCACAAGATCGGCGGGCTCGTGCCTGTCGGCGCGATCTTCGATGCGTCGATTCGCATCGGCCAGGGCGTGCGTGCGCTGACCGGCGGTCCCGATCGGGTCGTCGTCAATCGATCGCGGCCGGCGGATCCGGAGCCCGCCGGTCCTTCGATGTGATAGATTCAACGGCTGTGCGCCCGTAGCTCAGTTGGATAGAGCGCCGGGCTTCGAACCCGTAGGTCGGGGGTTCAAGTCCCTCCGGGCGCGCCACGTTTCGCTGCGACCGCGTCACGCGCGACAGATGTTCGCGCCCGTAGCTCAGCTGGATAGAGCGTTGGCCTCCGGAGCCAAAGGTCGCAGGTTCGAATCCTGCCGGGCGCACCAGTACAGCGGTCCGATGTCCGTTGTGCGACGTCCGACGTTCCACGTCCTGCGTCCGTAGTGCAGTTCCCCAGTCCTCTGGGCCCGTAGCTCAATTGGCAGAGCAGCAGACTCTTAATCTGTTGGTTGTCGGTTCGATTCCGACCGGGCTCACCAGCCTCACTCCGAACGGCTGGTTTCCCCTATCCGTCACCGGTCATGCGTCTCCGCGTCTGATCCCGACGTCTTGAGTCTGTACGACGCAGTTGTGGGCAGACCGGCGGTAGAGCTTCTCAGCGACCTCTGGGGCCGCGCCGCGAAAGTACCGTGAGAGAATGCGAGCTCCGAGACCATCATCAGGAGCCCACCACTTCATGGATCACTCTCGCCTGCTGAGTGAGATTCTCAACGCCGACACCGATCAGTTTCTCGCCGCCTGGGTCGCGTCGCAGAAAGACGCGCTCTCGGCGCGTCCGGAGCTGCTGAGCCGGGAACAACTTGCCCGGCAATCACGCGACGTCATCGCTGTCCTGGCTCCGGCCCTCGCCAGCGGCGCCCCGATTGCCGACCCCGCCTGGGATCGGACCCGGGACGCGTTGACGCAGGTGTCGTCCGAACGCGCACGCCAGGGATTTTCGCCCAGCGAAACCGCGACATTCGTCCTGTCCCTGAAACGTCCGCTGTTCGACGCCATCCGCACCAGAGTGAAAGCCGACGCGATCGGCCCCGCCCTCTGGGACGCGACGCTCGTCGTCGACGAGCTCGCGCTCTACACCACCGAGATGACGACGCGCGCGCGCGAGGCGACGATCCAGCGGCAGCAGGCCGAAATGCTGGAGCTGTCGACGCCGGTCGTCACCCTGTGGAACGGCGTCCTGGCGCTGCCGCTCATCGGCACGCTCGACAGCGAACGCACGCAGGTCGTCATGGAGAGTCTGCTCAACCGGATCGTCGAGACCGGCGCGACCATCGCGATTCTCGACATCACCGGCGTGCCGACGGTCGACACGCTCGTGGCGCAGCACCTGCTGAAGACCGTCGCGGCCGCGCGCCTCATGGGAGCGGACTGCATCATCAGCGGCATCCGTCCCCAGATTGCGCAGACGATCGTGCATCTCGGCGTCGATCTGAACACCGTCACGACGAAAGCGACGCTCGCCGACGCCTTCGCGATCGCGCTGAAGCGCGCGGGACTCGCCGTCACGGTCGAGCGCGGGACTGACGGGCAGACCGGACCTCTCACCGGACGCTAGGCCATGGAGCGCATCCCGATTCTGAAGATGGGGCGCATGCTGCTGGTGTCCATCCAGGTGGACATGCACGATCAGCTCGCGCTCCGCTTGCAGGACGACCTGACCACGCAGATCGCGGCGACCGGCGCCCGCGGCGTCCTGATCGACATCTCGTCGCTCGAGATGGTGGACTCGTTCATCGGCCGGATGATTGGCAACATCGCGGGCATGTCGCGCGTGCTCGACGCGCGGACCGTGGTGGTCGGCATGCGGCCGGCCGTGGCGATCACCCTGGTCGAACTCGGCATGTCTCTGCCCGGCGTGCAGACCGCGCTCGACGTGGAAAAAGGCATGGCGCTGCTGCACGCGGGCCTGGACGCCGAGCCGGTCGGATGACCTCGACGGCCGAGGAGTTTCCGCTCGTCAGCGGCGAGCAGGTCGTCGCGGCACGTCAGCAGGTCAGGCGCCGTGCCGTGGAAGCCGGATTCAGCCTGGTCGATCAGACCAAGGTCGTCACGGCGGCGAGCGAACTGGCGCGCAATACGATCCAGCACGGGGGCGGCGGCGTAATGCGGCTCGAAGTGCTCGTTGAAGGCACCCGGCGCGGGCTTCGGCTGGCTTTCAGGGATTCGGGGCCCGGCATCGCGGACCTCGATCGCGCGATGAAAGACGGCTATTCGACCGCGGGGGGCCTTGGCCTTGGCCTCTCCGGATCCAAACGGCTGTCCCACGAATTCTCGATCCAGTCGTCGGTGGGCCAGGGCACCACCGTCACGATCACCCGATGGAAATAAACACGCATCGGCGCGTCATCGTCGACGAACGGAGTCAGGTCTTCTCGGTCCGTCAGGAGGCGCGTGCGGCCGCCGCAGCGGCCGGCCTGCCGGCCAACGACGGCTCACGCGCCGAACTGGTGGCCACCGAACTCGGAACCAATCTCGTGAAGCACGCCAGGGCGGGGGAAGTGCTCGTGCGGGCGATCCCTGGAACGACCGCGCAGGTCGAGCTGATCGCCATCGATCACGGACCCGGGATCGCGGATCTGGCGCGCGCCTTCGAGGACGGGGTCTCGTCGGGCAGCTCGCCAGGCACCGGACTCGGCGCGATTCGCCGCCTGTCGGACGTGTTCGACATCTACTCGTCCACCGCGGGCACGGTGATCCTTTCCCGCGTCGCGGCCGATCGCACCCCTCCCACGGCGTCCGGCTTCGACATCGGGGGAGTGTCGCTGCCCGTCGGCGGAGAGCCTGTCTCCGGCGACCTGTGGCGGGCCGTTGCCGTGGCCGACACGCTCACGCTCATCGTCGCGGATGGACTTGGTCACGGGGTCTCCGCGCATGAAGCTGCGCTGGCCGTGCTGGAGCGGGCGGATCCCGCGCTCGGGCTGGCGGAGATGATGGACCTGGCGCACCGCTCGGACCGCCACACGCGGGGCGCGGCGGCAGCCGTCGCGCAGGTCGCGGCGGGGCGGGGGACGATCCGCTACGCCGGGATCGGCAACGTGTCCGCGCTGGTGCGAAGCGCGACCAGTCAGCACCAGCTCGTGTCCGTGAATGGAACACTTGGTCACCAGGTGCACGCGATCCGGGAGTTCAGCTACGACTGGCCCCGCGGGTCGATCCTGGTGATGTTCAGCGACGGCCTGTCCGCGCGTTGGGACTTGTCGCGGTATCCGGGACTCGACCAGCGGCACCCGTCTGTGGTGGCCGCGGTCCTGTACCGGGACTGCAGCCGCCGCCGCGACGACGTGACGGTGGTCGTCGCGAGGGAGGTCGCGTGAACCAGCCGCTGCTCTCTCTGCCGATCCGCGAAGAGTACGACGTGGTGTCGATCCGCCAGCGGGCGAAGCAGATCGCCGAGCTTGTAGGCTTCGACCGGATGGACCAGACGCGGCTCGCCACGGCGGTGTCGGAAATTGCGCGCAACGCCTTCATGTATGCCCAGGGCGGCCGCTGCGACTACTTCATCGAGGGTAAGACGGCGCCGCAACTGTTCGTTCTGCAGATCGGCGATGGCGGTCCCGGCATCGCCGATTTGCCCGCGGTGCTGTCCGGCGGCTATCGATCCCCCACGGGCCTGGGCGTCGGCATCATGGGCGCGCGCCGGCTCGTCGATCGCTTCGACATTTCCTCGACGCCAGCCGGAACACGTGTCCGCCTGGCGAAGATCCTTCCGGCACGGGCGCCGTTCTACGGCGCGAACGCAATCGCACAGCTCGCGCAGGACCTGACGGCCCGCCGGCCCACGGGCCCTCTCGAGGAAGTCCGCTACCAGAACCAGGAACTCGTGCGGGCGCTCGAGGCGCTGCGGTCGCGCCAGGAGGAGCTCGAACGGGTCAACCGCGAGCTCGAAGACACCAACCGCGGCGTCGTCGCGCTCTATGCCGAGCTCGACGAACGCGCCGACCATCTGCGCCGCGCCGACGAACTCAAGACCAAGTTCCTGTCGAACATGACGCACGAGTTCCGGACCCCCGTGAACTCGATCCTCGCGCTGGGCCGCCTGCTCGCGGAACGGCTGCAGGTGGCCGACCACGAGAAGAACGAGCTGTTCTACATCCGCAAGTCGGCGCAGCAGCTGTCCGACCTGGTCGACGACCTGCTCGACATTGCGAAGGTCGAGGCCGGCAAGATCGATGTGCGTCCGGGACATTTCGAGGTCGCGGCGCTGTTCGGCGCGCTGCGAGGCATGTTGCGTCCGCTGCTCGTCAGTCCGTCCCTGTCACTCGTCTTCGAGGACACGTCGGACCTGCCGCCGCTGTACACCGACGAGTCGAAGATCTCGCAGATCCTCCGCAACTTCATCTCGAACGCGATCAAGTACACGGATCACGGCGAAGTGCGCGTGCGCGCGACGTACCGAAGCGGGGAAGGCGAGATGCGGTTCGACGTCTCCGACACCGGCATCGGGATCCCATCGGAGGATTTGCCCCGAATCTTCGACGAATTCGTCCAGATCGAGAACCCGCTGCAGAAACGCACGAAAGGCACGGGCCTCGGATTGCCGCTCTCGCGCCGGCTGGCCGAACTGCTCGGCGGGCGCATCTCGGTCACCAGCCAGCTGGGTACGGGTTCCACCTTTACCCTTCGAGTGCCGCTGCTCTATCGTGACGCACTGGTGTCGGTCGGGGTGCCCGAGGTGGAACCCGGCATGACTCCAGTGCTCGTGGTCGAGGACTCCGTCGAAGACATGGTGATCTATCAGCGCATGTTCGCGGGCACCGGGTTCCAGCCGATCCAGGCGCAATCCGCGGACGCGGCGCGCACGATCGTCGACACGATCCGGCCCGTGGCCGTCATCCTCGACATCCACGTCCACGGGCGCGACATGTGGGATCTGCTGGTGGAACTCAAACGCGGCAGCGGGGTGCCCGTTTTCGTCATCTCGTCCACCGACGATCGCCGGAAGGCGATTGGTCTCGGGGCCGACGACTTCGGTCTCAAACCCGTCGACCCGGCGTGGCTGATCCGAACCCTCGAGGCGGTCGTCGAATCCCGCCGTGCGGTTCGCGTTCTCCTCGTCGACGATGAAGAGGCGTTTCGGTTCGTGATGAGGCAAAGTCTGAACGGCGATCGGTACGAACTGCGGGAAGCCGCGAGCGGAACGGCCGCCCTCGCGGTCGTCGCCGACTGGACGCCGGATGTCGTGCTCCTCGATCTGAACCTGCCGGATGTGTCGGGGCTGGAGGTGGCCGAGCGCCTGGCGGCGGACGAAGCGACGGCGCGCGTTCGCGTCGTCATGGTCAGCTCGCATCCGATGCCCGCGTCCGGACCGCAGCCGGCGCTGGCGGCGGTGCTGTCGAAGGGGACGTTGACACCCGATCACCTGCGCGCCACGATTCGCGAGGTGATCGCCTCGGGGTCCACGGTGTCACGCTAGCAGGAACATGCCTTCGCGTCCCCTCATTCTCGTCGTCGACGACCACGACGCCGGCCGCTACGCCAAGGCACACCTGGTGCGCCGCGCCGGGTACCGCGTGCTCGAAGCCGCGACCGGACACGACGCCATCCGGATGGCCACCGAACAGGTGCCCGACCTCGTGCTCCTCGACGTGAACCTGCCTGACATCAGCGGCCTCGACGTGTGCCGGGTCATCAAGGAATCCGGTCCCGCGCCGCCGATGCAGGTGCTGCAGTTGTCCAGCACGGCCATTTCGGATGGCGATCGGGTCCGCGGCCTCGAGGGCGGCGCCGACGCGTACCTCACCGAGCCCGTCAATTCGGAGATCGTGCTGGCCACGATCGAGGCGCTTCTGCGCGTGCGCGCGGCTGAACTCCGCCTGGCGGAAGCCGTCGCGCTCGAGCGGAAGGCACGCGAAGAAGCGGAGCGCGCCAATCGCTTCAAGGACGAGTTTCTCGCGACGCTGTCTCACGAGCTGCGCACGCCGCTCAATGCGATGACGGGCTGGATCTGGCAGCTTCGGCAGGGCCGCCCGGACGAGGCCACCTACAACCGCGCGCTGGATGCTCTCGAACGCAGCACCGCAACGCAGTTGCGCCTCATCAACGACCTGCTCGACATCTCCAGGATCGATCGCGGCAAGATCGAACTGCAGCGCACCGCGGTCGACCTCGAGACCGTGGTCCGTGCCGCGGTCGAAGGAGTCGAACGGCAGGCGCTCGCGCGGGGCGTGACGTTCGTCGTCTCGACCGTGGCGGCTCACGTCAACGGCGATCCGAGCCGCCTGTCGCAGGTCGTGACCAACCTGCTGACGAACGCCGTTCAGTTCAGTGAACGTAACAGCACGGTGTCCGTCAGCCTCGGCGTCGAGGACGCCGGGGCCGTCATCCGGGTGATTGATCAGGGACAGGGAATCGTTGCGGAGTTGCTGCCGCACGTGTTCGACGCATTCCGGCAGGGCGAGGGCGGATTTTCCCGGCACCACGGAGGGCTTGGTCTCGGTCTCGCCATCGTCCGGCAGCTCGTGACGCTGCATCAGGGAACCGTGACGGCGGCCAGCGAGGGCAGGGGGCGGGGTGCCACGTTCACCGTGCGTCTGCCGCTGGGAACTCACGCGCACGCGCCTGCGGACGCAGATTCCCGCGCGCGGCCGGTCACGCTCGAAGGCATGCGAGTGCTCGTGGTCGATGACGAAGAGGACAGCCGCGCCTGGATACGCTCACTGGTCGAAGCCGCTGCTGGGACAGCGGATGTCGCCTCGTCCGCCGCCGAGGCCCTCGCCGCCATGGCTTCGCGACAGTACGATCTCTTGTTGAGCGACATCGGCATGCCGCATCGCGACGGGCTCGACCTCCTCCACGACGCCCGGGGGCGTGGATGGTCCACCCCCGCCGTTGCGGTGACCGCGTTTGCGTCGAACGACGACCGGCGCCGCATCCTCGCGGCAGGCTACACCGACGTCGTCACCAAACCGGTGGACGCAGATCTCTTTCTGCAGGTCGTGGAGAAGACGCTCCCGGCGTCCCGGCGCCCAGCACGCTAAGCTTCGAACTCTGAACTTCGAACTCTGAACTCTGACCTTAGGCGCGCGCTTCCGCTGCCGGGGCGGTCAACGCCGTAATCGCGTCGCTGACTTCGTTGCGCTGTGCCACGAGCAGCACGGTCGTGCCCGCGTCGATGATCGATGACCCGCGCGGCGCTTCGACGCCCCCCGTCGGGCGGTACAGCGCCGCGAAGACGCCTGACTTAGGAAATTCCGGCCGCGCGGCAAGCTCCATGACGGTCCGGCCGGCGGCGACGCTGCCGGGAGGGATCGTCAGCTCGAACGCGATGGCGGCGCCGTCGCCGATGAGCATGGCGTGGCGGATGGCGTCGTGTTCGACTGCCATGACGATCGCGCCGGTGATGAGGTCGGTTTCCGACAGCACGCGATCGATCCCCGCGTTGGCGTAGACGGACCGGTACGCGTTGTCGCGCATCCGCACCATCACCCGCTCGACACCACCTGCCCGGGCGAGCAGCGCCACCGCGAGGTTGTCCGCGTCGCGCCGCAGCATCGCCAGGACGATGTCCATCTGCCCGATGGCCGCGTCGTCCAGTACCTCAGCCGTGGTGGCGTCGCCGGGAATCGCGACGAGCCCGAACTGCTCGCTGGCGCGGCGCGCACCCGCGGCATCGGTGTCGACAATCGTCACCGCGTGGCCCATACGGGAGAGCTGGATCGCCACTTCGAGTCCGGCCCGGCCGGCGCCCACGATCAGGATGTTCATCTTGAATGCTCCGTTGAGTGCTCGCCGCCGGTGATCCGCAGCAGTTTTTCGTCGAGCGCGGCGACCTGCTCACCGGCCGTCCGCTCCGTGATGAGGCCGCGCCGCGCGGCGTCGAGGATGGCCGCCTTCTGCGCGTTCAGGACCGCCGGTAGCACGACGTCCGGATGCGATTGCCGGCCGGACGTCCTGAGGACGCGCTCGGCCCCGATGATGTCGCGCTGGAACGTGGCACGCCGTTCCGCATGCTCCCGCCGGGAGATCAGGCCGGCCGCGAGCAGTTGGTCCAGTTCGAGCTGCGCGCGGCGAGCGCCGATGAGTACCGCCCGGCCCGTATCGATTTCGCGGGACGCCGTTCCGCCTGCGACGCCGAGCCACGTCAGGAACCAGCGGAACGGCAGCGCCTGTGTCAGGAGCGTGACCAGCGTGACGCCGAACACGATCGCGATGAGTCGATCTCGATAGGGGATGTCCTGCGGCAGCGCCAGAACCGCCGCCATCGAGAGCGCCCCCTTCACGTTGCCGAACACCATCACGTGCTGCCACGACCAGGCCACACCGTGCCCGGAGAGCCGAAGGGCGCCGAAACAGAGATACACCGAAACCGCCCGTCCGACGTGCAGCGCGATCACTGCCAGCAGAATGGGCCACGCCTCGCGCGCCAGCATTTCCCCGCTCAGCTGAATCCCGACCAGGAGAAACAGCCAGACGTTGATGACGAACGCCGCCACTTCCCAGAAGCCCTGCAGCGCGAGCACGCGGGACGGCTCGAGATGTGTGCGCATCTCGTGGCCGACGATCACGCCGGCCACGACGACCGAGATCACCGCCGATCCGTGCAGGTGCTCGGTCAGCAGCGAGGTCGCGAACACCGCGACGAGAGAGGCGAGGATCGCGGTCAGGTCGTCGGGCGCGTGGCGAAGCACGAATGCTCCGACCGTTCCGCCAACCGCGCCCAGCAGCACGCCGGCCACGATCGCGATGAGCAGCATCCGGCCGATGGCGAAAGGCTCGGCATAGCCCTGCATGACGACGGTGGCGCAGACGCTGACGAGGACGAGCGCCGTGCCGTCGTTGAACAGACTTTCGCCTTCCATGATCGCCGCCAGCTTGTGGGGCACGCGAACGCTGCGGAATGCCAGCAGCACGCTCACGGTATCCGTGATCGCGAGTACGGCGCCCAGGAGCAGCGCCACGGCGAAGGGCAGATGGATCTCCCAGGCCGCGAGCGTGGCGGTGGCCACGAGCGAGATGGCGACACCGGGCACCGCCAGCGCCAGGATCGGGCGCGACGCCCGCTTCAGGCTGACGTCATCGGCAGACAGCGCTCCCTGAAAGATCAGGATCGGAAGAAAGAGCAGCAGGACGACCGTCGGGTCCATCGTCGTGCGCGGCAGGACGTCCATCAGGACCAGCAGCAGCCCGACGACGACCAGCGCCACGTTGTACGGCGCATTGACGCGCTTGGCCAGAATGGCAATGCCCGACCCGATGGCCAGGACGATGAGCAGCTGCTCGAGATAATCGCGCATGACGCGAGGACATTTTCTTCCGAAGTGGCCGGCCGCGCCACCGCGGTCGGTCGTCGTGGCCCGGCGCCGGCCGAGACCTGTGCGTACGCGACCACGTTAATATGTACGGCGATCGAGACGGCAGGCCCGGCTCGACGACGTTCCGGACAGCAGTGCTGGTGTCTGTCTTGCCAGTGCTATCGGGAGCCTCGTGCTCCCTTCTCCAATACACCGCAACTCGACGATGACCGAATGCAATCTGGTGCTGATTGGTCCCCCGGGCTCCGGAAAGGGCACGCAGGCAGTGCGCATCGCGGAGCGCTACGGCGTTCCGGGCATTTCCACCGGTGAGACGCTGCGGGCCGCGGGCAGGGAAGACACGCCCCTCGGCCGCCAGGCCAAGACGATCATGGCGGCCGGCGGCCTCGTGAGTGACGAGATCATGATCGATCTCATGCGCGAGCGCCTGTCGCGCCCGGATGCGGCGCGCGGATTCGTCCTCGACGGCTTTCCACGTACGGTGGGACAGGCCGAGGCGCTCGACGCCATGGTCGGGTTGCGCAGTGTGCTGGCGCTCGTGCTCGTGGTGCCGGATGCGGAGCTGACGCGGCGCCTGTCCGCGCGCCGCGTCTGCCCGCGCTGCAAGACGCTCTACGCCATCGGCACCCACTACGGATCCGAGGAAGAGCACTGCTCGCGATGCGGCATCTCCCTGATTCGCCGCGACGACGACAACCCGGAGACGATTCAACGCCGTCTGCTCGCGTATCACACGGCGGTCGGACCGCTCGTCGAGCACTACCGGCAGCGGTCGGCGCTCGCAACGGTGGATGGATTGCGATCGCCCGACGCTGTCTGGTCGGCGATCACGCATCAGATAGAAGACCGGGTTTCCTGACCATCTCCCCGAAACCCGGTTTTTTTGTCCCGATCCCCGCTCCGCCTAGAATTCACCCCACATGAAAGCCGAAAGAGAAGATGCCTGGGCGCGGGGCAGCGGCTCCGCGTCGGCTGACGAGACGACGCAGGCCGACACCCGCCGCGAGCTGCTGGCCTCCGCGGACTTCCGGCACCTGGTGGCTCGACGGTGGCGCGTGTCGCTCGTGCTGACGGCGCTGCTCTTCGTGCTGTATTACGGCTACATCCTGCTCATCGCGCTCGATCGGGGATTCGTCTCCCAGCGCATCGGCGGTACCACGACGCTGGGCATTCCGCTCGGCGTGGCCGTCATCTTCGGCGCCTGGGCACTGACCGGCGCGTACGTGCTCTGGGCGAACCGCACCTACGACCGTGAAGTCGCGCGGCTGCGTGCTCGCGTGAAGGCGGAGTAGGCGCGTTGGAAACCACACTCGGCACACCCACGCTTTCCGCCGTTCTCTGTTTTCTCGCGATTGTCGCCCTGACCCTGGCCGTTACGTACTGGGCGGCGCGGCGCACGAAGTCCGCGAGCGAGTTCTATGCGGCCGGCCGGTCGGTCAGTTCGCTGCAGAACGGGCTTGCGCTCGCCGGCGACTACATGAGCGCCGCATCGTTCCTCGGAATTACCGGCCTCGTCGCGCTGCGCGGCTACGACGGGATGATTTACGCGACAGGATGGCTGGTCGGCTGGCCGGCGCTGATGTTTCTGATTGCCGAGCCTCTCCGCAATCTCGGCAAGTTCACGTTCGCCGACGTCGTCGCCTTTCGTCTGCGGCAGGCGCCGGTGCGCGTCGCGTCGGCGGTGGGCGGCATTCTGACGCTGCTCTTCTATGTGCTGGCGCAGATGGTCGGCGCAGGCGGACTGATCACCCTCATGTTCGGCCTGCCGTACGAATGGGCCGTGATTGGCGTTGGCGCGGTGATGCTCGCCTACGTCCTGTTCGGCGGCATGATCGCGACAACCTGGGTCCAGATCATCAAGGCGATCCTGCTGCTCATCGGCGTGACGGTCCTCACGGTCATGGTCCTGGCGCAGTTCGGCTTCTCGCCCGGCGCGCTCTATTCGGCGGTCGCCGAGCGCTACGGTCAGACCGCACTCGAGCCTGGCGGCCTGGTTGCCGACCCGATCGACGCCGTGTCGCTGGGGCTGGCGCTGATGCTCGGCCTGCTCGGCCTGCCGCACATCCTGATGCGCTTCTACACGGTGCCCGACGCGCGTGCCGCGCGCACGTCGGTCCTCTACGCCACGGGCTTCATCGGGTATTTCTACATCATCGTTCCCATTGTGGGCTTTGGCGCGTCGGCGCTCGTCGGCCGGGACCTCATCCGGAAGATCGACGCCGGCGGCAACATGGCGGCGCCGCTCGTCGCCGAACTGCTGGGCGGAACGCCGTTTCTCGGCTTCATTGCCGCAGTTGCTTTTGCGACGATTCTCGCGGTGGTTGCCGGCCTCACGCTGGCGGGCGCGAGCGCACTGTCGCACGACATCTTCACGCACGTGGTGCGCCGCGGCCGGGCCACCGAGGCCGAGCAGATGCGCGTCGCGCGGATTTCGACCATCGTCTTCGGCCTGCTGGCAGTGGTGCTCGGGATTCTGTTCAAGGGCCAGAACGTCGCGTTCATGGTGGGACTGGCGTTCGCGATTGCGGCCAGCGCCAATTTTCCGCCGCTCCTGCTGTCCATCGTCTGGCGCCGGTTCAACACCGCGGGGGCAGTCGCCTCGATCGTCAGCGGCGCGTTCCTGTCTGTCGGCCTCATCGTGATCAGCCCGACGATTTGGGTCGACCTGCTGCACAATCCGTCGGCGATCTTCCCGCTGCGCAACCCGGCGATTGTTTCGATGCCCCTGAGCGTGCTTTGCGGTATCCTCGCGTCGCTCGCCACCAGGGAACCCGACGCCGAGGCGAAATTCGACGACGAGAAGCTGAGAACGTATCTGGGGATCGGGGCCGAGTAGTCCGTTATCGATCCGGTTATTCAATGGAGTGGCTCATGAAACGGCATGTGCGTCTTCTGACGTGTGTAGTGGCATTTGTTGCCTCGAGCTCGCTGGCGGCAGCTCAGGCGGCTCAAGCGCCGGCTGCGGGTGCTCCCGGTGTCCAGGGGCAGGGGCAGGGGCCCGCGGGGCCGGGCGCGCCTGGTCCGGGGAGGGGTGGCCGGGGCGGATTTGCGCCGATCGTCGTTGGACCGCCGGCACCGGCCCCGGCTGAAGTCGCGATCCCCCGCCCGACGCCGGAGGAACTCGCCCGGGTCAACGCGGCGATTCGCAAGTTCGTGGAGAACGACAAGTCCGCGGACAAGGACCTGCTGAAGAAGTTCGAATCCGTGATGCTCCTCTGGCCGCCGCGGCTGAACGTCACGGCCACCTATACGCAGACCCAGCAGCGCATGGGCCCGAGACACGAAGGGTTCGTGGCCCGCGCAAAGGAAGGGAACATCGACCTGTTGCTCCACGGCGATTCGATCACGGACTGGTGGGTCCAGGGCGATGAGAACACTGCCGTCTTCAACAAGTACTTCGGTCAATACAAGACGGCCAACTTCGCCATCGCCGGTGACACGACGCAGGGCTTGCTCTGGGGCCTGAAAAACGGCGAAGGGCAGGGTTTCCAGCCGAAGGCCGTCATGCTGATGATCGGCACGAACAGCACGGGCAACTCGACCGGCCCGGAGATTGCCGAGGGTATTGGCGCCGTGGTGCTCGAGATGCGCAAGGACTTCCCGGACGCGAAGATCCTGCTGCTCGCCGTGTTCCCCCGTGGGTTGCCGAACGATCCGGTGCGCGACAAGATCGCCGAAATCAACCGCATCATCTCGAAGCTCGACGACCAGAAACACGTCTTTTACCTGGACATCGGCTCGAAGTTCCTTGATGACAACGGCGCGTTCCTTCCCGACTCCTTCCGCGGTGACAACCTGCACCCGCAGGCGAAGGGCTACGAGA
>Ga0164241_10003932_pt1 | contig 14682 bp, 11 predicted proteins | sample OricomyardsoilBY_FD_108780 | JGI IMG/M metagenome (GOLD analysis project Ga0164241, IMG submission 108780) | Backyard soil microbial communities from Emeryville, California, USA - Original compost - Back yard soil (BY) | ecosystem: Environmental > Terrestrial > Soil > Unclassified | place: USA...
ACCCAGGTGCGGGTCGTCGACTTCCGCGAGGGCACCTTCTTCGGTGAGTTGGCGTTCGACAACGGCACCACCGTGTCGGCGCGCCCGTCCGACGCCATCGCCCTGGCCGTCCGCATCGAGATCCCGGTCTTCGTCGAGGAGTCCGTGCTCGCCGAGGCCGGCATCGTCATCCCGGAAACAGTCGACGAGGACGGCGCCGACGACGGGGCGGAGGCGGAGGACGCGGAGGACGAGGTCGAGCGATTCCGCGAGTTCCTCGATTCCGTCTCCCCGGACGACTTCGGCGGTGAGCAGAAGCCCTGACCGGGGCCGCACGGTTTCGGTCACGGAACGATAACCCTCAAGGCGAGGGTGCGGACACGCCCGCCCGGACGTTGACCCCCGAGGCGAGCGGGCCTACCGTCAACGAGTCACGTGCGTGTAGTTCGGTCTGGTTCTCTTCAGATCTGATTCTCATCAGAGAGGTGGCAGGATGGTCGAGCAGGAGCAAGCCGCACTGTTCCCGAACACCTCGCTGCCCGACGATCACATCGGCTACCGGGGCCCGACCGCCTGCACCGCCGCCGGCATCACCTACCGGCAGCTGGACTACTGGGCCAGGACCGACCTGGTCGTGCCGACCGTGCGCGGCGCCAAAGGGTCGGGCAGCCAGCGGCTTTACTCGTTCAAGGACATCCTGGTTCTCCGGGTGGTCAAGCGGCTGCTGGACACCGGCGTCTCGCTGCAGAACATCCGTGTCGCAGTCGAGCACCTACGCGCCCGTGGGGTGGACGACCTGGCCGGAGTGACCCTGTTCTCCGACGGCACCACTGTCTACGAGTGCACCTCGCCCGAGGAGATCGTCGACCTGCTGCAGGGCGGCCAGGGCGTGTTCGGCATCGCCGTCGGCGGCACCATGAAGGAGATCACCGGTTCGCTCGCGGAGTTCCCGCAGGAGCGTGTCGAGGGTGATCGGGTGGTGCCGGTCGAGCGTGACGAGTTGGCCGAGCGTCGCCGCGCCCGCACCGCCGGCTGAGGTCGCACCCCTCGGCGGTGCCGAGCTCACAAACTTGTTTGATCTGTCGAACCCCACGCGACCGAAACGCCTTAAATGCCCGCTCTTGCACCACCCGGCCCGACCCTGCGCTGATCGAAGACCCATTTCCGGCGCCGTTTCGTCCGATTCGGTGGGTCTATGAGCAGCGCAACTCGCCGGGCCCGGCCAACTTCGGGTCGCTGCGGGCGACCGGACCTCCCGCGGGAGGGGTCCGGGCGGGCGACTTGCCAGCTCCGTCACCGACCGGCCGGCGCCTGCTTGCCCGCTGCGCTTTCCTTCGCTGAACTAATGAGTTAAACTAACTACATGACCGACGACGAACTGGACCTGGATGCGGTGGCCACGCTTCGTGGCGCCGTGCTCCGGCTGGGTCGTCGACTGCGCTACCAGACCGTGGGCGACGCCGACCTGTCCGCGACCGAACTGGCCGTGCTCGGCCGGATCGGCCTGTGCGGCCCCTTGGCGCCGAGTGCGCTTGCCCGCGCCGAACACGTGAAGCCGCCGTCGATGACCAAGGTGATCGAGAGCCTGGAGGACCGCGGCCTGGTCCGCCGGGACCCGCATCCGACCGACGGGCGGCAGTGCCTGATCTCGCGGACCGAGGCGGGGGAGACGTTCACGGCGCAGACCCGGGAACGTCGTACTGCCTGGCTCGCGCAACGCCTCGACGAGCTCGACGAGCCGGACCGGCGGGCCGTGCTGGCCGCCGCGCCCGCACTGCAGCGTCTGGCGGACCTGCCATGAGCAGGCGCTGCCAAGCAAGTCATGGGTGCCGCCCGGTCGGTCGTCCCGGGGATGCGGAGCCTGCGGGTACCCCGCGGAGGACGGCGGGATGAGTCAAACCCTCGATCGGCCGCAGCCCTCGGTCGTCGACCGTCCGGTCCCGGTGGATGCGCCGTCGGCGCGTCCCGGCACCTTCGCCGCCCTGCGCATCCGCAACTACCGGCTGTTCTTCGCCGGACAGATCGTGTCCAACACCGGCACCTGGATGCAGCGGATCGCCCAGGACTGGCTCGTCCTGCAGCTGACCAACTCGCCGCTCGCGGTCGGCATCACGACCGCGTTGCAGTTCCTGCCGATGCTGGTTTTCGGGCTGTGGGGCGGGCTGATCGCCGACCGGTATCCCAAGCGCCGCCTGCTGCTGATCACCCAGGCGACGATGGGTGCCCTGGCCGTCCTGCTGACCGCCCTGACCCTGTCCGGGATGGTGCAGGTCTGGCAGGTGTACCTGATCGCGCTGGGCCTGGGTCTGGCCACGGTGGTCGACAATCCGACCCGGCAGACCTTCGTCAACGAGATGGTGCCGACCGCACTCGTGCGCAACGCGGTCGGGCTCAACTCCGGGAACTTCCAGCTCGGCCGGATGCTCGGCCCGGCGGCGGCCGGTGTGCTGATCGCCGCGGTCGGCATCGGCTGGGCGTTCGCGTTCAACGCCGCCAGCTTCGTCGCGGTGCTCGTCGCGCTGTTGCTGATGCGTCCGGCCGAATTGCAGCATCTGCCGCATGCCACCAGGGCCCGCGGCCAGCTGCGGGAGGGCCTGCGCTATGTCCGGCAGAGCCCCACGTTGCTGTGGCCGATCGTGCTGGTGTTCTTCATCGGGACGTTCGGCTACAACTTCGCGATCATCCTGTCCGCCTACACGCAAAACGTGTTCCAGTCGGGGGCGGACCTGTACGGGCTGCTGAACACGGCGATGGCCGCCGGGTCGGTGACCGGCGCCCTGTTCGCCGCCCGCCGCACGTCGGCCGGCCTGCCGGTGCTCTTCCTGGCCGCCGGTGGCTTCGCCCTTGGCCTGGTCGTGCTGGGCCTGACGCCGTGGTTCTGGCCGTTCCTGGTGTTGTTGGTCGTCGTCGGGTTCGTCTCGGTCACGTTCAACACCTTGGGCAACGCCACCGTTCAGCTGGCCAGCGAGCCCGAGCTGCGCGGCCGGGTGATGAGTCTGTACATGCTGGTGTTCATGGGCGGCACCCCTGTCGGCGCGCCGATCGTCGGCGCCATCACCGAGCAGTGGGGCGCACCGACCGCGCTGGTCGTCTCCGGCCTGATCTGCCTGCTCGCCGCGGGCGGGGCGGCCGTGCTGGCCGCCCGGACCACGGGTGTGTCCCTGCGCGTCGGGATACCCGCGGCGGTGCGGCGGCTGGCCGTGCACCGGCGCGCGGAGGCCTGACGCACACCACCCGCCTCGCCGGCTTCGGGATCACCGGCATCGAATCGCGCTGGTACTCTCGGTCCCGTCACCGACCCCCAGCGGGAGAGTGCCCGGCCGCATCGCACAGGTCACCGCGCGTTCCGGGCCGCCGAAGGAGCAAGCCTCCCCGCCAATCTCTCAGGCCACCGAACCGCTGGGGACAGACAGCTCTGGAACCCGACGCAGGTCGCCGGGTGACTGAGGGGGAGGCGGAATCTCGGCCCCACGGGAAGGTGACCCCCCCATGACGTTCTTCGCTGCGACCGGTATCAGCGCCAACTTCGCGGATCGGCATATCGGTCCCGATGCCGACGGACTGAACCGCATCCTGGAGCTCCTGGACCAAAAGGACCTGGACGCGCTGGAATCGGCCGCGGTTCCGGTGACCATCCGCGGCGGACGCCCGCTCGACCTGCCCGCCCCGGCCTCGGAGGTGCAGACCCTCGCCGAGCTGCGGGCGTTGGCCGCGAGGAACCGGCCGATGACGCAGATGATCGGGCTGGGCTACCACGACACGATCCTGCCCGGCGTGATCAAGCGGAACGTGCTGGAGAATCCCGCCTGGTACACCGCGTACACCCCGTACCAGCCGGAGATCTCGCAGGGCCGGCTCGAGGCGCTGCTCAATTTCCAGACCGCCGTCGCCGACCTGGTCGGCCTGGACATCGCCAACGCCTCCATGCTCGACGAGGGCACCGCCGCCGCCGAGGCGATGACGCTGATCCGGCGGACCGCCAAATCGAAGTCCAACCGGTTCGTGGTGGACGCCGACACCCTGCCGCAGACGCTTGCCGTGATCGCGACCCGGGCTGAGCCGATCGGCATCGAGGTCGTCGTCGCCGACCTGTCCGCGGGTGTTGAGGCGCTCCCGGTCGGCGACTTCTTCGGGCTGTTGCTGTCCTATCCCGGTGCGTCCGGCGCGCTGCGCGATCACCGCGAGCTGATCGAGACCGCGCACCAGCGGGAGGCCAAGGTCGTCGTCGCCACCGACCTGCTCGCCCTGACCCTGCTCACCCCGCCCGGCGAGATCGGCGCCGACGTTGCGGTCGGCTCCGCGCAGCGGTTCGGCGTCCCGCTGGGCTTCGGTGGCCCGCATGCGGGGTTCATCGCCGTCCGGGCCGAATTGCAGCGGCAGCTGCCCGGGCGGCTGGTGGGCGTCTCGCACGACGCGCACGGCACCACCGCCTTCCGGCTCGCCCTGCAGACCCGGGAGCAGCACATCCGCCGGGAGAAGGCGACCAGCAACATCTGCACCGCGCAGGTCCTGCTCGCCGTCATGGCCTCGATGTACGCGGTCTATCACGGGCCGGATGGGCTGCGCCGGATCGCCGAACGCGTGCACGCCGATGCCGTGTTGCTGGCGGCCGGGTTGCGGGCGGGCGGCGTCGAGGTCGAGCACGAGCACATCTTCGACACGGTGCGTGCCCGGGTGCCCGGCCGGGCGGGTTCGGTGGTGTCGGCGGCCCGGGACCGCGGCATCAACCTGTGGGCCGACGGCCAGGATGCCGTGCAGATCAGCGTGGGGGAGTCGACCACGGTGGAGCACGTGGCCGCGGTGCTCGACGCGTTCGGGATCGAGATGCTGCCCGGTGGTCTCGACGCGCTCCTGCCGGTCTGGGCGCAGCGCACCTCGGGCTATCTCACCCACCCGGTGTTCCATGCGCACCGCAGCGAGACCGCGATGCTGCGCTACCTGCGGCGCCTGTCCGACATGGACCTGGCGCTGGACCGGTCGATGATCCCGCTCGGCTCCTGCACGATGAAGCTCAACGCCACCACCGAGATGGAGGCGGTGACCTGGCCGGAGTTCGCCGGGTTACACCCGTTCGCACCGGCCGAGGACGCGGCAGGCTACCTGGAGCTGATCGAGCAGCTGTCGGCGTGGCTGTGTGAGATCACCGGCTACGCCGCGGTGTCGCTCCAGCCGAACGCCGGTTCGCAGGGGGAGCTGGCCGGGCTGCTGGCCATCCGCGCCTACCACCGCTCCCGCGGCGACGACGGTCGCACGGTCTGCCTGATCCCCGCGTCCGCACACGGGACCAATGCGGCCAGCGCGGTGATGGCCGGCATGCGGGTGGTCGTCGTGAAGACCGGCGGCAACGGCGACATCGACATGGCCGACCTGCGGGCCAAGATCGACCAGCACGCGGCCGAACTGGCCGCGATCATGGTCACCTACCCCTCGACCCACGGCGTCTACGAGGACACCATCACCGAACTGGCGGCCGCGGTTCATGCCGCCGGCGGCCAGGTGTACGTCGACGGTGCCAACCTGAACGCGCTGGTCGGGGTGGCCCGGCCGGGGGCCTTCGGCGGCGACGTGTCGCACCTGAACCTGCACAAGACGTTCTGCATCCCGCACGGCGGGGGCGGTCCGGGCGTCGGGCCGGTCGCGGTGGCCGCGCACCTGGCACCGTTCCTGCCCAACCATCCGCTGGCGCCCGCGGCCGGCCCGGCCACCGGGATCGGCGCCATCGCGGCGGCCCCCTGGGGGTCGGCGTCGATCCTGCCGATCAGCTGGGCCTTCGTGCGGATGATGGGCGCCGACGGGCTGCGCCGGGCCACCCTCACCGCGGTGGCCGCCGCCAACTACATCGCCCGCCGGCTCGACGAGCACTACCCGGTGCTGTACACGGGTGCGGGCGGCTTCGTCGCCCACGAGTGCATTCTGGACCTGCGGCCGATCACCTCGGCCACCGGCGTCACCGTCGACGACGTCGCGAAACGGTTGGCGGACTACGGGTTCCATGCCCCGACGATGTCCTTCCCGGTGGCCGGCACGCTGATGGTGGAGCCCACCGAGAGCGAGGACCTGGGCGAGATCGACCGGTTCTGCGAGGCGATGATCGCCATCAGGGGTGAGATCGATCGGGTCGGTGCGGGCCGGTGGCCGGTCACCGACAACCCGTTGCGCGGTGCGCCGCACACCGCGGCCGCGCTGGTCGGCGACTGGGATCATCCCTACTCCAGGGCGGAAGCGGTGTTTCCGTCCGGGGTGTCACCGGCGCACAAGTACTTCCCACCGGTCGGTCGGATCGACGGTGCATTCGGCGACCGGAACCTGGTGTGCTCCTGCCCGGCACCGGAGGCCTACGCCTGAGGGGTGTCGCACGGCGGCCCCGGCGGCTACCGTGGCCGGATGGACCGGCGTCCGGTCGGCGTGGCCCTGGTCGTGCTCGCTCTCACGGCCTGCATGGTCCTTCCGGCACTGTCGGGGCTGCGGTCGACGGGCACGGCCGTGCCCATCGCGCTGCCGGCGCCGCTCGCGGTCGGCGACTGCCTGGCCTGGGTGTCGAGTTCGGCCGCCGACACCAGCCAGAACCCACCGCTCCTGAGCGCCGACGAGGTGCTGGCCGGCTCCTGCCGCGGATCGGTCGCCGGTGAGGTGGTCGCGTTCTGGTCGACCCAGGAGGAACTGGCGACCGCTCCGCGGTCCCGACGCGCCGGGGCCTGCTCTGCGCCGATGGCCGAGTATGCGGGCCTGTATCCCGCCGGGACCGCCGCCCGGACCAGCGCGGCCGCGGACGACATGGTGTCCTGGCGACCCGTGCTGTTCTACCGTGCGTATCTGGTCACCCCCACCGACCTGGAACGGCGAGCCGGCCGGGAGTGGTCGGCCTGCGTCATCGCCCCGGGCGGCGGGCTGCCCTACCGGGGCCGGTTGGCCGATTCGTATCGGGCCGGCACGGTCCCGGTGGCCTTCGGCTCCTGCTGGACCCCGGACCCGTCAGGGCTGCTCATCGGCCCGGCGGACTGTGCCCAACCGCATTCCGCCCAACTGCTGGCGACCGGCTGGACCGGGGAACGGAGCCTGCCGCCGACGGCCGACGTCGCCGAGTCCTGCGCCGGGATCGCCGCGACGCTCATGGACACCGACGACCCGACCCACGGCGGTCAGCTGACCCTGATGGCCGATCGGATGGACCGGCTGAACCGGGGGTGGACCGGCAATCCCGCATCGGTCGGCTGCTTCGTGGCCGTGGCCGGGGACCGCCGGATCACCGGGCTGGTGATCGGCCTCGGGGATCGGCCCGTGCCGTTCGTGTCGTGACCGCGATCGTCGTCAGCCGGTCGGCGCGGTGTTCGCGGGTTCGGTCGTGGTCGGATCGCCGCTGGTGACGGCGCCGGTGTCGTCGGCCGACGCACCGATGGCCGCGGCCAACGCGGTCGCGACGGATGGACCGCCGTCGGCGATCTGCACGCCGGTGTCCGCGCCCACCCTCAAATCCTGATCGGTCAGGATCTGCTGTCCGGCGGATCCCCGCAGGTACGCCAGGAACGCGCTGGCGGCGTCGTCCATGGCCGGGTCGACCCAGCTCGCCGTGATCGGCACCCCGTAGATCTGGTCGCCGGCGGTGTTGCCGCCGAGGGTCACGGCGCTCAGACCGGGATTGCTCTGCGCCAGTTGCTCGAACTCGGCGGCGACGATCGGCACCGCCGCGAACCCGGTGCCGCCGGACGTGAGATCCTGCAGGGCGTCCAGGGTGCTGGCCGGCTGCGGGGCCGGGCCACCGGCGTCCAGACCGGCCAGCGGCGCGGCATTGGCTGCCACCAAGGACGCGTCGACACCGGTCGCCGAGGTGAGGCCGGCCAGGACCGATTGCAGGGCGTAGCTGGTGGCCCGGTTGGAGGTGGGATCGGGCAGCGCGAGGATGAGCTTGCCGCCGTCGGCCAGGGTCACCGACCCGTTGGGTCCGGAGGCGGCGGGCAGGTCCTTCCACTGCAGGCTCGCGGCCGTGAGCGCGTCGGCGTCGTCGGTGCGGACGGCCAGCACGACGGGTGACCCGGCCATCGGGGCGGGGTTGCGTCCCGCGGTCATCGCCGACTCGGCGGTCTCCAGGGTGGCCAGATCAGCGGCGCTGTCCGGGAACCAGACCGCCGGGCCCGGACTCGGCTGCCCGATCCAGCCGCCGGCCAGGTCGGACGCCGTCTGCGCGCCGGGGGCGGTGGTCACGTCGGTGGTGACGCAGGCCGAGCGGGCGACCGGGTTGGTGGCGTCGAAGGCGGCCGCGGCGGCGTCGATCGCCGGCGCGGCGCCGGGAGCCGCGACCACCTGGAGTACGACCTGACTCGAGCAGGTGGCAGTGGTCCGGCCGTCCCGTGTGATCAGGACGTACACGGTGACCGCGCCGGCCAGGACAAGACCGACGACGACCGTGACGATGATCCACGGAGCGATCCGCGCCCCGCCCGAGCCCGACCCGTGGCGTGACGTCATGAACCCTCCAGATCCGGGTGCCGCGAGGCGCGGGCACGCTGATGGGCCGGATGACCGGCGCGGACCGCCACTGTAACCAAGTGCGACGGGAGGCATGCTCCGAACGGGTCGGGTGGAGCGCATCGGGTCGGTTCTGGCCAAGACAGGGACCGCTTTCCCCGGCCGATGGACTCGGGGACTACCCCGATCCGGCCGCCGGTGCGGTCCGGGGTGCGCCTGAATTCGCCCCCGGGTTCATCGGGGTGGGTGGAACCTCGGGCGCCGACCTGGAACGATGAGATCACCGCGTGGGTGCGGGGGCGCGGGAGCGTGCAACTGGCGAGAGGACTACATCATGGCGAATCCGTTCACCAAGGCGTGGAAGTACTTGATGGCGCTGTTCTCGTCCAAGGTCGACGAATATGCCGATCCGAAGGTGCAGATCCAGCAGGCGATCGAGGACGCCCAGCGCCAGCACGCCGCCCTGTCCCAGCAGGCCGCCGCCGTGATCGGCAATCAGCGGCAGCTGGAGATGAAGCTGACCCGGCAGATGGGTGATGTCGAGCGGCTCTCCTCCTCGGCCCGGCAGGCGCTGGTGCTCGCGGACGAGCAGCGGGCGAAGGGTAACGCGGCCGAGGCGGACAAGTACGAGCAGACGGCGCAGGCGTTCGCCACCCAGTTGGTGGCGGCCGAGCAGCAGATGGAAGACCTGAAGAAGATGCACGACCAGGCCCTGCAGGCGGCGCAGCAGGCCAAGAAGGCGGTCGAGAACAACGCCATGGCGCTGCAGTCCAAGCTGGCCGAGCGCACCAAGCTGCTCTCCCAACTGGAGCAGGCCAAGATGCAGGAGCAGGTGTCGGCGTCGTTGCAGTCGATGTCCCAGCTCCAGGCGCCGGGCAACACCCCCTCGCTGGACGAGGTGCGGGAGAAGATCGAACGCCGCTACGCCAATGCGCTGGGCGCGGCGGAACTGCATTCGGACTCGGTCGAGGGCCGCATGTTGGAGGTGCAGAAGTCGACGCTGGACATGGCCGGATCGGCCCGGCTCGACCAGTTGCGTGCGCAACTGCACCCGGAACTCTCCACCCAGCAGCCGCGGTCCATCGACGCCGCCACCGCCACCCCGACGACGCCTTCCCTGCAAAAGGCGCCGCTACCCAACCAGCAAACCTGATGCGCAAGGCCGCCGCCGCGCAGTGGGCGTCCGGTGCCGCCGTGGAGCAGGGTCTGGATCTGGCCGCCCAGCTGTCCGCGACTGCCACGGAGGCGCTGCGCTCCCGCCGGGAACCCGCGCTGGTCGCGCGGCGTCGGCAGCGGGCGGCCCGGCGGCGGGTCAGGTCGTGGTCGGCGGCCTCGGTGGCGACGGTGGCAGGCGGGGCCGGCGTGGTGGCCATCGCGGGCGGGGTGTCCGCCGGGATGATCATCGCGCTGGCTGTGCTCGCCGCGTTCCTGACGCTGTGCGTCGCGCGAACGGTCCGGGCCGCCGCAGATCTGAAGGCGCGGACGAGAGCGGTGCACGCGTTGCCGCCACCGTCGCCGCGGCGCGGTGCGGTCGTCGGCGAGCTTCGGCCGGTCATGGCGCGCCTGGACGGCTACTCCGACGGGCTGCGTCGGCTGGTCGCCATGATCGGTCTGGTCGGTGACGACAGCTCGGTGCGGGCGCTGCGCGACGAGGTGATTCGTTCGGCGGACGCGACCGAGCAACGGCTGCGGAACCGGGCGGCCGACGCGTCCGAGCTGATCCGCGCGCGCCGCCGGGCGGCGGCCGATGTCGGCGGCGAACTCGACGCGACGATCGTCGCGATGCGGCGGGAGATCGAGGACGGGGTCGCGTCGTACGGACGGCTGGTGACGGCGGCCAATGACGCGGCGCACGCCACCCGCGGGTTGGCCAAGGGCACGACCATCGGTGCGTTGCCGCCGGGCGCATCCGGTGCGCCGTCGCCGGTATCCGGTGCGCTGCCGCCGTCACCCGGTTCCGGTGCGGTGCCGGCCGCCCGGGACCGGTATCCCGTGCCATCCGGCGGCGCGCCCGAACTGGTCGACTCGATCGATCAGCTGCAGGCCCTGGCCGCGGGGATGCGCGAACTCACCCGGTGATCGGCCCGTCGTCCGACCCGTGGTCGGGCCCGTGGTCGGGCCGGGTCGGTCCGGGAGCGGTCAGACCCGGCCATAGCACCTCGAAGAGCCGCCGGGCCAGGTCCTCGCCGTGTGGATCCAGGCCCAACCCCCTGGCCGGCATCAATGTCGGCCCGACCAGTGCCAACGCGGCCACCTCGACGTCCAGGTCCGGCCGCAGGTCGCCGCGGCGCACGCCCTCCCGCAGGATCTCGTGCAGCCACCGGCGCCGCGGCGTAATCACCCGTTGGAAGTATTCGGCGTACAGGTCGGGCTGGCTCTCGATGTAGACCATCATCCGCGGCATGATCCGGCCGGTCAGGCTGTCCGGGTCCCGCGTCGCCAGGTATCGCAGGATCGCCCGGATCCGTTCGTCCGTGCGCTCCGGAAGTTGCCACCGGGCCGCCATCAGATCGTCGTTGAGGGTGGCCAGGGCGTCGATCACCAGTTCCTTCTTGCCCGGCCACCGCCGGTAGATCGTCGCCTTGCCGACGCCGGCCCGGGTGGCCACGGACTCCATCGACAGGGCGTGGTAGCCCTCGTCGGCGAAGATCTCCAGCGCTGCCGAGATGATCGCCCGGTCCACCCGCCGCTCCCGCGGGCGGCCGGGGCGTCGGGCGCACTCCGGCACCGCAGGGTTCGGTGCGGTCAGGGCCGGGGTGGTCATTGCCGGGGTGGTCACTGCCGGTCCGTCTCGCCGCCGTCGCGCGGTTCGGGCCGGGCATGACGGCCGCGGTGGTGCGCGCCGGACACCGGCACCGCCGGTTCGCCGTCGGTGGCGGCATGTCGGCCCCCCCCGTCGGCCGAGGGCGACCCTTCGGCGGTGACCAATGGCACCCGGGCCGGCTCGCCGCCCTTCTCGTCCACGGTCCGCACCAGCTCCTCGGCCGGCAACCCGCCCGGCACGGCGGCGGTGGCCGACGTCGGGGCGGAGCCGGACCAGGCGGCTGCCTGGGCCATCGTCGGGAGCCGGACGATCACGATCAGCATGGCCAGCAGCAGCAGACCGACCGCGAAGGAGGTGGCCGTGTGCAGCGCGGGCAGGAACGAGTCGATCGCCGCCTGACGCAGCTGATCGATGGCCTGGGCCGGCGCGGCGCCGGTGGCGGCGAGCCGGTCGGCGACCTCGCTGGCTCCGCCGATCGATTCGGTGGCGGCGGTGAAGGCCTCGCTCGGCAGGCCCCTTCCCTCCAGCAGCGGGGTGATGTTGTTGCTGTAGACGGTGCTGACGATCGACGACAGGATCGCCACGCCGAACACCGCGCCGACCTGGCGGACGGTGTTCTGCACGGCCGAGCCGGATCCGGAGCGTTCCGGTGGGGTGGCCAGGGTCATCCGGGTGGTGGCCGGTGCGATTGTGTTGCCCAGGCCGAAGCCGAACACCACGCCGAGCACTATCAGCATCCACACCGGTGTGTCCGGCGTGACGAAGCTGAAGAACAGCATGCCGCCGGCCGCGAATGCCAGCCCGACCGGAATCACCACCCGGGCGCCGAACCGTTTGACCATCCCGGCGCTGCGGGGCGCTCCGAGCAGCTGGCCGACGGCGAACGGCAGCACCAGCAGGCCGGCCTGCAACGGGGTCCAGCCGCGAACGATCTGGTAGTAGAAGGTCAGGAACAGCAGGCTGCCCTGCATCGCGGCGAACGCCAGCGTGACGCCGGTCAGCGGAACCGAGAAGGACCGGATGCGAAACAGCGACAGGTCGATCGACGGATGCGTACTGCGGTGCTCGTAGAAGCCGAAGGCCACCAGTACGGCCAGGCCCAGCAGGGTGAAACCCCAGGTCGACGGGGCCGCCCAGCCCACATCGGCCGCGTTCTGGATGCCGTAGACCATGGTGAACAGACCGGCGACGGACAGCACCAGGCCGATCGGGTCCAGCCGGCCGGGCCGCGGGTTCTTGGTCTCCGGGACGAGCATGATGACGCCGATGATCCCGACGATCACCACCGGGACGTTGATGAAGAAGACCGAGCCCCAGTCGTTGCCGGTCAGCCAGTTGAACCAGTTCGGGTGCTCCAGCAGCAGCCCACCCAACACGGGGCCGATCGCCACCGCGCCACCGACCGCCGCGGACCACACGCCGATTGCCCGGCCGCGCTCCTGCGGCGGAAAGATCACAGTGATGATGGACAGCGAGATGGGCATGACCGACGCGCCGCCGATGCCCATCAGGGCACGGAACGCGATGAGCTCGCCCGGGCTGGTCGCGAAGGCACACAGCGCCGAGGCCGCGCCGAACAGGACGAGGCCGATCAGCAGGATCCGTTTGCGGCCGAACCGGTCGCCGAGCACGCCCCAGGTGAACAGCAACGCGGCGAACGCCAACGAGTAGGCGTTGATCGCCCAGACCAACTCGTTCTGGGTGGCGCCCAGGTCGATCTGGATGGTCTTGAGGGCCACGTTGAGGATGGTGTTGTCCAGGATCACCACCATGAGCCCGATGACCAGAACGGACAGCGCCTTCCAGCGCTTGGGGTAGATGCCGGTCAGGCCGGCACTCGCCGCGGAGCCGGTTGCCGGTGCCGTAGGAGGAGCCACGGCTCCAGGGGCCGGGGCGGGGCCGGGGGTGTCGGACATGGCGATGTCCTTTCGTACTGGAAGTGGCCGAAAGGGGAGAGCCGCAGGCGGCGGAGTGGGATCGCCGGTGATGCCCGCGGGTGATCGGAGCGACGTCGGTTCGGTCGGCCACTATTCTGCGCCGCCATATTTCGAAACGCAACCGTTCCGTATCGTTATCATGCCGGCGTGCTGTGATCATCGCGATCACTTCCGCCGGCGTAGTGCCATGACCCCGACGACGATGGCCGCGATCAGCCCCGCGGCGATGACGAGTTGGCCGAAGGTGCCGGACAGGCCGGTGGGATCCATGTCGCGCAGTCTGCCGGTTGGGTCCGACAGTCTGCCGTCACCGGGTCGGCCGTCACCGGGTCGGCCGTCTACCGGGTCGGCCGGCCCGAGCCGGTAGGGTGGCTCGGTGCGGTTGACCGAGTTCCGCGGCCTGATGATGGCTCAGTTCGGCCCAGCCCGAGCGGCTTCGGTCGCCGCCGACCATGTCTTTGCCGCGCTGGGCGGGCGGACGGCCGATCATGCGCTCGACGCGGGTGAGGAGCCCAAGCGCGTCTGGTTCGCCGTCTGCGACGACTTCGACGTGCCCGAGTCGCTGCGGCACGGCCTACCGGACTGAGGCGGAGGCGGCCGACGACGCCGTCGCCCGGCTGTGGGCCGACCTGCGAGCCGACGGAGCTCGCGATGCCTCGTTGGCGTGTCCGGCGACACGCGGGCGAGAAAGCTTCCCGCTCGAACAGGTGTACGTCTAGAGTTGTCCCCATGCCCGAATCCATCCACAATCTGGCGCGGTTCGGGGTGACTGTCGGTGCCGACCTCTAGCGTCGATCCCGACAGGCAATCAACGCAGCAGCACCGTCCAACTGGCGAGGAAAGGCACGGGGTGGGTCATGTCGGCACCGGATCGTGAGAAGGCGCTCGGCATCGCGCTGGCGCAGATCGAGAAGCAGTACGGCAAGGGCTCGATCATGCGGCTCGGCGACGAGGGACGAGCACCGGTCGAGGTGATCCCGACCGGCTCCATCGCCCTGGATGTGGCGCTGGGCATCGGGGGGTTGCCGCGGGGGCGGGTGATCGAGATCTACGGCCCGGAGTCCTCCGGCAAGACCACTCTGACCCTGCACGCGGTGGCCAGCGTGCAGGCCGGCGGCGGCATTGCCGCGTTCATCGACGCCGAGCATGCCCTTGATCCCGAGTACGCCCGGTCGCTCGGGGTGGACACCGACGCGCTCCTGGTCTCCCAGCCGGACACCGGTGAGCAGGCACTGGAGATCGCCGACATGCTCATCCGCTCCGGTGCCATCGACCTGGTGGTGGTCGACTCGGTGGCCGCGCTGGTGCCACGCGCGGAGATCGAGGGGGAGATGGGCGACAGCCATGTGGGCCTGCAGGCCCGGCTGATGTCCCAGGCGCTGCGCAAGATCGCCGGCGCGCTGAGCACCACCAACACCACGATGATCTTCATCAACCAGCTGCGGGAGAAGATCGGGGTGATGTTCGGGTGCTTCTCCTACAACACCCGGGTCACCCTGGCCGACGGCACCACCGAGAAGATCGGCAAGATCGTCAACC
>Ga0164241_10003933_pt1 | contig 14680 bp, 6 predicted proteins | sample OricomyardsoilBY_FD_108780 | JGI IMG/M metagenome (GOLD analysis project Ga0164241, IMG submission 108780) | Backyard soil microbial communities from Emeryville, California, USA - Original compost - Back yard soil (BY) | ecosystem: Environmental > Terrestrial > Soil > Unclassified | place: USA...
CAGCTTCTTTTACTTCCTTATGTTTTAGAAGTTGACTCTCTATCTCACCCAGTTCAATCCTGAAACCACGAATTTTCACTTGATGGTCAATTCTTCCTAAAAACTCAATATTTCCATCAGGTAACATTCTCACAAGGTCTCCTGTTCGATACATTCTCTCTCCTGGAATGAACGGATTTGAAATGAATTTTTCTGCTGTGAGCTCTGGTCTATTTAAATATCCACGGGCCAAACCTTCTCCGCTGATACAAAGCTCGCCTGGCACTCCCAATGGACAAAGCCCATTAGATTCGTTTAAAATAAAGACTTTTGTATTACATATTGGTTTTCCTATCGGTATATTGTCATAAGAATTTTCTATAATAAAGCTTGTTGTTACTACTGAATTCTCTGTAGGACCATAGTTATTAACAATCTGGTAACTTTTATTTTCAAAATAATTTAGTTTATCTCCACCTGTTAATAATCTTCTTAAAGATGTATTCTCAAGCATTAAAAATTGTTCACATACTTGTGTAGGTAAAAAGCTTATTGAAATCTCTTTTTCAATAAAATATTTGTTTAATTTCGTAATATCTAATTTTAAATTATCATTTATAATATGAATCTCTGAACCCGCTATGATATAAGGAAATACTTCCCAAGCAAATGCATCAAAACTTATACTTGCATAACTAGCATTTTTATCAGTTTCACTTATTTTATTGAAGGAATTATGCCAATTACATAAGTTCACCAATGAATGATGCTCCACCATAACTCCTTTTGGCTTTCCAGTAGAACCAGATGTATAAATGACATAGACTAAATCTTTACTGCTGCTATCAATACGTAAGTTCTCGGTTCCGTATTTAAACAAATGCTCATTATGAATATTAATAATGCTAATATCATCAACTTCTGTACAATCAACTAAATTAATTAATTTATCCTGGGTCAATAATATTTCAGTTTGACTATCTTGAAGTATATATTTAATTCTATCTATAGGATATGTAGGATCAATTGGTAAATACGCACCACCAGCTTTTAGAATTCCCATAATTCCCACAATCACATCAACCGAACGTTCTAATAATATTCCTACTATTTTATCAGAACCAACACCATTTTCTCTTAACGCTCTTGCCAATTGATTAGATTTTTCATTTAACTCCCTATATGTCAATTGCTTATCTTCAAAAACAACTGCAATGCTATCTGGCGTTCGTTCTACTTGTTCTTCAAATAACTTGTGTATTAACTGGTTTTTAGAGAAATCTACATTTGTATCGTTATGTTCATACAATAAAAAGCGCTTTTCTTCTTGTGGGATCATATCTATTTTATTTACACTTATCGAAAGATTTCCTGATATTTCTCTCAGAATATTAATATAATTTTCTGTCATTCTTAATATTGTGTCTCTTTTGAATAATCCAGTACTATATTCGACATTTAACACGATCTCATCGTCATAATCTAAAATATTAAAAGTGATATCGAATTTTGCATTATCTAATTCAAATATAATTGGACTAAGATTTAAAGCACCTTGCTTCTTAGTAAATAATTTAGCGTCTTCCAATACAAACATGGTATCAAATAAAGGGTTTCTATTAGAGTCTCTTTCATAGTCTATACTGCGAATTAGTTCGTCAAACTGATACTCTGAGTTTTCAAATGCTGTAATTGTATTTTCTTTTACCTGTTCCAAAATTTCTTTAAAACTTTTTGTAGCATCTATATTGTTTCTTAAAGCAATAGTGTTAACGAACACACCAAAAATATTTTGTAAATCTTGATGTAACCTACCTGATGCAGCTGTTCCGACAACAATATCAGTTTTTCCAGTATATTTGTGAAGTAATATATGATAAGCGCTAAGCATAAGCATATATAAAGTTGACCCTGTATCCTTAGCTACCCTTCTTATCTGTTCAGATAACTCTTTTTCTATATGAAAGTATGCATTTTCTCCTGCAAAGGTATCAATATTTTCTTTTCTATAATCATAAGGTAATTCTAATTTAGATGGCAGATGACTGTATAAATTCAGCCAATATTGCTCTTGTTTTTTTATAGCATTAGATTGATTATACGTATTATTCCATTCTACATAATCCTTGTATTGTATATTTATCTTAGGTAGATCAAGATTGTTATATAAATCGAGTATTTCATTCATAAATATTCCTTGTGATACCCCATCTGCTATTATGTGATGGAAGTTAACAACCAATATATGCTTCTCTACTCCGATTTTAATTAGTTTAGCTCTCATTAATGATGGTTTATTTAAATCAAAAGGCTTTGTTGATTCCTTACACATTTTGCTAGTTAAATCTCTTAAACCTTCATCATCTGTTACGACTATATCTAAACATTGGTATTCCAAATCAAAATCAACTTTATCATAAACCCTTTGAACTAATTCATTATCTAATACTTCAAATCCTGTTCTCAGGATTTCATGTCTATCTATAAATTTTCTAAATGCTTTTTCAAGTCTATTACATTCGATTTCACCTTCGACAAGTAACGCCATAGGAATATGATATGCTCCTCTATTATTTTCCATCATAGAAAGCATGTACATTCGTTTTTGAGAAGGCGATGTAGCATAATAATCCTTTTTCGATACCCTTTCAATCCTATTTCCCCTATGATTGTCTTGGCTATTTTTCAAATATTGATCTAATACCTTTATAGTGTCATTTTTAAATATTTCTCCTATCGGCACCTCTATATTCATTCTCTTTTTAATTTCAGTAACAATCGATATCGCTTTTAATGAATCTCCGCCTATTTCATAGTAATTAGTATCTATTCCTATGTTTTCTATTTCGAATACATCTTTCCATATATCTAATATTTGGGCTTGAGTTTCATTTTCTGATTCTTCACATGTAGTTGCTGCAACTTCATCTAGTTCATGATTTTTTATTAATTCCCCCAAAATACTCTTATTTACTTTTCCATTTACAGTCAATGGTATTTCATCTATTTTGAAAAATCTTGATGGAATCATATAATTCGGGAGCTGATTTTGCAAATATTGTTTTAGTTCATTTGGGTTTATGTCTTCATCTGAAACTACAAAAGCATACAGGCTTTTCATTTTATTATCGTTTGTATAGTCAATTACTACTGTTTTATTTACACCTTTATATTTGATTATACAATTTTCAATTTCCCCTAATTCTACCCTATATCCCCTTATCTTAACTTGACTGTCTTTTCTTCCTAAAAATTCGACATATCCGTCCTCTTTTAACACGCCATAATCACCGGTTTTGTAAATATATCCTAATTCTTCGTGCAAAATAAATGACATCTTAGTTTTTTCAATATCATTTATATATCCACTTGCTACTCCCACTCCACCAATGTACAATTCTCCCTCTACATCTACGGGACACAATTGCTTGTTTTGATTCAATACATAAATTTTCTGGTTAGCCAACGGCATTCCATATGGTATACTTTTCCAATCATCCTTAATTTCCTTAATAGGGTAATATATGGACCATATTGACCCCTCAGTTGCTCCACCTAAGCTAATAACTTCCGCATTTTTGAAAGTTTTCTTTATCTTCTGAGGAAGTTCCAGCGGTATCCAGTCCCCACTAAGCAATACAAGCCTTAGACTATCATCCTGTTCACTATCATTATATAAGTCCACTGTCAGTTCCATAATTGCTGGAACTGAGTTCCAAATTGTGATTCCTTCTTTCTTTACAACTTTTTTTAGGTTATATACATCCCTTTGATCATCTATAATTACAAGGGCCGCTCCACAGCTCAATGCACCAAAAACATCATAAACTGACAAATCAAAGCACAGTGAAGAAATCCCCATAATTTTATCATTTTCTGTCACACAGAATTTTTCGTTAATATCTATAATTGTATTTGTTGCTGCACCATGAGTTATTTGAACTCCTTTAGGTTTTCCTGTACTACCAGAAGTAAAAATAACATATGCCATATCTGTTTCATCTACTTTTATATTGACTTCATCACCAGAATATTCCCTAATATTTTCATCTTTATAGGTAGAAGGTGTTATAAAGAACTTACAATTACTTTTCTTTTTTATATATTCTTTTCTTTCTTCAGGATAATCAGGATCAAGCGGTATATATGCTGCTCCAGCCTTTAAGACAGCAAACAAATTTATAATGGTATCTATACATCGCTTACCTATCACACCAATGTAATCACCTTTTCTAACTCCCTTATCCATTAAGTATCTTGCAATTTGATTCGATTTTTCATTTAGTTCTTTATAAGTTATCGAATCATCATGATGAATTACAGCTACCTTATCAGGTACTAGTTTTGCTCGATTCACAAACATTTCATGTAAAGTACACTTATCAAACTTTTTGTTTGTATCATTATAGGTTTCAATAACTTTTATGCTATTCTCACTAAGGTTAATACCTGACACTTGATCATTAAATATAACCTGATTTAATACATTTATATATTGTTCAAACATTGATTTAATAACATTGATCTCAAATAATTGTTCAACGTAATCCCATGTAATATATAAACCTCCATTTAATTCATAAACTTGGTTATCTATATAAACTTGGGATGTTCTTGTACTAAAAAATTTAATTTTTTCAAAATCTATCAAATGATTAAATGAATCATCTGAGTCCTCACTCAATACACTTGTAAATACAATAGGCATTATAGCTTGATTAACCATTCTATGTTTTTTCCCAATAGCTCTTATAAAATCCACACCATCATAATGTCTATGTTCAAGGGCTTCTAACAATGTATCCTGTACCTTCGCAGCAAATTTCCAAAATGACTCAATACTATCTTTCGCATTAATATCTAATAACATTAGAGTTGTGAAATCCCCAATGATTTTTTTTACGTCTTGATGAAACGGTATCCGATTAAAAACAGTTAAATTTACTGCAAATTGACTCTGATTACTCCAATATGCTAAGACATAAGCATATGCAGCACATAAAACCGATGTAGGGGTAAGATTTTTTTCTCTTGCTTTTTGTTTTAATCTATTCCACGTTTCACGTTCTAAAAATTCCGAACATTTATTGAATGTAGGTTTTTCAATTTCTAATGGGTTGCATTTTAAAGGCAATGCTGGTGCACTTGGGAAATTATCCAATTTATTTAACCAGTACTTCTCATCTTTTTTATATCGATTAGATTGCCTAAATTCATTGGTTGCTAAAACATAGTCTCTAAAATTATACTCCAGCTCAGGCAGCTGCAGACTTGGCTGATTGTAAAACATTTTAAATTCCTTGATTAATATTTTCATGCTACTGTCATCACAAATTAGCGGATCTATATTTAAACAAAAATATTTTTGATTATTGGGTAATATAAATGCTTTTATCTCAAATAATGGCCAAGTACTTGGATCTATGATTTTAGCTATCATTTTTTGTCTTTGTTCCAATATACGTATCATTATATCTTCTTGATTTAAATGCCTTACATCTACTGTGTCTACAGAATAAAGAAGTTCTCCTTCTAAGATTCTTTGTGTTCCATTTTCAAAAACTATTGTTCTTAGTATTGGATGTCTATTAATTAATTTTTGTAATGCACTATTAAACCTATCTATATTAATATCTATTTCAAATTCAACCGTTAAATTTGTAGCTGCTCCACCAATTTCAAAAGCCGGATCTCTACCTATTAAATAGGCTAATTGTATACCTGTAAGTGGGAAAGGTTCATGTAAATTCTTTAAATCTGTAGTTTTTGTAAATTGTCGGTTCTCAATAATTTCTCCCTTGTTCGTTTCGATGTAAGCACTTATTTTCTTTATTGTGGATAATCTAAACAGTTCCTTTAATGGTAAATCAACACTTAACCTATCATTCATTTTAGATAAAAGCTCCATTGCGTTTATCGAATGCCCACCAAGAACTGCAAAACTGTCATTAATACCAACTTTATTTATATTCAAAGTTTCCTGCCACATTAAAACGAGCTGTTTTTCAATCTCACTTCTTGGTTCCTCATATTCAACCTCGGTATTAAAACTTCGATCTGGTTCAGGTAAAGACTTTTTATCTATTTTTCCATTTGCTGTTAACGGCATTTTATCTAACTTAAGAAAATAAGTAGGAATCATATAATCAGGTAACTTTTCACCTAAAAATTTTCTTAATTCTTCAACAGTAACTTCTCCTACTAATGTTAGATATGCACAAATATAATTGCTCTTGTCCTTTTCTTCTCTTGCTACAACTACAGTTTCTTTTACATTTGGATGCTTTAATAACTGACTCTCTATCTCTCCAAGTTCAATCCTAAATCCCCGAACCTTTACTTGATGGTCAATTCTTCCTATAAATTCAATATTCCCATCAGGTAACCACCTTGCCAAATCTCCTGTGCGATATAAACGCTCTCCTTCTGCAAATGGGTTTTTAACGAATTTCTCTAATGTTAGCTGCTCATTATTTAAGTACCCTTTAGTTAATCCATCACCAGAAATACAAAGTTCTCCAGGTTCACCAATAGGAAGTAAATTTTTCTTTTCATCTACTATGTAAACTGAAGTATTTGCTAACGGTTTACCTATAGGTAGAGTGTCAACATCCTCATCTATTTCATTTATAAAGTAATATGTGGCAAAAACAGTACTTTCCGTTGGTCCGTATACATGAATGAGTTTATCTTTCCCCAGAAATTCTAATGCTTTTCTTGCATGGGAGACAGAAATTCTTTCTCCACCAAATAATATTTTTCTCATATTGATTAAACAATCTATTTTGATATCTACAAGCGCATTAAATAAAGCAGTTGTAATAAACATCACGTTTATGTTTTCTTGCTTAATTATATTTCCAAGCTTATTTATATCCGTGACTGTATCTTTTTCTATCACTACTAATTTCGCCCCATTTAACAGAGCACCATATATATCAAAAATTGATCCATCAAAAGAATAATTCGAAAGCTGCAGAATGGTATCATTATTATTTATTTCTATGTAATTTGTATTTCGAACGACTCTGATAGCACTATAATGCGAAATGATAACTCCCTTTGGTATTCCAGTAGAACCCGATGTATAAATAATATAAGCTGTATCATCAAAACGATTTATATGTTTCAGATTACCTGTACTTAAGTCACTTGAATCTAGCTCGTCCAAATTGATTATTTCTAAATCATATTCGATTTTCTTAATGAATTTCTCTTGAGTCAATAAAATCATGGTATGACTATCCCGTAAAATATAATCAATTCTTGCTTTTGGAGTATCAGGATCAATTGGGAGGTAAGCTGCTCCAGATTTTAAAATACCCATTATTCCAATTATCATTTCAAGTGATCTATCAATCATTAATCCTATAATAGCATCTGTATTAACGCCCTTATTCCTTAACATCCTTGCTAATTGATTGGATTTCTCGTTAAGTTGCCTGTATGTGAGTTGTTTATCTTTAAACACAACTGCAATATTCTCAGGTGTTCTCTCCACTTGTTCTTCAAATAGCTGGTTTATGGTCTTATTTCTTGGATAATCGTTTTTTGTGGAATTGAATTTATTTAATATCATATCTTGCTCTGCTACTGTAATCTCATCGTAAGTTCTTGTCCCATCCTTGTTTATTTCACCAGAATTCTTAATAGACATGTTGGATTTCCCCTTTTTTAGTAATTATCCATTACCAAAATTATTTATTATTTTATTACTGTTAAAAATATAGAGAATGAATTAAATAAAAAATTCATCGTTCATAACAAGGTATACAATCCCCCCTATTTAGAAGTTACTAAAAGGAATTCTATAAAAAATTTAACTTACTACGAGAAAAATTTCCTTATTTTCACGCAAAAAACATATGATAAAAATTTATCTAAATAATTAAAATAATCAGATTTTTTACTGTAATTTAATTAAAGACAAATATTAAAACTCATATCAAGTTACAGATAAGGCTACTACAGCACATAATTAAGAACATGAATAAGTAAGGATAACTATTGGTATATATCTGAGGAATCTAATTTAAAACCTCAGTTAACGTATCATTTATTATTGTTGTAATTTTTTCCACATTGTTATTTATAAAGAAATGATTTCCTTCCAAATTATAAATCTTAAAATTCCCACAAGTATGCTTCTTCCAACCAATTATGCCTTTTAGACTAATTAAATCTTCTGTTCCGTTTAATACAGTAATATCGCATGTGATTTTGTCCGCTTTTTCTTTATATTCATATGTTTCAACTATTTTAAAATCATGTTTTAGTAAAGGAATGAAAAATTCGAACAATTCTTCGTTACGAATTAATTCTTCTGGTGTTCCCCCTAATTCTATAACTCTATTTTTAAACTCGTTATTTGGTAAATTATAAGTTATCTCCTTCTTTTCCCTTTCACTCGGTGCTTTGTATCCAGAAAAAAAGATATGCTTGGGTTTCTTGAATCCCATTCCTATTATTTTATAGTATAATTCATACGCTAATAGGCTCCCCATACTATGTCCATAAATTGCATAATCTTCCTCACCTATTTTATCCCGAATATTATCAAAGATGTCATCTACCGCTTCTTCTAAGCTATTATAAAATGGTTCATTGAATCTTTTCCCTCTTCCCTTTAACAGTACTGGACATAGATTTATAGATGGGGTTAGATAATCACCCCATTTATAATATAACGCTTCGGATCCTCCTGCATAAGGCAAACAAAATAACATCATTAAAATGCACCTCTATCTGATAAAAGTTTGTAAAAATCATTAATAATAATATCTTGGTTAATGACTGTTATATTACTAGAAATTTCTTCATTTAATGAACATACAGCCATTTTGTATTCTAACTCTATATCAAAAATCGCCATTGAATAAGAATTACTTTTTTCTTCATTATCGGAAAGTATACGAACAGCTTTGTGACTATCTATATTAATAGAAAATGATTTTAGTGACATTGATAATCCGCTTCCATAGCATTTAATATAACTCTCTTTCAATGTCCATACCTCATAAAACTTCCTCAATTGATAATTAACATCACCTTTTTGTATATAAGCATATTCACTATCACAGAAAAAACTTTTTGCTATTTCTTCGTATTCAATATGTTTTATTTGTTCAATGTCAATTCCAACAGGGTTATTACTAATTGCACATACTACAAATTCTCCCGAATGTGAAATGTTAAAGTAATAATTCGGATACCCCTTTAAATAAGGTTTTCCATAATGATTTTTCCCCCATACTATTCTTTCATTACCGATTTTAAGCTTTTTATTTGTTAGAGTCCTTACTAGTAATTCACCAATCAAGGTTCTAATTTTATCTTTTTTATTAATAAATTTTTTTATTCTATATCTTTTCTCTTCATCTATCCACGAACAAATTTTTTCTAATTTGCGATCATTTATATCTTTAATTTTGGTAACAAAAATTTCCATAAAACCCCTCACAAATCCTAGTTAAATTAATTGATCAACTACAATTATTCGAGCGTTATGCTAACTGATTTTTCTACTTTCATTAATCGTGGAATGCTAATCATGTAAAAAACTCCTACAAATATTAAACATCCGCCAACTATCCAAAAAAGAGTTTCAACTGCAAGAATACCTGGGTAAAATCCAGCAATAAAAAGTAAGGTTAGTGACTGTGAGAGCATCATCAAAGGATTAATACACCCGTGTACTCTTCCCATCATTTTGGGATTTACTATTTTCGGAATCCAACCTCCAATAGCTACATTAATCATCGGAAGTGCTAGGGCAACTATGCCCGTACAAATAACATACAGCCAAACTGTATTGACTAATGAGCTCAAAATAGTCGCTCCTCCTCCAATAAACAAAGCTAAAATTAGTAAATGATAAAGCTTTATTTTTTGAGAAAGTATAGATGCTATAACACTACCAAGTAAAATCCCGATACCAAAGACTATACTTAATATAATTGAAACTTCTTCATAGTTTCTTGGGGCTAGTTTGTATTTTAAAATAAATACCTGCATCACTGAGAGCCCTCCATTTAAAATTCCGAAAACTATAAATCCGGAGATAAGTGTAAGTAACAAGTTGTGGTTCAAAATATAACGTATTCCCTTCACAAAATCCTTCATTACAATTGAAATGTTCAAATCCTTGATATTATGCTTTCCATTTGGCATACGAATTTCTTCTGACATTCTACAAGATTTTATTAGAAGAGCACTAATAAAAAAACTAATTGCATCAATTAAGATTGCACCATAAATACCGATTACCCAATAACAATAAATCCCGATACCACTACCAAAAAGCATAAACAAACTTGTAACCATCTGATTCAAACCAACTGCAGTAGCATAGTCATCTCTTGTTAAAACACCTTGTACAAGGGATGATTGCGCGGGTGTAAAAAAGCTCTTTACCATACTTCTTAAAAATAACAGCGCAAATGCTACTGGCATCCAGTTTAGAAAAAGAGACCATAATAATAAAAGCGATAATATAGAACAGATCCAATCACAATTTTGAGCTATTTTTTGTCGATCAATCCTATCAGTAACTACACCAACAAGAAAAAATACTACTAATGTGGGCAAAGACAACATCAACTCCGTAATAGTAGCATATGCAGGTTGGTGCGAAAAACGATTTAAAAAATAAAACATAAGTGCAGTTAAACCAATTGTACTACCCATTTGTGAAGTAAAAGATGCAAAAAATAGCCTCGAGTAATTCCCATTTTGAAATATAACTAAAATTTTCTTCATAAGGACTCCCCATTTAATTTGACTTAATTCTAATTATTCAGAATTCAATACCTTTGCTATGTTTGAAACGTATAATATCTAAATCCCTAACGTTCATCACAGTTCCTTTGGTTAGAGCCTAACACACTGCTTTAAGATATAATTTGCCATTAGGATTTCTATCGCGGATTACACGTCCAAATGTACACTACCACTCATTAAATTGTATAGTTTTTCATTCTGATATTCATAATCCAAACATAACTATCCAAAAGCATCCTCCTTTTGATATGCAGTTTATTTTCTCTAACTTTTCACGCTACATTCTAATACTACCTTATATTGTAATCAAAATAATAAACGAATTATTTTCTCAAGTTGTCAAAATCACTAATAAATCATATTTATTAGTGATTTTGACAACTTGATTTCTCCTCTAAAAACGTAATATTACTGTAAATTGTTTTCCAAAAAATAATTATGTATATCTACAATTATTACAACAAGGAATGAACACCAATGTTATCCTATCCCTTATAACTGTTTTAACTTAAGTATGAAATTCATTTTTGAAGTGAAAATGATGTGGGGTATGTCTATGAGGTTTAGTCTTCCAAAAAAAATTGTAATGAGTAAATTCTTACCAAGAAAACGTTATTCGTATTGATGATACATATATAAACCATATTTTCACTCAGTCATTCTAGGACAATTGAAGTGGCTTAAACTTGCCACTTCAATTGTCCTAGAAATGTTTCATCTTTATCTAACATCAAATTAACACTATAAGCAAAAAGCTACTTATAATTCAGATGTTTTTCCTTAAAAATTTTTTGATTTATCTTTTGCAGGTAAAATGTAGTTTTCCCCTTTTTCATATATAGAAAGTATTCTTTTCAAGAAAGTAACTTTTGGTACTAACCAATAAGCAATTATCGCTGAAACAATCCCTAATATAGCACCTGTTATAACATCGAAAGGATAATGAACTCCTACCCAGATACGAGAAATGGCTACACAGAATGCAAGTGTAATCCATAGCCAACCAATCTTTTTATGAACAAGCCAAAATGAAAAACAAATTGAAAAGAATAAAATTGTATGGTCACTTGGAAATGAATTATCAACAGCATGCTCTACCAATTTATTAACATTGGGTAACTCTGCAAATGGTTGATAATTTGAATGAAACTTTCCTGCTATTTTCCCGATAACCTCAGCAATCACAAAAGCAATCATCGCTTGAACAACCATCATTCGATTTTGGTTAGATCGAGTAAACCAATACACTACAATAATTAAAGCTAAGAAATATACCATATATTCTGCCACGAACGTCATAGTAGAATTGAGAAATGGGTACTGTTTACCTAAATCGTTAACGGCTCGAAAAGCATCAATATTGAATTGAGAAAAAGACATTTTCAAACTCCTCCTTACCATATATATAAATCAAACGCTAATTATAATTTTTTAATCTACTTTTTGTTACTACCTAATAGTTTTAGATGGTCCCATTTTATTTTTCTTAATGAATATCTACCTTTTTAAAATATGAAATCAATAATACTAATCCAATAATAGATGTTCCGAATATACCTATATAGGAGTACTCGGGAGGATAAGTGGGCTGAAGCGTATTTCTTGAGATATCACCTGCTGCTGCCCATGGAAACAATCCTCTATGTTCTGAATTTGCTGTCATTAAATTAATCATGGTTATTACAACTGTAAATACAATGGTCGGTACGTAATTCTTAAGTACAATTGTTAAAAGTATGATTGGTGTTGATAAAATAAAAAGCAATAATCCACCTATCAAAAACTGTACAAAAGATTCCCTTATTAAGGATGAACTTAGTCCATCAAATTGAAATATTATCCCTAATAATAATGTTAATCCCCATGCTACAAAAGTTAACATCATAATCCACGAAAATAGAAGTAGGAATTTACTTATAAGAAAATTCATACGTGATACAGGTATAGTTAATAAATTCTTTAATGTATCTTCTGTATATTCCCGAATAAATAGGTAGGCGGTTACTACCCCATATAGTGGTACTCCTATTATTAGAACAGTATATAAATTTACTTCACCAAACAATTGACTAAATACAATAGTAGGAGTAGGATGTTTAGTTTTTAAGCTTACAAATGATGCTACTACTACCATAAAAGGTACTACCGATGCACCGAGAATACTAATTAAGAACATATGGGATCGTTTTAGCTTTAATAATTCTGTATATAACAGATTAACCAATTGTTCCACCTCCAACTAATTTTGTGAAGTAATCTTCTAATCTGTCTTCACTCATCAAGATTTTCAAAACCTGAATATCATTTTGTACAAATATTTTATTAATATCTCCTTGTTGCCCAAGTTTAGAATACACGCGAATAATCCCCTCATTATGAACTTCATAATCAAAAATACCAAAGTTTTTCTCTAAGATTTTTGTAGCTTTATTGTCATTCGATACTTGAAACTCAATATATTTGCGATTCTTTTTTCTAAGGCTGTTAAATTCGATTTCCTCTAAGAGCTTACCTTCATGAATGATCCCCATATGATCTACTAACTGTTCTATTTCCGATAAAATGTGGCTGGATATTAATAAAGTAATTTTTCTTTCTTTAGCCAAATTTTGTATCAATCTTCTAATTTCCTTAATTCCTATTGGATCCAAACCATTAGTAGGCTCATCTAATATTAATAATTCTGGGTAATGAAGAAGAGATCTAGCAATCCCTAATCTTTGCTTCATCCCTAAAGAATATTTGCCCACAAGCTTTTTAGTTTCATGTTGCAATCCCACGATTTCTAACGCTTCATCAATTGCATTTTTTTTGTGTATCCCAATAATTTTCGCATTAATTAGTAGATTTTCCCGTGCTGTAAGATTCTCATAAAATCCAGGAACTTCAACAATAGACCCAATTCTTTTAAGGATTTCTTTTTGATTTTTTAATAAATCTTCTCCAAATATTTCAATCTTTCCATGGGTGGGCTTTATCAATCCTAATAACATTCTAATTGTAGTCGTCTTCCCTGCACCATTTCGACCTAAAAAGCCGTAAATTTCTCCTTGATTTACGGTTATATTAAGATTATCCACTGATTTCTGATTGCCATAAATCTTTGTTAAATTTGTAGTCTTTATTATTGCGCTCATGTAAGAACACCAACTTTCTTGTATGCTTATGTTTTTAGTATAGAAAGCAAATTTTAAACCGGGCTTAACTATTTCTTAACTATTTCTTAATTATGAAATTAACTATTCATCATTAACTCCATCTTGCTCCCTTGTACAATAAAGATAACCCCACTCTCCTTTGACTTTGATATAAGTCTCATCTAGATGCTAAGTATAGTGTGTAAATTTGTTTTTCTTTTTCCAAATCTGATTAACATCAGGGTATGTTACAATTACTTGACCTTTATGTAATAAGTCTTCAAACACTACTATTTCTCTTTCTTGCTGTTTAGTACCAACGAAAGTAATGGCTAGCTTTACAAAACCTTTTTTCTTTTTCAATAAACTTAGTCTCAACAGTTACTTCTTTACCCTCAATTAATAATTGAGGGTAATTAGTATACAATTGATAAAAGAAAAAAGAAAACGTGAAATTCAAAATTTAATGGATAAACTATTTGAATATTAATTCTTCAAACGAGAAGAGCCCTCCAAATAGGACGGCCCTTCTTTATTTCACATACAAATAGGCTTGCTTACAGTAATTTTTTTGTATAGGACTTTTTCTTAACACATATACTATTTTTGAACCTGTTTACCAATACGCGTCCTGTTGGTATCTTAAATTCCTCTTAAAAAGAGCTGCAGATACGACTGCATGCCCTTTTATTTACGTTGTTTCTCTATATTGAATAAAATAATTAAAAACTAAAAATGTAATATTACATATTTTTTCTGTTCAGATTATGTTAGGATTTACTTCG
>Ga0164241_10003934_pt1 | contig 14675 bp, 15 predicted proteins | sample OricomyardsoilBY_FD_108780 | JGI IMG/M metagenome (GOLD analysis project Ga0164241, IMG submission 108780) | Backyard soil microbial communities from Emeryville, California, USA - Original compost - Back yard soil (BY) | ecosystem: Environmental > Terrestrial > Soil > Unclassified | place: USA...
CGGGAGGCGACCATGGCCGCAAAAGACGCACTGGGTAAGCGGGGCGAAGATTACGCCGTTCGCTATTTGCAGGAGCGTGGCTACCGTCTCATCGACCGGAATTGGCGGTGCGCACAGGGCGAGATCGACGTCATCGTCCAACACGGACGCGAGTTTGTTTTCGTTGAGGTGAAGACGCGCAGCTCGACCGCATTCGGGCATCCGTTCGAAGCGATTACTCCGGCCAAGCTTGCCCGGTTGAGGCGGTTGGTGGCCGCCTGGTGCGCGCAGGCGGAGCGGCCGGTCAACCGCGTTCGAATCGATGCCGTCGCCGTGATCGGTGTCGACGAGAACGCCGTGGTCGAGCACATCCGCGGGGTCAGCTGATGGCGCTGGCACGCACGTATTCTGTCGCGCTGATGGGGCTGGATGGATCGGTCGTTGAAGTCGAGGCCGACATTTCGAGCAATCTGCCGGCGATCGTCTTGATCGGCTTGCCGGATGCGGCACTGGCCGAGGCGCGCGACCGGGTGCGCGCCGCCGCGGCGAACTCGGGTTGCCCTTTGACCGGGCGCAAGCTGACGATCAATCTGTCTCCGGCTGCCTTGCCGAAACACGGCTCGGGGTTTGACCTGGCGATCGCCCTGGCCAGCCTGGCGGCGGCAGGCGACGTGTCGGCGCAGTCAGTCGAGTCGGTGGTTCACCTGGGCGAGCTGGGGCTCGACGGTCGCCTTCGCCCGATGGCCGGCATCCTGCCGTCTGTGCTTGCAGCCGCTCGCGCCGGACGGAACAAGATCATGGTGCCCGCCGGCAACGCACACGAAGCCGCGCTCGTACCCGACATCACCGTGATCCCGGTTGCGGGTTTGCGCGACGCCGCGATCTGGCATGGTGGACAGTTCGATCCGATTCCGGTCGAGCCACTTTTGGTGGCCGAATCGCCGAACGAGACATCGACCGACTACGACCTTGCTGAGGTCATCGGCAACGACGACGCCGTTTCTGCGTTACAGATCGCGGCGGCAGGTGGGCATCATATGTTTCTGCTTGGGCCACCCGGCGCAGGCAAGACAATGCTTGCCGAGCGGCTTCCGAGCGTGTTGCCTGACCTCGACGAGACGGCGGCGCTTGAGGCGACATCGATCCGATCGTTGTCCGGCCAGCCCATCGGATCTCACCTGGTGGTGCGTCCACCCCTCGAAGCGCCTCATCACACGGCGACCGCCGCAGCGATCATTGGAGGCGGAAGCGGCCGGATCCGGCCTGGAGCGGCCGTTCGAGCATCGCATGGCGTGCTGTTCCTCGATGAAGCGCCTGAGTTCGCCAGCGCAGTTCTGGATGTATTGCGACAGCCGCTTGAATCCGGCCGCATCAGCATCCATCGAGCAAATGGCGTCGCGCACTTTCCCGGCCGCTTCCAACTGGTGATGGCTGCCAATCCCTGCCCGTGCGGCCAGTATGGAACGTCGGATAACGAGTGCACGTGCACACCATCGGCGCGGCGGCGCTATTTGGGTCGTCTCTCTGGGCCGCTCATGGACCGCATCGATATCCGACTGACACTTCGGCGCGTCACAGCCACGCAATTGCGCATGGCAGACGGTGAACAGCGGCTGACGAGCGAAGCCGCGCGGGCACGAGTCGTCGACGCGCGTGCTGCAGCGCGCGAACGGCTCAGAGGCACACCGTGGATGACCAACGGACAGGTGTCCGGGTCATGGCTACGCGCCCCGGCGCGGCGCATCGGCCACAGAGCGATCACCGGTCTGGACAGGGCGCTCGAACGCGGAACGATCACCATGCGTGGGTACGACAGAACGCTGCGGCTTGCGTGGACCATCGCCGACATCGACGGAGCCGATCGACCTTCGGCCGAGCACGTCGGGACCGCCCTCTATCTCAGAAAGGGAATGATCCCATGACCCATTTCGGACTTGAACCCGATCTGATCCAACGGCTGATTGTCGGTGTGTCTGACGCCGACCCGATCGCCGACGGATCAGTTGAGGCACGATTTGCCGGCGCCGCATGGTCTGGGCTGGTGGAACCAGGCGACGGCACAGCGGGGGCGTTGGTTGCCGCATTGGGGCCGGCACGCGCATTGGACGCGCTGGTGAGTGACTGGTCGGCTAACCGCATTCGAGACGCCGTCCGGGAAGTTGACCGGGTTGAAGCGGATTCCATCGAACAAGAACTGGCCCCGGCACTTGCGCGGTGGCGACCGAGACTCAAATCGGCCGATGTCGTCCACTCGATCGAGCAGGCAGCACGGGTCGGCGCGGCCTTGGTCGTGCGCGGTGACACGGGGTGGCCATCTCAGGTGGAAGATCTGGGCAGACACGCGCCGATGGTGCTGTGGAGGCGCGGGTCTGCTGCCGTGTGCATCAACGCAGCGCGGTCGTTTGCGATCGTGGGGGCACGGGCAGCGACGACGTATGGCGAGCAGGTGACGATGGATGCGTCGGCCGAACTCGTCGGTCGCGGGTTCGCCATCGTATCCGGTGCTGCTTACGGCATCGACGGGATGGCACACGGCGCGGCACTTGCGAACGAGGGGCAGACGGTCGCCATCTTGGCCGGGGGAGTCGATCGCTTCTACCCAAGCGGACACGACGCGCTGCTGCGCAAAATCGCTCAGTACGGCGCGGTGATCTCCGAAGTCCCATGCGGTGCCGCACCCACCAAATGGCGCTTTCTGCAACGCAATCGGCTCATCGCCGCGGTCAGTTCTGCGACGGTCGTCGTCGAAGCAGGACACCGATCGGGCTCGCTGAACACGGCAGCGCACGCGTCGGCACTCGGGCGTCCACTGGGCGCGGTTCCCGGACCCGTGACGTCGCCGGCGTCAGCCGGATGTCACCGCCTCATCCGGGACTACGACGCGATCTGCGTGACGAACCCGGATGAAATGGTGCAGTTGCTCGGCGAGGTGGCCGGCGACAGCGCGCCGATCGACAGCCAGCGGTCAGCGGAACAGACGCGCGTCATTGACGCGCTCAGCACGCGCTCGCCACGGCCCGTTGAGGCTGTGGCGGCGTTGGCCGGGCTGTCGGTGATGGCGGCCGGTTCGGTACTGGGTTCGCTCGAACTGGATGGCACGGTCGTCGAACATGAGCGTGGTTGGCTGCGTGTGTGAACGGCGCTGCCTGCCGGGCAAGCCGCGCGCGGCGTGAGAATCTGGGTGTGTGGACATCACCGCCTCGATCGACGACTTCGCGGTGTACCTGTCTGCCCAGCGCGGGTTTTCCGTACACACCGTGCGGGCATACGTCGCCGATCTGCGCGATTTGTGCCGCTTCGCGAACGACGTCGACGTACACACCGTCGATGAACTCAGCCTTGACGTGTTGCGCGATTGGCTCTGGCGCGGCTCCCAATCCGGACTGGCCAAGGCCTCGCTTGCCCGACGGTCGGCCGCGGCCCGCAGTTTCACCGCGTGGCTGGCACGCACCGGTGTCGTGCCCGGCGATGTCGCTTCCCGGCTGCGTTCACCGCGGGCCGACCGCACGCTCCCGCGCGTGATCACGCGCGGCCAGATGGACGAACTCCTCCGTGGTCTGGCCAAGCGCGCCGACCAGGCGGATGCGATCGCCGTTCGAGATCTTGCGATCATTGAGCTGCTGTACGCATCCGCGCTGCGCGTGTCCGAGCTCACCGGACTGGACCTCGATGACCTCGATCTCGATCGGCTGACGGTGCGTGTACTCGGCAAAGGTTCGAAAGAACGAATCGTGCCGTTCGGCGTTCCCGCCCAGTCCGCCATCGTGGACTACCTGCGTACGGCTCGCAGCGCATTGCTGTCGGGCTCCTCGCCTGCCCTCTTCATCGGAGCACGTGGTGGGCGGCTCGGCACACGGGCCGTTTACCAGCTTGTGGCGGGTCTGCTCGTCGACCTTCCCGGCTCGGGACCGGCAGGCCCACACGCATTACGCCACACCGCTGCCACCCATCTGCTCGATGGCGGTGCAGACCTGCGCGCTGTGCAAGAGATGCTGGGGCATGCAAGTCTCGGCACCACCCAGATCTATACTCACGTTTCCACCGAGCGAATCAAAGAAAGCTATCGGCTGGCGCATCCGCGAGCGTAGCGATCGCCCTGACAACCCTGGCGTGATCGACAACCCTGACGTGATCGTCATCCGGTTGACATCGGGAGCAGCACGGCACGCTCGAGTCCGCCCAGGTAGAGCAGCGGAGACACATACTCGCCGTGCAGCCTGACGCCGAAATGCACGCACCTATCATCGCAGTGGCCACCACGCGCAACGATGCCGATCTGCGAACCTGCCGCCACCAAGTCGTGTAACGAGACCTGTGCATCTACGGGCTCGATGCTGACAAGAAGTCCATCGCCCGCATCGATGGTGACCACCTCGCGATCCACAACGCGCCCTGCGAAGTGCACCAACCCGGCCGCAGGGGCAACAACCGCCTCACCCGCATGTGCGGCGATGTCGATTCCGCGGTGACCGGCAGAGTACCGCGTCGCCGGCGCCCGGAATTCGTGCATAATGCGGTGCGGCGGCGGTGTCGGCCATAGCCAGTGATCACCCGCGGAAGCGACGGCACCCGCTGCGTGGGTATCCGTCGCCCACGCGGCACCGGCCTGCGGGAGCGCGAGCACGATTGCGGGCACGCCGAATCCGAGCAAGAAGCAGATCTTTCGCACAAGGGGTCGTTGTGCCAGCACTGAGCGCATGGCGTCCAGTGTGTTCGCCGACGGCCGCGTGGCGGGCGAGATGTGCCCGGATTGTGAAGAATCGCTGACGTGCCAGCGCTGTTGGGGCCAACGAAAATGCGTACCGAAAACAGCGGGATTCGTCAACCGCTATGCGGCGATTTCGCCGCGGTGTAGCGTGAGCAAAGTCGGATGAATGGGGGGAACTCATGTCGAATGCCCACACGACCGGGAACAGCGCTTCAGGACAGTCGTCGAGTGGCGGCAATCGAGGCAAAGTACTCGGCATCACCATTGCCGCGGCGCTCGGTGGTCTACTCTTCGGTTTCGACACGTCCGTCATCAACGGCGCCGTTGACTCAATCCAGAAGACGTTCGACCTCGGTTCAGCGCTCGTCGGCATCACCGTTGCGATCACCCTGATCGGATGTGCGATCGGCGCCTGGTTCGCCGGACAACTCGCCGACGCATGGGGGCGCAAGCCCGTGATGGTGCTTGCGGCATTCCTGTTCGTGATCAGCTCCATCGGATCAGGGCTTGCGTTCGCCGACTGGGATCTGATGGCATGGCGGATCATCGGCGGTCTCGCTATCGGTATCGCATCCGTTATCGCACCCGCGTACATCGGCGAAATCGCGCCGGCGGACCGACGCGGCGGTCTGAGCTCACTGCAACAGCTGGCAATCACACTCGGTATCTTTCTTGCGCTGCTTTCTGATGCGGCTCTGGCGCGTGTGTCTGGCGGGGCAGGCGAAATGCTCTGGTTCGGGCTTCCCGCGTGGCGCTGGATGCTCCTGGTCGGCGTGATCCCAGCCGTCGTCTACGGATTGCTATCGCTCAGCATTCCTGAATCACCGCAGTTCCTGCTGAGAAAAGGTCGGGATGACGACGCGGCAACCGTCATCCGCACCGTGACGGGTGCGCACAACCCGGACGAACGCATGGCCGAGATCAAAGAAAGCCTCGAAAACGAGCGGAAGAGCAGCTACCGCGACCTCCGAGGGAAGGCTCTTGGTCTGCAGCCGATTCTCTGGATCGGTATCGGTATGGCCGCCTTCCAGCAACTCGTGGGTATCAATGCGATTTTCTACTACTCGACCACTCTGTGGAAATCGGTCGGCTTCAGCGAAAAAGACTCATTCACGACCTCGGTGATCACCGCGGTCATCAACGTGGTCTTGACGTTCGTAGCGATTCTGTGGGTGGACAAGGTCGGGCGAAAGAAGCTCCTGTTGATTGGTTCCGTCGGAATGTTCGTCGGACTGGTCGCAGCCGCGGTGTCGTTCACCCAGGCGACAGGTTCGACGAACAATCTGCACCTTGCACAGCCGTGGGGCCTGATCGCGCTGGCCGGGGCGAATCTGTTCGTCATCTTCTTTGCGGCGACGTGGGGCCCCGTCATGTGGGTGGTGCTCGGCGAGGTTTTCCCGAACAAGATCCGCGGTCTCGGGCTGGGCATCGCGACGGCCTTCAACTGGATCTTCAACTTCCTCGTGACTCTGCTTTTCCCGATCGTCAGCGCCGCTGTCGGCCTCGGATTCGTCTACGCGGGCTTCGCGTTCTTCGCGGCGCTGTCATTCTGGTTCGTCTCTGCACTTCTACCCGAGGTCAAGGGACTTGAACTTGAAGACAAGAACAAACTCGTTCGGGTACGCAAGCAGCGAACTGCTGCGACCTGACGCGCGCATTCGGATGCTATGATTTCTGATGCACCCCGCATGCCGGGGTGACTACGCGTGCCCACAACGCTCTGACGAGCGCAGGCAATCTCATTCAACGGTCTCCGGTTCCGATCGGGGCGGATGAAGGCCGGGCACTAGGAGTGCGGTCACCTGACCGACACAGAAAACCGAGTGACATCGCCTTCGGCCGCGCGCTACAGCGATGTCAAGACAAGGAGTACGGCAATGGCCGTCGTTACCATGCGCCAGCTGCTCGACAGCGGCGTTCACTTCGGGCACCAGACCCGCCGGTGGAACCCGAAGATGAAGCGCTTCATTCTGACGGAGCGTTCGGGCAGCTACATCATCGACCTGCAGCAGTCGCTCACGTACATCGACAAGACGTATGACTTCGTCAAAGAGACGGTCGCCCACGGCGGAACCATTCTCTTCGTCGGCACGAAGAAGCAGGCGCAGAACGCCATCTCAGAGCAGGCTACCCGTGTCGGGCAGCCCTACGTCAACCAGCGTTGGCTGGGTGGCTTGCTGACCAACTTCCAGACCGTCTCGAAGCGCCTGGCTCGCATGAAAGAGCTTGAAGAGCTCGACTTCGAGGGCACCACGAGCGGGTTCACGAAGAAAGAACTGCTCATCAAGAAGCGTGAGCTTGACAAGCTGCACAAGTCGCTTGGCGGTATTCGCAACCTGAGCAAGACGCCGAGCGCTCTCTGGGTGGTCGACACCAAGAAGGAGCACCTCGCGATCGACGAGGCGAAGAAGCTTGGGATTCCCGTGATCGGAATCCTCGACACCAACTGCGACCCCGATGAGGTGCAGTACCCGATTCCGGGAAACGACGACGCCATCCGGTCGGTGAGCCTGCTCACGCGTATCGTGGCAGACGCCGCGGCTGAAGGCCTCATCCAGCGCCACCAGAAGCCTGAAGAGGGCTCAGAGCCTGCCGAGCCGCTGGCCGAGTGGGAGCGCGAGTTGCTTGAGGCATCGGAGAGCGACACCCCAGCGCAGTCCAGCGCCGAGACCGAGAAGGTCGCCGACGTCGCTGAGGCCAAAGAAGAGGCAGCGGATGCCGTACAGCCGAACGAGGCTGAGGCAGCGACCGAGTCCGCGGCAGATGCCGCAGGCGAAGAAGCCGCAGAAAGCGCACCGGAGATCGCGGCAGCCGACGAGGCCGTCGCCGAGTCCAAGTAGAAAATTTCAGAACCAAGGAGTTCTTTCGTTATGGCAAATTTCAGCGTCGCTGACGTCAAAACGCTGCGTGAGCAGCTGGGCACCGGCATGGTCGACACCAAGAACGCGTTGGTTGAAGCAGACGGTGACCTCGAGAAGGCAACGGAGATCCTGCGGCTGAAGGGTGCGAAGGGCAACGCGAAGCGTGCCGATCGCTCCACCAGTGAAGGTCTTGTCGCTGCCACCGAGAACGGTCAAACGGCAACGTTGATCGAGCTGGCATGCGAGACGGACTTCGTCGCCAAGGGCGACAAGTTCATCGCGTTGGCCGCCGCGGTACTCGATGCCGTTTCCGCCGCTGGCGCAACGACTGTCGAGGCCGGCCTCGCAGCATCCGCCGGGTCGCAGACTGTTGCTGAGCTGATTGACGGTGAAGCGGCGATTCTCGGTGAAAAGATCGAGTTGCGCAGGCTCACGGTCGTCTCGGGCGAGCACTTCGCCATCTACCTGCACAAGACGTCGAAAGACCTGCCGCCGCAGGTCGGAGTCGTCGTGGGTTACAGCGGCGACGACGCAGACACGGCTCGCAGCATCGCGCAGCACATCTCGTTCGCCAACCCGGAGTACCTGTCTCGCGAGGATGTCCCGGCGGACGCCGTTGAGAACGAGCGTCGGATCGTCGAAGAGATCTCGCGCAACGAGGGTAAGCCGGAGGCGGCCCTGCCGAAGATCATCGAGGGTCGCCTCGGCGCGTACTTCAAGCAGGTCGCACTGCTCGAGCAGGATTACGCCAAGGACAACAAGTTGAACGTCGGCAAGGTGATCGCCGACGCCGGCCTGACGGTCAGCGGTTTCGCCCGCTTCAAAGTCGGCGCGTAAGACACGAGAAAGGAGCTCGGGCCGGGAGGTCCGAGCTCCTTTTTCTGTGTAGTTTTAAGCAGACCCCACGGAAGGACTCAGACCGCCATGACCGAACTACCGAAACGACGCAGGGTACTTCTGAAGCTGTCCGGGGAGGCGTTCGGAGGCGGTGCCCTTGGCGTAAACCCAGACGTTGTGAGCGCCCTGGCACGTGAGATCGCTCGCGCGGCAGAAGACGTCGAGGTCGCGATCGTTGTCGGTGGTGGCAACTTCTTCCGCGGAGCGGAGCTCAGCCAACGCGGCATGGACCGAGGTCGTGCCGACTACATGGGGATGCTCGGAACGGTGATGAACGCCCTCGCGCTCCAAGATTTCCTTGAGCAGGCAGGCGCAGCCACCCGTGTTCAGTCCGCCATTGCGATGACCCAGGTCGCCGAACCTTACATTCCTCGCCGTGCAGAGCGGCACCTGGAAAAGGGCCGTGTCGTCATCTTCGGCGCCGGTGCGGGCCTGCCGTACTTCTCTACTGACACCGTGGCAGCACAGCGGGCACTGGAGATCGACGCTGACGTCGTATTGGTCGCCAAGAACGGCGTTGACGGGGTCTACACCGACGATCCGCGCGTGAACCCTGAAGCGACGAAGATCGAGCGCATCACGTACCAGGATGCGCTGCAGAAGGGCCTCAAGGTCGTCGACTCGACCGCGTTCAGTCTGTGCATGGACAACGGCATGCCGATGCAGGTATTCGGCATGCAGCCAAGCGGAAATGTGACGGCAGCCATTCTCGGCAAGGCCCTCGGGACCCTGGTGTCGAACTAGCGCGCCATCCGGCACGCCCTAAGCTGGGTCCAATCGATCGATTCGAAGGAGTAACCGTGATCGCGGATGTACTGTCGGCCGCCACCGAGCGCATGACCAAGGCCGTTGAGGTCGCTAAAGAGGATTTTGCGACGGTTCGTACCGGTCGGGCCAACCCGCAGCTGTTCCAGAAGATTCTCGTCGAGTATTACGGCACGCCGACACCTTTGGCGCAGCTGGCATCGTTGCAAAACCCAGAAGCGCGCACGCTCGTGATCACGCCGTACGACAAGACCGCGCTGAAAGACATCGAAAAAGCGATTGTCGCCACACCGAATCTGGGCGCCTCACCGAACAACGACGGCACCATCATCCGCGTCACGATGCCCGAACTGACCGAGGACCGGCGCAAGGAATACGTGAAGATCGTCCGTGGCAAGGCAGAAGACTCCCGCGTGTCGATTCGAAACGTGCGCCGCAAGGCGAAGGACGAGTTGGATGCGCTCAAATCGGAGGTTGGCGACGATGAGGTTGCCCGCGCCGAGAAAGAGCTGGAGCAGGTCACCAAGCGCCATGTGGATGCCATCGACGAGGCACTGGTGCGCAAGGAAGCCGAACTTCTCGAGGTATAGGCACGATGGCGCAGGAACCCACAGATCCGCCGGGCCCACCGCCTGGCCATCCCGGGCACGGGAAGGTCTCCCGCGCGGAGTTTCGCGAGCAAATGAAGACCACGCGCGCCGACATCGAACGCCAGATGAAGGCCGGGCGCGCACAATTGGATGCGACCACCGAACGGATCCAGGCGCGCACGGGTCGCAACCTGATCCTGGCGATCCTGATCGGGCTGGCATTCGGCGCCGTCCTGCTGCTCAGTCTGATCTTCATCAAAGAGATCTTCATGGTCGTCGCGGCAGCGTGCGCGGCGTTCGCAGCGTTCGAACTGACCCAGGCATTGCGCGCGGCCGGATACGGCATCCCACGCATACCCACGATCGTGTCCGCGGTTGCGATCGTTCCGGCCGTGTATTTCTGGCAGGAGAATGGCCAACTGATCGGCATCGCCGCCGGCATCGTCCTGTGCTGGGTCTGGCGGTTTGTGATGGCCGCGATCCCGCGCTATCGCGTTTCCACCCCCGGACTCTGGCGCGACATCGGCGCGATCGCGATGATTCAGATCTATGTCGTCTTCCTCGCAAGCTTTGCGATTCTGCTGCTGGAGAAGCCGGGCGGGCAGTGGTGGACGCTGGCATTCATCATCTTGGTCGTTGCCACCGATACAGGCGCATACGCCAGTGGGCTGCTGTTTGGCAAGCATCCGATGGCACCAACGATCAGCCCGAAAAAGACCTGGGAGGGTTTCGCTGGCGCGGCAATCGCAGGCCTGGTCGCCGGCGTCGTGCTCAGTGTGTTCATGGTGCACGAGTCGTGGTGGTTTGGCCTGATATTCGGTGCGGTCATGCTGCTGACGGCAACGCTCGGTGATCTGACCGAGTCGTTGATCAAGCGCGATATCGGGGTCAAGGACATGAGCTCGTGGCTGCCCGGGCACGGTGGTTTCCTTGATCGGCTGGACTCGATTCTGCCGTCGGCCGTCGCGGCGTACGCGCTCTTCCTGATATTCGGCTAGTTGATTTGGCAGAATGGTGCGGTGAGCACCTTCCCGACGAACCGCAAATCCAAGCTTGGCTACGACATCGAACAGGTCGACGGCTTTCTGGTCCGCGCTCGAGACGCGTATAACGGCCCTGTGACCGGCGAGCAAGCGCTCACGGCCGCGGACATCCGCCACACGGCTTTCGCGATGCAGAGGGGCGGGTATTCGACCGGACACGTGGATGCCGCGCTGGAGCGACTCGAGGACGCGTTCGCCGCCCGCGAGCACCAGGACGCTACGGCTGCGGGCGGCGAACAGAAGTGGCTTGACGAGGCGCGCACGACGGCGCAGGTGATCATCAACAGGCTTGGCCGGCCGGACGGACAGCGGTTCCAGCGCTCTGGTGCGCTCTCGCAGGGGTACAACCGGTCGGATGTCGACCGATTCTCGGCTCGGCTCTGGCGCTACTTCCAAGACGGCAAGCCGATGAGTGTTGAAGAGGTGCGCACCGTTGTGTTCCGCCCTCAGCGGCACGGATACCGCGAGATCCAGGTCGACCTTTTACTTGACAGCGTCACCGATGTCATGCTGGCGGTTCGCTGAGTGTGCCGGGGATTTTTTGCGTTGAACCCTCAAAGTTCGTTATGGTTTTGTGATCGTGGGTAGGCATCAGAGTGACAAGACGCCCGTCAAGTCGCCGGCAGCGATCCAAGCGCCAGCGCGGGCCCAGAATCGGAGACCCCACGCTCGGTCACGTCCGTTCTTCGTCGCGTTCGCTTTCCTCGCCGCCATCGGATTCTTTTTGGTGAACATCGTCGACCCGTATTCCGGAGCGACGGCGTCGCCGGACTTTAAGGTCGCGAGCGCCGATCGATTCAACGGTCAGCCGATCCAAGAACTCGCGGTCGCCGGCGATTACAGCAACACCACAGTCTCTCGTGAGGCGTACACAGTTAAGGAAAAGCCGAAACCGCCACCGCCCCCGCCACCTGCACCGGTCGAATCATCCGGGAGCAGCGATTCAGGTGGCGGCGCTCCAGCGGTAGGAACGCCCGATCCTGGCAGTGCGCAGGCCTATGCACTCAGCGCTCTGCAAGCGCAGGGGTTCGGCCAAGACCAGTTCAACTGTCTGGTCGCGTTGTGGAATCGTGAATCACACTGGAACGTGTACGCGTACAACGCATCCAGTGGCGCGTATGGCATCCCACAAGCGCTGCCTGGCAGCAAGATGGCGAGTGCAGGAGACGACTGGCAGACGAGTTTCGTGACGCAGGTGAATTGGGGCCTCGGATACGTGAACGGTCGTTACGGCTCGCCCTGCGGCGCGTGGGCGCACTCGGAATCCACTGGCTGGTACTGACCGGCGATACCGAAGTCGGCTGGTCGACGACCGGTCAGCACGAGCGACTCGTAGACTTGAGACATGCCGCGGAGCAACCGACCTCGAGGGCGAAAGAACACGCCGGAAGACGACGAGGTCTCGTTTGACCACCTGACGACCGGATGGCGCCGAACGGAGTACCGCAGGGGGACCAGTTGGAATGTTCAACCGGTCTCAACGAATCAGGCGACCAAGACCTATGTGTGTCCGGGGTGTGAGCTAGAGATCGCTCCGGGGGTCGCGCACCTGGTCGCGTGGCGTGCCGATGGGATTCTCGGTGATGAGGCTGACATCGCGGCGCGTCGGCACTGGCACACACACTGCTGGAGGATCGGCTGATGCAGGCACCCGTTCCCATCCGGGGCGGCATCGAATTGCCTGCGCGCCGAGAAGACATCGAGTTACAAACGGCGGACAACCTTCGCCTGGTTGGCGAGCTGGCCGTGCCCGAGTCCGGTGATCCGGTCGCCACTTTGGTGACGTTGCACCCGTTACCGACCGCTGGTGGGTTCATGGACTCACACATCGTGCGCAAGGCGGCTGCTCGGCTGCCTGAGTTGGCAGATCTTGCTGTGCTGCGGTTCAACACCCGCGGAACGTCATCGCCGCGCGGAACAAGCGAGGGTGTCTTCGATGACGGTGACGCGGAGCAGTACGACGTCGAAGCGGCGATGGATTTCGTGCGTGCACGGCAATTGCCGCATCCGTGGTTGGTCGGATGGTCGTTCGGCACGGAACTGGCAATCAAATATGGCAGCAGGTACGACATCGACGGCGTCATCCTGCTTTCACCACCTCTGCATCGGGCAACCGCTGCCGATCTCGCCCTCTGGGCGCAGGACCCGCGGCCGTTCATCGTGATCGTGCCTGAGTTTGACGACTATCTGCGGCCGGATGAGGCACGCGAGCGATTTGCGGCGGTTCCGCACGCTCGGATCATCGGCGTCGACGGCGGAAAGCACCTGTGGGTGGGGGAGAAGCTCACGTATCGCGTCTTGACCGAAATCGTGTCCGCGGTGAACCCGCCAGCTTTGCCATTGCCGACGGAGTATCCGACGACCGTCTAAAGCTCGTTCTGGCGTGGGATCACGACCTGTTTGATGATCAGCAACATCGAGGCTGCCACAGGGATGGCAATCAGCGCTCCCAGGATGCCCAGAAGTGACCCACCGGCCAGGGCTGCGATGACGACGACAGCTCCCGGCACCGACACAGCGCGATTCATGATGTTGGGGCTGAGTACATATGCCTCAACTTGCATATACACGACGTACCAGATTGCGGCGACGAGCGCGGTCAGCGGCGAAGCCAACAGGAGGGACAGCAGCACGATGATGATCGAGCCCGTGATGGTTCCGACCAGGGGGATCAGCGAGAACATGAACGCGATCACGGCCAACAGCAGCGGGAACGGTGCCCCGATGATCGTCAAGAAGATCGCGCTGAGAATTGCATTGCACAATGCGAGAGCGACCTGACCGATCACGTACTTGCCAACCGAGTCGCTGATCTGCTCGGCGAGGTCGGAGAAGCGCGCGCGCTGTGAGGCGGGCACCAGCTGGTACGTCGCGCGCTTGATGTTGTTGAGTGACGCGACGAAGTAGAGGGTCAAGATCAGCACGATGATCACACCGAAGAGACCACTGATGAATCCGATCCCGGCCTGCAGGATGCCCCCGGTAATCCCGCCGGCGTTCTTCTGGACGTATTCCCACGCCTGTTGCAGCGCTTGGTCGAAGTCGATCGCAGGGAACTGATGTTTCAGCCCCGAGTACCATTCGTTGGCCGTGCCGTTCTTGACGAACTTGGTGACGTCGTTGACCAATTGGGTCGACTGTTGGACGATGATCGGCACGATCATCCAGATCAACAGTGCGAGAAAGCCGAGCAACACGATCAGCACAATCAGGAGCGCCGCCCATCGAGGCAGCTTGCGGCGTTCGAGGAACGCCACGATGGGTTCGATGCCCAGCGCGATGAACAGCGCAGCGCCGATATAGGTCAGGATGGTCGACAGCGCGACGACCGACGTGAGGATCAGTACACCGAGCCCGACCCCGAGGGTCCCCACCAGCCCGACCCGGAACGCGTTTTGAATCTTCATCGAAATTCCCCCTCGAGCTTCGCCGCTCTCACGCGTTGTCTGCTGTCACCTGCTCTGCCTGAGTGAGAACGCCGCGCAGCGACTCGAAGTATCCGGCAACGGTCTCGCGCTCGATCTTAATCTGCGACAGCCGCTCCTCCGCATCCGACACGAGCTTTCTGGTGCGCTCATCCGCCTCGTCGATAATCGCCTTGGCCCGCTCTTCGGCACTGCGGATGATCTGCCCGGCGGTCGCTTCGGCATCCTTACGAGCCGCTTTGACCTCTGCGCGTGCGTCGGTTTCGACGGAGTCTGCTTCTTCGCGGGCGAGGGTGGTGCGGCGGATGGCCTCGGCCAACTGGTGGTTGGCGTCATCGAGGTATCGCTGCGTCTGCGAGACGGCTTCCTGATGATTCGCCAGGTGCTCCTTCTCGGCTTCGTCCCGC
>Ga0164241_10003935_pt1 | contig 14671 bp, 11 predicted proteins | sample OricomyardsoilBY_FD_108780 | JGI IMG/M metagenome (GOLD analysis project Ga0164241, IMG submission 108780) | Backyard soil microbial communities from Emeryville, California, USA - Original compost - Back yard soil (BY) | ecosystem: Environmental > Terrestrial > Soil > Unclassified | place: USA...
GCGACCGCCAAAGGTTCCCAAATAGTCGAAGGTTCGCCCGTTTTTGCTCGGGTCTGCGGCGTCCGAATACGTGCCGGGGTCGCCTTCGGTCGTGAACATGCGCAAGCCGCCCGACGCCGCTAGTTCGAAGTGTCGCGAGAAGGCCAGATCGGACCGGAGCGTCGCAGAGGTGGTTCCGCGGTGAGCGAACCAATTGAAGATCGAGTCGCCGTCGAAGGTGGGCAGGAAATAGTCGAGGCTCGCTCCGATCAACGCGCGATCCGTCACGAACCAGTCGAGGCCGGCGTTGTATTGACTCACCCGCCGAACGTACAAGTCGTACACGATCGAGCCGAGCACGGCCCCTAAGTTGGGCTTGTCCAAGCGCAGTGAGTAGCCCAGCCGTTCGCTCGACGTGCGATCGCCCAGCGCGTAAGTGAGTCCGCCGCCGTTGTCCGTGAACGGTGAGACCAGCACCGCATCGCGGTTGATCACTTTGCGATACGTGAAGCGACTCTGCAGAAACGACACACCGCTCGACTCGATGGCAAAGCCGTACGCGGGCGCGAGCTTCGACTCTTGCAAGAAGCTGGGCGATTGGCCAAAGCTGAGGCCCGAACGATCGCCGCGCGACACGCCGCCGGCCTCGAAGCGCGAACTCGAAAGCATCGGCAAACCGCCGCGCTGCTCGAAGCCCGCGTACAGCTCGAAGGCCAGATACGCCGGCGTGGTGAGCATCAGCTCAGCGCCGTCGAACGACCAAAAGCCGAGGCTATCGACGACGTACTGTCGCCCCAGACGAAAACCGAGCGCACCGTCGAAGTAGCGCTGGCCTTCTAGATACGCGTACATCACGTCGAGCGGTGCTTCGACCAAGCCTGGGATGTAGGTGCCAGAATCGGGGTTGCGCTCGTCTGGGCGTTGGCCGAAATCAGCATCGAGCCGCATGCGCGACTTGAAGGCCAACGTCGGGCCGAGCGGCTTTCGATCGGCTTGTAGATCGTACAGATTGAGCGCCAGCGTCTGCGTGTAGCGCCGTCGCTGAACGAGCGGACTGCCGTACGGACTTTGCAGCGAGTAGAACTGCGCGTCGAGACTCGCGTCGACTTCGGTCGTGAACGCCCGCGCCTCGCGTGGCACGCAAGCGCCGCACAACGCGAGGCCGATGAGCAGTGTGCGCGCGACCTTCTCAGCCATGACCCACGCGCAGCAATGGCCAAACCGTTCGAGCCTTCACCGCCGCCTACGGACGCAGCATGATCGAGCGAGCCCTACACTGTCAACGCGCGCGAGGCGCCAGCCTCGTTCAGCGCAACAAGCAGCCGAAAACCGCGGTGCGCCGCGTAGAACGACGCGCCCTTTTTCGCAATCAGCGGCCGAGGGCTTCCGCGCGGTTGACGATGCGCGGGGTGAGGAAGATGACGAGCTCGCCGCGGGTATCGCTGGCGCGGCGACGCTGGAACAAGATACCGAGCAGCGGGATGTCGCCGAAGAACGGCACTTGGTCCAAGTTTCGACCGGTGTTGCGAGTGAAGATACCACCGATGACGGCGGTGTGACCATCCATGACCAGCAAATCAGTCTCCGCCTCGCGCTTGAGGATGGTTGGATCACCGCGCGCCGAAGTCTGATTGTAGTCGGGCTCGTCGCGGTTGATCTTGACGTGCATGCTCACGCTGCCGTCAGCGGTCACGTGCGGCCTGACCAAGAGCTGCAGCTTGGCTTCCTGGAACGTGGTCTGCACACCTTGCGCGCTGACCTGCGAGAACGGGATCAACGTGCCTTGCGAGATGCGCGCCTCACGGTTGTCCAAAGTGAGCACACGCGGGCTGCTCAAGATGCGCAGCATGCCGCTCGACTCTGCCGCGGACAGGCGCACGGCCAAGTTGACCGTGTTGTCGATCGAGCCCAACGTCAGGCCGAGCGCGCCGCCGGCACCCGTACCGACCGCGGCCGGCAAGTTGACGGCAAAGTTCGGATTGGCCACGGTCCGCGTGAACGGGCTGAGACCTGCGGTCGGGGTATTACCGTCGCTCGCACCACCGGCCAGGCCGATCGAGCTCGGGAACGCGAGGCCCGTGGGATTGCCGGTCGCGGTGGAGAAGGTCGTATCGCCGCCCCACTGAATACCGACGTCGCGAATGTAGCGGCTCGTGGCCTCTACGATGCGAGCTTCCACTAGGACCTGCGGCGTCTGAGTGTCGAGTGAGCGCGTCAGCTCTTCGATTTGGTTCAGATTGCCGGCGAGATCGCGCACGATCATCACGTTCGTGCGATCATCGACGGCGATCGAGCCGCGCTCGGACAAGAGCGGTTTCGCGCGGTCTTGGATCTCGGAGGCTTGCGCGTAGCTGACCGGAATCAGGCGTGTCTCGAGCGGCGCGAGCTTTACCTCTTGCTGCCGGCGTGCGATCTGAAGTTCGCGTTCCTTCTCGAGATCGGCGAGCGGCGCGACACGCAGCATGTTGGCGCGTTGCACCACGCCTAGGCCCTTGGCTTGGAGCACGACGTCGAGCGCTTGGTCCCAAGGGACGTTGCGCATGCGGATCGTGACCGTGCCGGAGACGTTATCCGCCGTGACGATATTCACTTGGCCGACGTCGGCGAGCAGACGAAGCACATTGTGCACATCCGCATCTTTGAGGTCGAGATCGATGCGCCGCCCGGTGAACGCGCGCTTGGTCTGGCCCAAGAGATTCGGCGCGAAGGCCCCCGCTTCAGCAGGTTCCGAGGCAATTTCCCGGGCACCGTCGCTCTTCACCAGCGGTTCGTCCGATTCCGAGCCGTCGCGCACCGGCGGGATGTCTTCATCCTGATTTTCCACGTGAACGGTGCGCGCGCGGCGCGCGACGCCTCCGTCCAAACCGACACCGGTCATCGAGGACGGCAACGCGCCGGGTTTGGCGAACGACCAAACCAAGGTCGATCCACGACGTGATGCTCGAGGCAGAGCGGTCTTGTCGCCCTCGCTCTGAATGACGACCGACTTTTTGTCCTTCTCCGGAACGAAGCTGGACACGGAACTCAGCGCGCCACCGAACGCCGACACGTCGAGCGTGCGCGAAAGATCTTTGCCCAGCTCCGCGCCCGTGAGCGTGAGCTCGTATTTGCCTGGCGCGATCAGGGTTTGACGGAACTCCGGCAGCTCGGTGCAGTCGATCAGCACCCGATCTTCCACGTCGCTATGCTCGAAGCGAACGGCTTTGATTCGCGCGGTCTCACGCGCGGGTGCGAGCGTTTGGGTCTTGCGCGGCGTGGCCAAGGCTGCCGCGTCCTTGGCCAGCGCGATCACTAGATCGGTGCCGTCCACCGTCACCGTGTATTTCGCTTGCTCGAGCAGCGTGACCAAGAGCCGGGTGGTCGAATTGCCGTCGGTCTTGAAGGCCTGCGCCATCACCCCGCCAACTACGCCTTGATGCTCGGTCAGCGCGGTCGGAGCACCTTGCAGGTCTGCGTTCGGCACGTCGACGAGCAAGCGCAGACCATTGCGATCGAGCCGAGCCGTGAAGGTCGGAATTTCGCTGAAGCCAACGACGATGCGCACGACGTCGCGCTCGGCATCACGGACCATGCGCACGGAGGTGGCATGATTTGCCTTCTCCTCGGCCTCCGCCCGATTCGGGACGGCCAGCGCGCTGAGCAACGCGAGCAGCGATATCGCCGCGAGGGACGAGGTCCGCCTCATGGTGTGACTCCGGAGGACAATCTGACCGGCTTATTGCAATTCAAAGCATTCACCACGGTTGGACTGGAAGCGTATCTGCTTGTGACGGAGTGGAACAAATTACGCGCGGGGTCTGGAGTCGCTTCATTAAGTCGGCGCTGGGCGGAAGCTCTCACGTCGCTCGTTTGGAAGCGCGAACGCAACACGGCACCGCGCGACGCACATGACCCTGTGCACGCGCGCGTTGCCGCGAGGCAGCCCCCCAAAAAGCTACCGCTTGATCTCGCCGCCGACGTTCGTTTCGTCTTCCGGGCGGAGCGGGATGACGCGAGTGGCACTCGGCACGTCGGGATTCGACGGGTCTTCGCGGATGAGCACGACGTCACTGGGACGGATGCGGTCGACGCGCCAGTTGATCTCGTACACGGCGCCAGAGGTCCCCGCGGCCTGCACGACGTCGGGACGACCGACGAATTGACCGCGTTGGACCACGAAGCCTTTGCCGCTCGGGTCGACGAGCATGGCTTTGGCCGGCTCCGCTCGCGTGACGATGCCGATTAGCTTCAATTCGTCGAGCGCGTATTGGCTGAGGATCACCTCACGCTGCGAGTGCACGCGCGCTTTGGTGTCCTGCGCGAAGCTCTTCGCGAAAGAGCGGAATGGGTCGCGCGAGCGCTCGCTCTCCGTGAACTCGGTCTCTTGCACCTCGACCTTGGGCGGAGCACTCGCAGCAGCACTGGCACTCGTGGCCGGAGTGGCGCTCGCCGCGGTCGACGCGGACCGATTCGAGGGTGTGGAGGGGGCCGTAACCACGGGCGGATCGCTACAGGCCAATAGCGCCAGCGCCAGCGCCAGCGGCGCTCCGGCGCGAACTTCGTGAATCACGCTCATTGCGAACCTCCCATGGCAGCACCGCGCTTGTCGCCCGTCGTGGTCGCTTTGGCGTCTTCGACCGCGCGGAAAGCCGTGGCCAAGGCCTCGGTCTTGACCACGACGTCATCACCTTGGAGCTTGGGCTCGGTGAGCGAGATGTTCTCCATGTTGATGATGCGATCGAGCTGACCCACGCCGTAAAAGAACTTGGCGACTTGGTGATAGCGCCCGACCAGCGTCACCTTCATCGGCACGCGTGAGTAGAATTGCTCGTTCACCTCGGGCTGCGGCGTCCAGGAGGTCAAGCCAATGCCCGACACGTTGGCCACCGACTGTACCGCGCTCAAGAAAGCCGGATACTCGGTTTCGACCGGCAAGACTTTGTTCAGCTCACGCTGACGCTGTTGGCGATCGGTGAGCTCGGCCAAATCCTTCTGATACGAGAACTCGTTCTTGCGCGCGTCGGCGAGCTCGGTCCGAAGCTGCTGTTCCCTGCCGTGCGCGGCCTTGATCGAGCTCTCGATGTCCCCGAAAAAGAGCACGAAGTAGGCAATGCCGGTCAGCGCGAGCAAACCCAGGCCGACGCCGATGCGGCCGACCAGCGGTAGCTTGTTCAAAACCGAAGTTTGGCGAGCCATCAGTATTTCACCTTCGCTTCGAGCGCGAAGCTCACGACTTCCATGTGCGTGGTGGCATCGACTTGGCGGACGGCGGGCAGCAGTCGCACGTCGGCGAAATAGGTCGAAAGGTTCATGCGTCGGGCCAATTCACTCACGTCTTCGCCGTCTTGGGCGAACCCTTCGATGCGCAGCTTCCGGCTCTGCTCCACGAATTTCGTCAGCCACAGACGGCGTGAATCCCAGGACGGATTGAACACCGCGAGCGGATTGTCACGACGAAGTTGGCTCAGGCGATCCGGATCGACGCTCGGGCCGCGGCCAGGCGTGAGCAAGCGCGCCAGTTCGAGCAGAATCGCGGTCGGTCCGGAGCGAGCGCTCTGCAATTTGCCGATCGCTTCTTCACGCGCACGCAACTGAGCCAGCTTTTTGCGCACCTCGTCGTGGTTGGCGACGGTGCTCTTCGATTGGTCGATCTGCGCGCTGAGCGCGTTGTTCTTTTGCTTTTGCTCGTTCAGTTCCTCGTTCTTGAATCCGTGGAACACGAACAGCGCCGCCACTTCGGCGAGCATCACCACCATCACGACTGCCAGCCAGAGCTGCGACCCCTCGGCGCGGTCGGCGCGGCGCTTCTGCGCCATCAAGTTGATGCGAATCATGAGCGTGCCTCTTTCTCCTTACGGAGCGAGAGACCGAGAGCGACCGAGAGTTGCGCCGCGCGCATCTGCAGCAGCTGCGGATTCACTTCCTTGGCTTCGATGGTCAGCTTTTCGACCGGCGACCAGGTCTCGACCGAAACGCGCGCACGTCGTTCGATCGCGCGCGCCAAGGCGGCCAAGTTCGCCGAGCCGCCCGTCACGTAGATCCGCGCGATCTCGCCCTCGCCGCTCGTAGCCATGAAGAAGTCCAAGCTGCGCTGGATCTCGGCCGCGATCGTATCGCTGACCGCTTCAATCACTTGCACGACCTGCTGCGGGACCATGCCCGGACGGCTCGGATCGTCCGCCGAAGCCGAACCCCCGCATTTATAGGCCTCAGCCTGCTCGTGTGGCACGTTGAGTTGCTTCTGGATCTCCTCGGTGATCCCGTTGCCACCGTTGGCGATCTCGCGCGTGAACGCGCTCACGCCGTTGGCGATGATATTGAGCGATGACAAGCTGGCCCCGACGTTGATCAGCGCGATCGTCTGATCGGTCGGCAACGAGCGCGAGTATTCGAACAGGTTCTGCACGGTGAACGCATCGATGTCGCAAACCAGCGGCTTCAGCTTGGCGTTCCGCGCGAGCTGCGCATACTCCTCGATTTGGTCGCGCTTGGCCGCCACCAACAACAAATCCATTTGGCTGGCTTCAGCGCGTCGGCGCAGCACCTGGTAGTCGACGTGAACGTCTTTGATGTCGAAGGGAATGTGCTGCTCGGCCTCCCACTGGATCTGCTCTTCCAGTTCGGCCTCCGTCATCATCGGCACGGTGATCTTGCGAATGATCACGCTCTGCCCCGACACGCTGAGCGCGCACTCTTTTTGGCGGATCTTGGCGTCGTGGAAAACCTTTTGCAGCGTCTCCACGACGGCTCCCGAGTCCATCACTTGCCCGTCCACGATGACCTGAGGCCCCAGCGGGGCGTAACCCAGGCGTACGAGCCCGAGCCCTTTTCGGGTCTCTTTTACCTGGCAGACCTTGATCGACGCGGTGCCGATGTCGACGCCGACCAAGTTTCTTCCTTCGCCCATGATGCCTCTCGGAAAACCGACTCAAACGAATGCGTGCAGTAAAACTTTGGCATCCGCGGACACGGATAGCCAAAAAACCGGGGACTGTCGGAGTCCGCGCAATCACCAAGTGCAACAAAAAGCGAGACAGGGGAGACAGCTCTCCTACCCCGTCCCAGGCCGCGGAACGAACTCAAAATTGGACCCAAATACTGGATATCAAAAGACAATTCAAAAATGACCCGGTAGGGGGTCAGAAAATACCCGGTGAGCCAGTCGTCTCAAATGGGAGCGAAACCAGCGTCAAATGCTTGGCCAGAACGGTGGCGACTCCGAGACGGAGCCCAGGTCCGGGTCATGATTGACCCCCCCTTAATTTCGCCCACATAGGCGTTTTAGCCCAAATATCACTTAATTTCGGCCTGGCACGGCCACTGCAATAAGGCCCCGCACACACCTAAGGGAGAGCCAGCAATGACCGTAGCTAACGAGACCCGCGCCCAATCGTCGAAACCGAAGAGCGCCCGCATCGCCAAAGCAACGCCCGAGCTTCCGTCCCGCGCGTCGGTCGCGCCGCAGGCTCGCCGTCCCTCGCTGCCGCCCCGGGCGTCGGTGGTTCCCCCGGCTTTGATGAGCGCGTTGGCTCGCCCCTCGATTGCGCCACGCCCGGCGCGTCGTCATGCATCGTCCGCCGCCCGCGCGGCGCACCGCCCGGCTGCCACCTCGCCCGCCACCGTCGTTACGGCGCGCGGTCCGCGTACCAAGAAGGCCCGCGGGCTGGATCCGCACCTGAGCGCGCAGCTCCTCGTTCAATACGAACCACTCGTTCGCAAGATCGCGGGTGGCTTCCAACGCAAGCTACCGCGCAACGTGCTGCGTGAGGATCTGATCGCTGCCGGGATGAGCGGTCTGTGGGACGCGATTCGCCGTCACCCCGACGGCCCGAGTGACAGCTTCGAGTGGTACGTGCGCGTGCGTATCCGCGGCGCCATCCTCGATGAATTGCGCGCTCAAGACTGGTTGCCCCGTCGCGCTCGCGCCGCCGCCGAAGCGGCGAGTGGCACCGATGCCTACGTTCCGCCGCCCGCCGTCGTCCGCTTCGACGACGTGAGCGAGTGGGAGCAGAATCGCTGCTTGGCCGACGCTTCGAGCAGTGAAGCTGCCGTCGCCGCCAAGTTCGCGCAAGAGACGCTCGCCAAAGCGGTCGAGCAATTGCCGGAGCGCGAGCGCCACATCGTTTCGCAGCACTACTTCCGCGGCGTGAAATTCAAGGATCTCGGCGCTGAACTCGGTGTCAGCGAACCCCGCATCTCGCAGCTCCACTCGCGCGCCATCCAACGCCTCAAAGCCATCATCAAGTCCGCTGCCTGATCCGCTCAGGGGGACATCGAAGGGGGCGGTGATCATCGAGAGTTTGGTGATGGTCACCGAACAAGGCTGAAATCGTCTCAGCCTTCGGCGTCAGTGTTCGACCCAGGGGGAATCGGGCGCACACGAGACGCCGCCGAGCTCGTAGGGACTGCTCTCCACTCATTGTTCGGCTAGCAATCGCCGGCCAACGTCAGTGTTGAGCGCTGCCGATGCCGTAGAGCTGTTCCGCCCGGCGAAAGAGCAGCCAAGACGTCAGGATGTACTTGTCGCCCGAGAGCGGCACGTTGCCGCGATGCGTGTGCGTGAAGCCTGCGGGCGCGATCACCAGCGTGCCTCGACGCGGTTGAATCTTCCGCGCCTGAAAGTAGAACTCGGTCTCGCCACCGTCGGCGACGTCGTTCAAGTAGTACATGTACAGAGCGACGCGGTGGAGCGGCTCGGCAAGTGCGCCTTGCGGATAAACTTCCGAGTGCCAATGCGGGTAACCGCCGACGCCCGCTGGATACTTTTGAAGATTGACGGGCCCGCTGCGAAACACCGTCATGATCAGCGTCGGCAAGTAGCGATCGGCAAGCGTCTCGAAGTTCTCGATCGTGACCGACACTGCTTGCTGCGTCTTCGGATCGACGACCGAGGTGGTGACGGCTCCGAACAAGACGAACGGATACTTCCGCACATAGCTCGCGAGGTGTTCGAGTGTCACCTGTTGCACGCGCGCCAGCTGCGGTCTCAACTTCGGATCCACGTCGAGCGTCAGGTCGAGACTGCGCTTCTTCGTCACGTCGAGCCCGTAGCCAGTCACGCCCGGGCTGACGTTCGGGTGATCATTGAAAATACTTACGAGCTCTTCACAAAGCTCGGCCGGCAACGCCGACTCCACCACTTCGATGAAATCCATGATTGGCCACTCCCTTGTTCGTCGGTGCTCCCCACCGACGACGCTTTCCGAGAGCGCCATCCTGACTCACTTTCAGACCCTTGCCAACGTGCGCGACCACGCGGTCACGCACGTTGTACCGATTCGAATGCTGTGAAGACATCGACTGTATGAGCGAGCTCGTGCGCTCGCATTGACAAGTGCGGGCGGCTCGCCTAGAGATCTTTGGCGCTCGTTGTGGAGGAGCGCGCGAGGGTCGGGGTATGCTCGGATCAAGGGAGTATTTGCCGCCAGCAAGGCGATCGTGCGCGCAATTACAGCGCGCTCGTCGCTCAGGAGTGGACTCCAATGCCGGTAATTCCAGCGGCTGCACGGATCTCCGCTAAAAATCTGCGCTGAAAAGGGTCCGAACACTCACACTTGAAATAAGAGCGAGTGACACTGCGATAACTCAAACTCGTAATCAGCGGGGCAAAGGAGGAATTTTGCAGGGCGATGAAACACGTCGGGCTTCAGCGCGCCGAGCGCAAGCTGCGTTATTGCGCTGGGTTCGTGATGGCTGGTGGCCGGGCCAGTTCGAGCGCGGCGTCGAGGTATTCACGCCCGACGTCGTCTTGCACTGCGCCGCAGGCGACATTCACGGCGTCGACGCGCTGAAGGTCGCGCTGTTCGATCTACACGCTCTGCAAGACCTCGCCGGGCGCTTCGTCACCAAGCTCGAAAACGACCAGCTGATTGCAACTTATGTGCTTCAAGGACGGCACAGTCGGCTCCTGTTCGGCAGCGAGCCAACCGGCTTATTGCTCGAGATCGAGGGCATCGTCACGATGCGCACCGCGGGCGCTTGCATCGCCGAGCTTTGGCATACCGCCGCGGTAAACCACGTGGATCGGCCCGCGCCGCGGACTCTTTCGAGCAAAGCTTGGGCACGCCGTTGGGGCCTCACCTTGCGTGAAACCTTGGTCGCCGAGCTGGCCATGCTCGGACACGGCGACAAACAGATTGCTGCGCAGCTGGAGCTAGCGCCAGCGTCGGTAAGCAAATACCTGCGCCGGGTCTTGCGCAAGGCCGCGGTTCGTTCGCGCGCCTCGCTTGCCGAGCGCGCTGGAGTCGTGCTGCTCGGATGACACCCGCGGCGGTTCTCGACGCAGCGCTCGAGCGCTTTTTGGGCGACGGAGTCGACGATGGCTCCGATACGTGCTGCGACTTCCGCGACGCTTCATTGTTGGGCCTTTCGGGCAACGAACTACAATTTTCGAGCGAAGATTATCGGCGCGCCGTCGACCAGCGCGGGTTCGAGATCGTGCGCCGGTTCGGCGTGCGTGACTTCGCTGCGGCAGTGGTGCGGCTCAAGGGTCGACAAGTGGGCACGCTCGGGCCCATCGTGCCCACAGGTCGGTCATTCGTCGCACTCGGCCACGTTTTGGTGTCACGCAAGCGCGACGCGCCCGTCGACATCGTCGTTCAGTCGGACCTGATTGGTCACCTGACGGCGTCCGGCCTGCGCGTCATTCCGTCGAATGAACAGGGCGTCGCGCGCCTGACGCAAATCGCCGCTGCCGAGCGCGGAGATCTGCTGGATGGCGACGTCGGCGCCACGTATTGGGCGCGTACTTGGGGGCTTCCGCTGCGCCTCGCGCGGCTCGCGGTTTTACTGATGACCAGCCTTTCACCGCTCGTCATCAGCGAGCGCTCTCAGCTCAGCTTGCGCAGTGTTCGGACGTATACGGAGGCTCTCTTCGCGCGCGCGAAGGTGCACTCACGGAGCGAGCTCGTGCTCGCCGCCCTGCGTGACGGACGCGCACACGCCCCCTAGAGCGGCCCGCGCACTGTCCCAATTTTCCGACCTCCCTCGGTTCGAAAGCGCGGTTTACGTTCCGCTCTCACAACGGGAGAGGATCGCATCATGGCGAAGACAAAATGGCTCGAGGGATCAAAGTTCGGAAGCTTGCTCGGCTCTGCGAGTTCGCTGCTCTTGCTCGCGGCGTGCTCATCCGGTGGTGGGAGCACCCCTACGGAATCGATCAATGAGGTCCACCAGCACCTCAGCGCCCAAGGCAGCGTAAGCGTCTCGGTCACTTTGAAGAGCTCGCTCTCGAAGACCGAGCTGGCGGCCGCGCGCCTCGACGTCGCGAACCAGCTCAAGGCCCCGGGCTCGAAGGTCGTTTATAACTTCTCGTCCGGCCCCGGTATGAGCGTCGTAGTCGCCTCTGACGCCGATCTGCAGGCACTGGCCAATAATCCCGCGGTCGAGCGCTTCGACGTGAATGCCGCGCTCAAACCAATGCTGAACGACACCCGCAAAATCACGGGCGCAGACCCAGCATTCAACGCTGGTTTCACCGGTGAGGGGCGAACCGTCGCCGTGATCGACTCCGGGATCGAAGAGTCGCACTCCGATTTGCACAGCGACTTGGTGGATGAAGTGTGCTTCTGCACTGACCCCATCACGGGTGTCGGCTGTTGCCCAAACGGAACGCTTCACCAGTTCGGCCCAGGTGCTGCTGCAGATAGCGGCCCCGACATGGGGCACGGCACGCACGTCTCGGGCATCATCACCAGTGACGGCACGATCGCTCCGCGCGGCATCGCGCCCAAGGCGAAGATCATCGTAGGCAAAGCCGGCTCATTCGACGAGGTCACGGCAACGCTCGAGTGGCTAGCGATCGCGCATCCCGAGATCGACGCGGTCAACATGAGCCTCGGCACGTTCTCCACTTACGGAGACAATTGTGATGGTCCCGGCGCCCCAGCGTACGTCACCAACATCGCGAACGCGATCCACAGTCTTCGCAGCCAAGGCATCCTGTCGGTCGTCGCTTCCGGCAACGATCCATTCGGCACGACCGGCAACAAGAGTGGGATGAGCGCACCCGCTTGCGTCAGCGGCGTCGTTTCCGTCGGATCTAGCGACAAAAACGACGTACCGAGCGCGTGGGGCAACGCCAGTCCGGGCCTCACGTTGTGGGCACCAGGCTCTGGTTTCAAGGACGCAACGGCGGCCACGCCGTGCAGCACCGGCAACGACTACTGCATCCTCTCCACGGGCCTCGGGAACAGCACCGCTCGCATGTCCGGAACCTCGATGGCCGCGCCGCACGTCACCGCGGCGATCGCCCTGCTGAAGCAAGCCGATGAAGATCTGACGCCCGACCAGATTGTCAACTGTTTGAAGAATGGTCCAATGTTGACCGACCCCAAGGCGCCCACCCTGAGCAAGCCCCGACTCGACATAGTAGCGGCGCTTCAAGCGTGCGGGACCACCGTCTGCGTACCAAAGACATACGAAGCCGAAACGATGTTCCACTCGACTGGCACCGCGGCACCGCCCCTCGGTTGGAACATCTACAGCAACGGCTACATCTCGACGAACCACACCTTCACGGCGGGTCCCGCCACCGTCCGGGTGCGCGCGCTCGGTCAATCGGCGGCCGGCGTGGCACCGCACATGAACGTGCGCGTAGCTGGAGTGCTCATCGGTAGCGTGTCGGTCCCCGCAACGACTTACACCGATTACTCGTTCACGTTCTTGGCCACTGGCGGCTCGCAAGAGGTTCGTATCGAGTTTGACAACGACTTCTTCCAAAATGGCCAAGATCGCAATCTGTGGGTAGACAACGTCACTATCGAGTGTGCTGCCTCGTTGCCGGGCACTCCTTGCACTGGTCTGTGCTCGAACCCCACGACATTCACTTGGAGCGGCGGCAACTATCAGAGCGGGAATTTGGGCACGGGCGCGATCTGTCGCGAGACGATGCACCCAGTTGTCGGCGGCAACTGCGGGAACATGGCCGCAGGTCGCACGCTCTCAGTTAACGGTACAGTAGAAGTTTGCAATGGAGCCAATTGGGCCTCGATTCCGCCAGTGCGCAACGGTGGTTATTGCATTCAGACTACGGCTGGCAACTGGGCCTGGGCCTTCAACACGCTCTGGTGAGTGCTAAATAGCCAATCGGGCTGCACATCGAATGAGGTGTGCTAAAAGCTCGCAGATGGGTTGTCACCCTTCCGATCGCCTCGGATGGTTGTTCGTGGTCGGCGCTTTCTCCGTCGCGCTGATCGCGTGCAGCAGCACTCCGCCGACCTCGAGCAACGGGGCCGGCGGAGCTGCGGGTCAAGCAGCCGCTACCACTAGCGGAGGAGCGAACACGACGAGCAGCGCGGGCCAAGGGAGCGGCAACGCCGGTGGCGGCCTCAACGTGTCGGTCGCAGGCAGCGATTCCGGTTCGATCGACCCCAAAGACGCCTGCGGCATCGGCACCGCCGAAGCGAGCCTCAAGCCCGTCACCTTGCTGATCATGTTCGACCGCTCGAGCTCGATGGCACACCCGGACACCATCGATCCGACGACTGGCCTCAATCGCTGGCAAACGGCCAGCTCGGCCCTCAAAGGCTTCCTGAGTGACCCGAGCACTGACGGGCTGAACGTCGCACTGCGTTTTTTCCCGCATGATTTGCCGGTGGCGGGTTGTGTATCCAAGGTTTGTGACGTCGGAGCCTGCGAGCAGCCCCTCGTCGACGTCGGAAAGCTGAGCGCCGCCCCGGCGCCGGCCGATGCGCAAGAGCAAGCCCTGATGACCGCGATCGACTCGGCAACGCCCACGTCGCCGATGCCCGGCGGCACCCCCACGGGGGCCGCCCTCAACGGTGCCGTGATGTGGGCGAAGGCTCGCCAAGCCGCGCACCCTGAAGAGCACACGAGCATCTTGCTCGTGACCGACGGACAACCCGAGGGCTGTGAGGAGCGAGTCGCGTATTTGCAGGGCTATCTCAGCGACGCGCTCAGCGCGGGCATCCAGACGTACTTCATCGGCCTCACGGATGCTCAAGGCACGAACTTGCATCAAGAGAGCATGGATACCTACGCCCAGTCCGGCGGAACCGAGCGCGCCTACTTCATCAAAGACGGCCCATCAGCAGCCGCCGATCTCGCTAGCACGCTGGGTGCGGTGCGCGGCAAAGCGATCGCCTGTGACTTTCCATTGCCGGAAGCCACCTCGTCGCAGCAACACATCGACCCGTCGCTCGTCAACGTCACTTACACCGCGGGCACCGGCATCGATACCGATTTCACCAAAGTCCTCGACCCCGCCAATTGCGAAACATCCACCTCCTGGTACTACGACGATGAGGCGAAACCGACCCGCATCTTGCTCTGCCCGTCCGCGTGCACGCTCGCTTCATCGGATCCAAAGGCCGAGTTCCGTATTCTGGTGGGTTGCGCTTCAGTGGTGAAGTAGCCGCTGATTGCTGCGGGCGCCAATTTTCTGAATCGAGAGCATGGGCGATCGAGATCCAGCAACGCACCTTCGAGCACGCACTGTTGTCGAAGCAGTAAACCCCTGCACCAGCGGTGGCGCTCAAACCCTCATTTGCTCGGAAAACGATACAACCGCTCCTTTCCGGCTCTCCTCATAGCGCTCTCGAATTCCAGAGTACCAAAACGCTTGAGCGTTCACGGATGCTCCGCGAGTCACAGCCTACTTCGTGCACAAAGTATCCCGCCGCACCGCGAACACTCAGCATCCGCGAGTCACACCGTACTTCGTGCACAAAGTATCCCACCGCATCGCAAACAC
>Ga0164241_10003936_pt1 | contig 14670 bp, 12 predicted proteins | sample OricomyardsoilBY_FD_108780 | JGI IMG/M metagenome (GOLD analysis project Ga0164241, IMG submission 108780) | Backyard soil microbial communities from Emeryville, California, USA - Original compost - Back yard soil (BY) | ecosystem: Environmental > Terrestrial > Soil > Unclassified | place: USA...
GAGCTCGTTCGATCCGCGCCGCTATGCGGCTGCGATCCGGCGCTTGCTGACCGAGCCCGAGTTGTACGCCTCGTATGCGTCCGCAGGCCGTCGACGCGTAGAGAGCCTATTTTTGCGTCAGAGCTGCACGGCGAATTATCGTGCGGTCTACGATCGGCTCCTCTAGTCGCCGTTTCGAGGAGCCCATGCAGCCCATCCCTGGACAGCTCATCGGCGACGAAATCCGCGTGAACGCCAAGACCTCGTGGCGTCGCTCGTTGGAGATGATGCTGCGCCGCGCGGTTCCGATCGCCGTGCTCATGCTCGTCTGTAGCGACATTTTCGGAGCCGTCATTCGCTTCGTCGCCGTTTCGCTGGGTGCTGCCTGGTTGTCTTACGCGCCCATGCTCTTTGCGACCGCGGTGGTCTGGGCCTACTTTTTTGTCGCGCGCCTTCCGCGCGGAGTCTGGGTGACGCTTGGATTTTTCGCGAGCTACGCGTGCTACACGTGTCTGGTCGGCGGCGCGCGCATTTCACTCCTCACGCAGCTCTCGAGTGTCGTCTTTGCCCTGTATACGTGGACTCCTTTCTTGCTCGGGCTGGTCTTGGTCTCGCTCCGTTTGGAGGGGCTGTTCGCGCGGACCGCACTCCTTTGGTGGGGGTTGGCCGTTGCTGGGGTTGTCCTGAATACGTTCGTGGCGTTTCCTTGGATGGGGGCGACATTCGAGGTATTGGGCCAGCAATCGCAAATTGCGCGTGATTGGACGACCAATGGCATCGAGCGGCTCGCCGGCTTTTCGCGCGCCAGTTTCACGGCGGCCAACCAGATCGCTCTGTTTTCGATGGTGCTCGCCGCGCGCGTCAGAACGCATACCGCGCTCAAATTGCTGATCTGGGCGATTTCAGTGCTCGCCATTGCGCTTACCACCAGCAAGACACCGCTGACCGTCATGGTCGTCGTTCCGCTCGCCCTGCTGAGTGTGCGTGGAGCGCGAGCCTTCACGACGCAACCGACGTTGCCCTTGTACGTGGCGATGTTCGTGCTTCTGATGCTGGCCGGAATCACCGTGGCGTTGCCCTGTGCGTCGAGTACGCAAGACCTCTTCTCGAATACTTCCGGGAGCGACTTCGGCTTTCTGACCTTTTCGTCGATGCTCGATCGCGCGGCTACGATGTGGCCCTCCGCCTTCGAGCTCATCGCTTCCGACAAGAACCCGATCGAGTGGATCTTGGGTCGCGGCTTGGGCGGGATCGGAGCGCCGCAAACGCTAGTCGAGCCGCTGGTCGTCAATTCGGCGGATAACCTGTTCGTTTTCTTGTACGTCACCTTTGGCGTGGGCACGTTGCTTTTCGGCGTCGCCATCGTTGGCGGATTCAAGAGATACTATTGGGAAGAGCCGAACACCTTCATCACGCTTTTCGCTTTGGCGGTCAGCGTACTCACCTTGGGCATCGCGACAAACGTGATCGAGTCCGTCATTCCAGCCTTGGTGACGGGTATTCTCTTTGCCAAGTCCTTCGGCGCTGAGCTGCCGGCAATGGGCCCGCGCGAAAGCATGAAAGCGTTGCGGCGTCCACGTTGGAGTAGGCTGCTGCAGCTCGGGTCTCGCGCGCCAACAGCTTCCTGAATACGAGCCTGCCATGCCCAAAGCGAGGCTAGAAGTGTCAAGGAAATGTGAGCTGAATGACCCGTCATGACGACCGGCGCTGATGAGACCTTCTTCGAAAAGGTTCGGGCTGACGCGGCCATGTGGGCACGAGCATTTCAGGTCGAGCTGAATCTACGAAGCTTTCTCCGGCTGCTGTTGCTCGAGCCAGGCTTTCAACTGGCATTCTGCGTGAGGTTGAGTGAGCTGGTCGCTCGCATTCCAGGGTTGGGTCGTATTTTGCGACGCTTGGCGTGGTATCCGACCACGATGATCTTTGGTTGTGACTTTGGGGTCGGCGTGAAAGTCGGGGGCGGATTGTATTTGCCGCACCCGTCTGGAATTGTGGTGCATGCGCATTCCAGGATCGGGCGCAACGTCACGCTGCTGCAAGGCGTGACGCTTGGAACGGCCGACCCTTCTCTGCCGGACTGCCCAATCGTCGAGGATGGAGCCCGGGTGAATGCTGGCGCAAAGCTATTGGGGGGCATCACCGTGGGTAGCGCAGCAGTAGTCGGGGCGAACGCAGTGGTGCTTCGCGACGTTCCACCCGGGCGCGTCGCCGTCGGTGTACCCGCGCGTATTCTTCCGGAAAAGCCAATGCCGTAGCCGCCCGCAGCAACGAGTCCTTAGTCGCCAGAGCCGCTCGTCGGATACATGCCGAGCGCGAGTTTCTTCGGCATTACTGGTTGTTGGCGCGCGTCGAGCTCTCCATGGAGGCTCGGAGCTCGAATGACCTTGTCGGCGGGTGCGGCGACGGTGAGCTGCTCATGGCGGGCCGCTCTAGTACAGGGTTCGGTGCACTTGGCACGTTCGGCGCAGCCGACGAATTCGCGAACGCGCCACGAAGCAAACTCGCGGTCATGCTGACGTGACTCTCGAGCAAGTCATTGTGATCGCAATCGATCGTCTCGACGCGCACGCCATCGACCAGCGAGCGCCAGCCGTTCGATTCGTGCGGGCGATAGCCCGTACCGACGCCAGGTCGAAGTGCCGGGTTGCTTCGGATTAGCAAGACGTTGCCAGTGTACGGCCTGGGGACATACTCGGCGAGGCCTGCGAGGAACGCCGCTCTCACCTGCGCATGACGAAGCTCGAAATGCGGCTCGCCGGTCCACAGCGAGCGCAGCCGCTGATCGAGCTCGCGCGCCCAACCGACGAGGTGAAATCGCACACGGGCGGAGGCACCGAAAAAACCGCGATCGCGAAAGCGGCGGGCTTTGCGAGTCCAATGTTCGGTCAGCGACCACTTCTCGAGGTTGGGGCTGAAGGCATCGATCAACGCCACTAGCGCCACTGGTTCGCCGAGGCCAACGAGCATTTGGGCGACTTCGTAGGCTGCAATTCCGCCCGCAGAAAAACCACCCAAGTAATAGGGTCCGTGCGGCTGTTTGCTGCGGATGTCCTCCAGGAATTCCGATGCCAGGGCATAGATGCTTCGATGGGGAGCGCGACGGCCATCTACCCCTCGATACTGCACGCCGTAGAAGGGGCGATTGGGGCCGAGCCCAGCTGCTAGGTGCCGTAGCTCCATGCAATCACCGCCAAGTCCTGCAATGCAGAAAAACGGAGTCAGATTGCCGGCGGGCTTGACCGGAACGAGCGTGGTCCAAGGCACCAATCGCTCGACGTCCTTCGACGCGGATCCGAGCTCGTCGAGGCGCGCGGCGAGCGAGCGAATGGTCGAGCACTCGAAGAGCGTGGCGAGCGGAAATTTGGATCCCCGCCAGCGATTGATTTCATTGAAGATCTGGACCGCGAGCAAGGAGTGACCGCCCAAGGCAAAGAAGTCGGCTTCCACACTGATCGGCGAGCGTTGGAGAACCTTTTGCCAGATTTGAGCGAGGGCACGCTCTGTTTCCGTAGCCGGTGGCACGAGGCTCGTCGTTGCTTGCTGTTGTATGGGCAGCTGCAACGCCCCACGGTCCACTTTTCCGTTACTCGAGAGTGGTAGCTGAGCCAGGCGCTCGATGCGAGACGGAACCATGAAATCGGGAAGTTGCGCGGCGAGCGCGCGTCGCATCGAGTCTTCTTTCAGCTGCGAAGCCGCGCGCAAAACGACATAGGCAACCAGCGCCTTGTGACCGGAGCCATCAACGTGCGCAGCGCAGACCGCTTGCTCCACCTCTGGCAGCCTCCCCAACGCTGCCTCGACCTCCGCGAGCTCCACGCGAAAGCCTCGGATTTTTACCTGCGAATCTGCACGACCGAGGAGCTCGAGATTGCCGTCCTCGAAATAGCGGGCAAGGTCACCGGTTTTGTAGAGCCTTGCCCCCGCTCGACCCGAGAAGGGGTCGGGCAGGAAGCGTTCGGCAGTCTGTCGTGGATTGAAGTAGCCCTCGGCCACGCAAGTGCCCCCGATATGGATTTCTCCGACGGCACCAATCGGCACCGGTCTGAGGTCGGAGTCGAGCAGGTAGTACCGGCAGTTCTGAATTGGACGACCATAGGGCACGCTCGTCCAAGACGGGTCGAGAGTCTCGACCGGGAACCAGTTCGACCAAATGGCAGCCTCGGTGGCGCCGCCCAAGTTCATGATGCGCGCGGTCGGAAAAGCTCGCCGTAGCGACGGCAGCATAGAAAGCGGCAACCAGTCGCCACTGAGCATGATCAGTCGCAGACGAGCCTCCCCGGCAGCGGTCGGCAAGAAGGGTAGAAGGCACTCCAAGGCTGCGGGAGCAGAATTCCAAATAGTAATCTTGCGCTCGAAAACCGTGGCGGCCAGCGCTTCGACATTCGACAAGAGTTCGTCATCCGCGATGACGACGGTGGCGCCCGCGCCCAATGCGCCGAACACGTCGTACACGGAGAGATCGAAGCTGGGCGAAGTCACGAACAACAGACGGTCGCCGAGACAAACATCGAAAGTGCGCGTCACCCAGTCGAGTGTGTTTACGACCGCGCGATGCGACATGACCACACCCTTGGGAGTTCCCGTGCTGCCCGAGGTGAAAATCGCATAAGCGACATCGGTGGGGGTCGCGCGGCGTTCGGGTCGGGTGACAGGTTGGAGGCCGAGCTCCGCCGAAGCGTCGTCGAGCGCTAGCGCTGGGATTGAAAATCGTTCGAGGAAGCGCGTTTCGGTGAGTACGAGCGGAGCCTGCGCTTCGTTCAACATGAATCGCACGCGGTCGTCCGGGTAACGCTGATCGATGGGCAAATAGGCGGCCCCGGACTTCGAGACTGCCAACATCGCGATCAACAAGTCGACGCTTCGGCGCAGGCAGATCCCGATGTATCGGCCCGGCTGCGCCCCGCGTGCATGGAGCGCGTGGGCCAGGCGGTTCGCCCTTTCTTCGAGTTCGCGATAGGTCAACGTTTGCTCGCCGAGTTCGATGGCGATCGCGCCCGGTACGGCATCGACTCGTTGCTCGAAGAGCTCGTGGATCAGACTATCGTGCGGGAAAAAATGGTCGGTGCGGTTCCATTCGCCCAGGACCTTCTGCCGTTCCGCCGCTGGAATCGCGGCCAATTCACGAACCGGGCGATGCTCGTCACGCGCGATGTCTTCGAGGGTGTAGGCGAGCGCCCGAGCGAGTCGTTCGACGCCCTGCCGCTGAAAGCGACTTTGGTCGAACATCATCTCGATCACGAGAGGATCGCTGCTGCACACTTTGACGTTGAGCGGCCAAGTCGGTTGCTCGTGAAGTTTTGCCGTTCGATCGCGCCAGGCGGCCCCTCCTTCCCGGCGCAGACGGTGGTTCAACTCCTCGCGCTCGAACAGCAAGAGAGTCTGGAAGAGCGGGTTCCCAGGCGGCAAGTCGCTCTCCCGCTGCACGTCCACGAGCGGAGCGAGCTCGAAGGGGCGGACTGCGACGCTCTGCTCGCTGACGCAAGTGAGCAGTTCGTGCACGCTTTGTTGCTCCGAGACTCGAATGCGAACTGGCACGACGTTCATGAGCATGCCGATCATCTGCTCGGCGTCGCCATCCAGGGCCGAGCGCCGGCACTCGCGCACCGTGCCGAAAACTACGTCTCGATCGCCGGAAAAGCGAGCTAGCACGATGGCCCACGCGGCTTGCACGATGTGCCCGAGCCGCACGCCACTGCGTTTGGCGAGCTCGCGCAAGTTGGTCAGGACGGCGGGTGCAAGCTCGTGGCTGAGCGAGCCAGCTCCTGGCTCCGTGCTCGATCGGGCATGCGATTGGCTGCAGGGAAGGGGAGTGGGAGAACTCTTGCCCTGCAGGAGGTCACGGAAGTAGCCGAGCGCGGAGCTCGATTCACGCGCATTGAGCCACTCGATGTAGTCGCGAAAGGGCCGCGGTGTTTCGCGCTCCTGCGGCGAGCGAAGGCTGCGGGCCGCCTGGTATTCGTCGAACACTTCACGTAGGACGATGGGTATCGAGTAACCATCCAGGATGATGTGGTGAAACGTCCAAACCAGCTCGGTCTGGCCAGAGCCCAACCGAAACACCGTCACACGCTGAAGCGGGGCTCGCTGCAGATCGAAACCGCGTGTGCGGTCCTCGACCAAGAAAGCATGGCGCCGCTCGAGCTGCTCGGCCGCGGCAAGTGCGCTCCAATCATGCACCTCGACGGGCACGGTGAGGTCAGGGTTGTACCACTGGCGAGGTGCAGAACCCTGTGCCCAGACGAAGCTCGAGCAGAGCGCTGTGTGTCGCCGAGTGACGGCGGACCACGCTCCAGCTAGCGCGGGAATATCGATGTCTTCACGCAATGCGAGTTCGAGTTGCTCGATGTCGTACCCGCCGGATCTGCCATCCGCGTCATGCAACAAGGCGTGAAAGACCATGCCCGACTGCATTGGGGAGAGGGCGTACGACTGGCTGAGACTGTGCTCGGTTTGGCCCCTCGTCTTCATTTAAACCCGCGAGTTCATTACCGCAGAACGCCGCGCACACCAATCGCTGCCACCCTTTTGAGATAGCGAATTGCCGTCACGCTTTTCTGTCACAACAAGCAGTAGAATGTGCCGGCGGTTGGAGCACGGCGTACGCCACCGCAAGTGCGCGGCGATCCCGCGCTGCGGGTCGCTCTTCATCAGACCCCACCTCGAAGACCCGACCGCGATCCCCAAATTCCGCTGCAAGAGCGCCTCGCTCGATCCGCACACTTAATGCTGTGGCGCGAATGACGTCTGGCTGAGGGTGGAAAGACGCAGACCCGACGCTGAGACAAAATTGCCCAATTGGTGGGAGGTGTTGCGACACATTCCGACCAAACTGCAGCGCGCGGCCTCCAAATTGCCTCACTCGATGTATAGTGTGGCCGTGTTGCAGCAGACGTCGAGAAAGGCCGCGGCTGTGGCGGTTCTGCTAGCAGGTTTCAGTGTCGCGCGCGGTGCAGCGGCTCAGACCGCAATTGCCAGCATCGAGGCCGCTACCCTTGAACAATGGAAGTTCTTGGACATCTCCAGCTTTCAGGGCGCGCGAGGCTCCCTGATCGCAGTTCCTGGCCACACCGGAACTGGTGCGCGCCTGTCATACGACTTTAGCGCGGGCGGCAAGTACGTCGGCGCGACCGTCGCTTTGCCCTCGCCTCTGCAAACCAGCGCCGTCGCGCTTTGGGTCAGGCCAGCGCTAAATACCAGCGCCCTATTGCAGCTCGAGGACGCGACCGGCCAAACGTTGGAGTACGATCTGGTGCGACCGTTCGAGGCATCGCTCGAAGCGGAAACCTGGTCGCGGGTCGTGGTCGATGTTGCCGCGCCGTCGCGCTACTTCAGCGGCAAGAATGATGGCGTTCCGCACCCGCCATTTTCGAGAGTCGCCGTGTTGGCCGTCCCGGCGAGCGGAACCACGGGTTGGGTCGACTTCGACGACATGACGGCGCTCGACGGCTTCCGCTGGAAGGTCGATCCGAGTGCGCAGCCGCTCATGGCGGCGCAGCCTGGATCGTCGGATCTGGCGAGCCGCTTGGCCGTCAACGCGCACGACGTCATGGACAGGCGCGATCTAGACATCGCTCGTGACGCGGGCTTCTCGGCCGTGCGCCTGGATTTGGCGTGGGCGAGCGTCGAGCGCGCGCCCGGCGTCTATGATTTTTCGCAATTCGACGCATTCATTCCGGCCTTGGCTGCGCGTGGCCTGCGGCTGCACTTGATCGTGGACTACACGAACGACCTGTACCCTGCGCTCGACTCCCAGCAGTTTCGAACCACGACGGTGCCTGCGTTCGCGGCGGTGGCTCGCGCCTTTGCGCGCCGCTTCGCCGGTAACGGCATCAGCTACGAGGTCTGGAATGAACCGAATCTCGAGCGTTTTTGGCCGCCATCGGTCGGCGCGAGCGGCTTTGCCACGCTCTGCAACGCAGCCATTGCGGCGTTACACGAGGGCGACCCGCGGGCAAAAGTCTCCACCGGAGGCTTGGCGGGTTTCGACTCCGATTTCCTGACGAACATACTGGCTGACGGAGCCGGGCAAGGAGCGGACGCAATCGGAGTCCACCCCTATCGCCGAGAGGGTGGAGAGAGCGTAGGTTACGATCTGCTACGTTTTCGCACCCTCGTGTCGAAACAAGCGTCGCCCGTGCCTCCGATCTGGTCGACCGAGTGGGGCTATTCCTCCACCTGGGAGGGAGATGGCCACGGCGCTGCAGAACGCATGCGCCAAGCGCAGCTCGTGGCTCGCGAGGTGCTCTCGGGTTGGGCCGTCGGTTTCCCGCTGATTGCGATTTACAGCCTTCGTGACGACGGGACCGACCCCACGAACGCGGAGCACAACTTCGGATTGATTGAAACCAACTACACGGAGAAGCCCGCTCTGGCGGCGGTCCGCACGTTGGCTCAGTCAGCGCGCGGTCATGGGCTGGTCGGTCTTCTCGACACGGGCCTGAGCAAACTGCACGCGCTGAAGTACGAAGGTTCGGGCGATACCGTGATTGCGCTCTGGTCGGAGTACGGGGCTCGCGCGGTCACGGTGGACTTGCCTTCGGAGGCGACCGCGGTCTCCTTTCTCGGTGCGCCTCGCGCGTTGGCCGCAACGACGAACGGTCAGCAACTCACGCTGCAGGAATCGGACGGTCCGGTGTACGTCACCATCACTCAGCACGCCGACGCGAATTTCGGCGACGGCGTTCCGGGCAGCGCTGCCATGGCCGGCGCAAGCGGCGAGACGAGCCTCGCGGGGGCTTCGGGTGCCGAGGAACCGGTTCACTCCGGAGGCAGCGCAGCAACGATTGGTGACCCGACGATGCAAAGCGCAGCGGGGAATCGCGCCCTCGAGCCCCAGTCCGTCTCTGCTACGAGTCCGGACTCCGGCTGCGCGTGTGCGCTCAGCGCACCGGTGAGCTGGCAAGTGTCGTCTGCTCGAATGCTGGCGACAGTGAGCCTGGCGAGCCTGATGTGGATTCGCCGCCGCAAGCGAGCGAAGGTCGACGTGTCTGCCGCTGCGCATTCTAAAAGATAATTCCCGTTCCGACTTGGAGCCCGAGATCGAGCCAGTGCCCTTGGCGATCCATGGCTCGTTTGGTGGCCATATCGAAGCTCAGGCGCGCATCGAAAACGCGCCAAGTGAGCGCTCGACTGATCTCGAGCTCATATCCGCCGCCGGCAAATAGGCCAAAGCGCACGAAGCTGCCGCCATCGCGCGTGTGCGCGAACGTCGCTCCGACTGGGCTCCCGCCGAAGCGCAAATAGCCGCCCTCGAATAGGCTGTCTTGATTAGCCAGCGGGATCACGAAGGAGACTGGAAATGTCCAGTCGAAGGCGTTCGTGGTTCCGCCGTACAGGAGTTGCGTCTCCATCTCGAAGGTCAGACTTTCGAAGCGAAAAGAGATCGTGAAGCAGCCGCCCGCCTTGAAGCCTGACCAGACTCCGACCCGGGCGATCGGGCAAAAGCCGACGCCGAATCCGTATCGACCCTCGTAGCCCCTGTAGCTCGAACCGGCGCCAGAGTATTGCGGCGGTGGGTAGATGTTCGTTTGCCCGCCTCCGCTTTCGTTCCCTTGGCCACTGGCGTTCGCATTGCCATTCGCTTGCCCCTGCGCGGTGGCTCCATTCGGCGTGACCTGGGCATTCCCGGTGCCCGTGACCTGCACGCCACCATGACCGTCAGATGAGGCGCACACAGTCGTTCCTGGCAGGCACACCGCAGGGCCGCGAGGTTGCGCATCAGCCAGCGCTGGATACGCCAGCACGCCAAACATCGCGCCGACGCGCACGAGGTCGGCGCGGAAAAATCCCATTCCCACGAAGCTTTGCACAGGACGCCCCCGCGCAACCAGTAGGCTCCGATGTAGTTACGACAAACACCGCTGTCCGCGGTTGGCGGCCCCGATTCTCTGCCCGATTCATTGGGGCCGCACGCTGATGCGCTTTCGACGCACGCGTTCTTCGGGACTCGCTCGCACGATCTTCCCGCTGGCTCGGTCTCGATATCGCACTTGTCGCAACAGAAACGGGCCGTCGCCGCGACCTCTCGGCAAGACGAAGCGCTGTTCGCGTAGGAGTCCGGACTCGTCATCGATACTGCCCGCACTCCATTGGTTGAGATCGTGCGGCAGCGGTTCATACCGGCCGAACAAGAACTCGGGCAACGTGGTGTCTTGGGACGTGAAGAAGATCGCGAACACGCCGACCCAGAAGACCAAAGCGGCAAAGACGACGAGCGCGGCCATCGGCCAGCAGTCCTAGCGCTCGGCGCTAGCCGCTGCAAAAAACGCTGCGCGCGAGGCTGCAGAGTGGCTCGAAAGGTACTCACCCGCGCTGGCGCCGGTGCAGTCCGAAGGGTCCGCCGAGCGTTTCGTCGCTTGTGTGGCTCGCGCTCATCACTGCGGCGGGTGATGCTCATCAGCCTCGTGTGAGCGCTTCTCTGCGCCCCTCACAAAAGATTTTTCGTGGAGCAATTGCTCAATGGCCACCCCGCGGCACCGCAGCTCGCGTGTCGCGATGTCACACATCGCTAGAATCCGAGTCGAAAGCGTATTGTCGAACAACGCCACGATCGCTCATCGCGCACCCTGTGGCGATAAAGTTCGTTGCACGAATTGTTTCGTCTGCGTGAATGGGGTGTGAACTTCGCCGAACGAGCGGAGTTCACCGAGCACCCGGTGCTCGCTATCCGCAACGTAACGTGATCCGCAAACCTAACTTGTCAGGGAGAGTCTTATGAAGCTCAGGAATTTGGCTGTGGTCTTTTGTGCAGCTTCGGCTTTGCTTGTGGCTTGTAGTAGTGATGATGATTCGAGCAATGGTGGCGCCGGTGCCGGCGGCAAGAACAGCGCGGGCGCGTCCGGCAAAGCGGGCAGCGCTGGGGCGTCCGGTAAAGGCGGCGGCGCAGGCGCGACTTCCGGGAACGGCGGCGATGCAGGCGCTGAAAACGCTGGCACCGCCGGTGAGGGAGGCGACTCCGTGGTCGCAGGTGCGGGCGGTGAGGGCGGCGAGGGCGGCGGCGCAATCGTCGAGACGTTCACGGTAACGCTCGAGAACGTCGCCGAAACCAAATCGAACACGAGTACCGGCGTATTCGATACCCCTGTGGGTGATACCGTTGCCGGTCCGGCGGCCCCAGGCAAGACCTACAAATTCACCGTGGACGCGGGCCGGCAGCAGAAGCTCTTCTTCGCGACGATGCTTGCCGCGACGAATGACTTGTTCTTCGCCCCCAGCGGCGACGGCATTCCGCTTTACCTCGACAATGGCTCGCCGATCAGCGCGGATGTCACGAATCAGGTTTACCTCTGGGACGCTGGAACCGAGCTCAATGAAGAGCCGTTCATCGGCCCGAACACCGTGACCAATCAAGGCACCGCCAACACAGGTGTGGTCGATACGAATACCAAGGTGCGTAAGATTGGGACTGTGACCGAAGGATTCATTTTTGCCTATCCAGCGGTCTCCAGCCTGATCAAAGTCACCGTTACCCACACGACCGGTACGCTGTTCGACGTGACGATTGATGACCTGAGCACGGCCGCGCTGACGACCGGTGATTTGGTGAGTCATCCCGCGCCGATCTCGCCCGGCGTTTGGGCGCTGAGCAGCTCTGCGAACGCGCTGTTCACCGACCAGCAACCCGCTCCCGCGCACGGCCTCGAGGCGCTCGCGGAGGACGGCAAGCCAGCGGCGCTCGCGACCTACCTGGCGGCGAACACGGGCATTACCTATCCAGTGTCGCCGGGCGTGTGGTTGCTGCACAAGGCGGGCACCAAGCCGCTGTTCGCAGCGGGCGCAGCAGATCTGGGCAAAGGCCTCGAAGCCATCGCCGAAGACGGCGACCCGACTGCGCTCAACTCGAATCGCGCTTCCCTCGATGGCTACCTCGCGGGCGGCATCTTCAATATCCCAGTCGGTGGCTCGTCACCCGGACCACTCTTGCCTGGCTCGAAGTATCAATTCGTGTTCGACGCAAGCCCCGGTGATTCGCTCTCGTTCGCCAGCATGCTCGCCGCAACAAACGACGTGTTCATCGCCGCGAAAGACAGCGGCATTCCGCTGTTCGACGAGGAGGGCGTAGCGCTCACGGGCAATGTCAGCGACCAATTCTTCCTGTGGGATGCCGGTACCGAAGGCAACGAAGAACCAGCCATTGGTCTCAACACGGTGACCAATCAGCTGAGCGCCAACACGGGCACCGCGGGTGAAGGCAAAGTTCAGCTCTTGAGCGCGGTCACCACCGATACCTACGTATACCCAACGGTGCAATCCATCCTCAAGGTGACGATCGCGAAGAAGTAGCCGGGTAGCGAAGTTACGCGGTCTCTTGGGTTGATGGTCACGAGAATCGGACGCATCGCGGCGCAGCCTTCGGCGTCGCGGTGCGTTCGATCCGCATGAAACGGTTCTAGCCCATCGTTTGCATCATGCCGCTCGCGACGTCTCCGCGCCTTCAGCGTGGCCATACGGCCAGAGCTCGACTGTGCCTTTGATCCCGCATTCAACCGTGTTGAAGATACTTTTGGGCGCGAAAGAGATACGCGAGGTGACCTTGGCTTGCCTTGCGCACGTCCGCCGCGACATCGAGCGCGCCGGAGACCGCGAGGCCGAGCGCAGCCGCGCCGATCGGCAAAAAGTCCGCCGCCAATTGATGAAGTGACGCCGAGCGGAGCACTACTAAGGCGGGAATGGCTGCGGCGGTTCCCGCCGTGACGGCTTTCTTGGCAAGAGCAAGGCCGGCCGAGAGCCACGCATCGCTGAGTTCGGTGTCGAGTGAAAGTCGTTCGCGCTGGGCTTCTGTGCGGAGCTGCGCCATGCGTTCTGCGAATTCGGCGCCCTCCGGCGAGCCCCGGTAAGCGTGCGCGACGCTCAGCAGGTGGGCTTGATGCTTGGCCAGCAGCGGTTGGTGGTCGGACTTGAAACGTTGGAGTCGATCGAAGGGGGCGCAAACGAGCGCCTCGCTGTCGAGAAACGCGAGCGAGAGCCCCGCCTCGAACGCCGCGTACGACAGTTGCTGCCGGGTCGTCCCAAGCAGGGTGCCCTTTGCTGCGACCGGATGTGGCCTGCTGAGCTTGCGGGCCAAAATGCTCCAAGCGTACTCTCTGCCGACGATCGGCACAGCGCCGGAGCGCGCTGCGTAAGTCAGCAACTTCGAAGTGAGCAGGGACACGGCAGGCGCGAAATCCAGAGGGTCGTACTTCTCCAAGATGTTGGCAAGGTCGCCGTCTGTCGCGACCACCTGGCGCGCATAGATCAGATCTTGCCTTGGAACTTTGGAGACCGCTTCGCGAAAGTCTGCGTCTGCAAGATCACGGCTGACCTGTTCGGCGAAGACTTCCTCATCATCCGCAGCCGCGAGGCGCACTGCGCGATACTCTGGTTGCTCGAAAACGTTCGGCGTGTACCAAAGCGGCCCGCTCAGCTTTTCTGGGAATAAGTAGTCGATCTCGTCGAAGAGTAGCCACGCGCGGCGGAAATCTCCCTCGTCGAACCAGCCAAACCCATCCAACATGCACGCTCGAAGCATGGCTTTGTCGAGCCTACTTGCTTTCGCGCCCCGTAGAAAGTCGTACTCTGCGCTAGTTGGATCGGGCACGCGCGCGCCCTAGCTCTTCTCATGGAGAAATCCTCCCTGGGCGAGCCGCAGGGGCTCGTCAAAATCTTCCGCTCAGATCAACCGACGCCCACGTCGCGCCGAGCGCTGGGCTGATTCCAACGCTCGTTTTATCCGAACCTCCCACGAAGAACGTCAAGGTGATGGTCGTCGCGGCGAGCACTGCGGTGGAAGCCAAGAGGGCGTTCGTCATCCTCTGACGAGCGACGCCGGCGTTCCACTTCTCGTTGGTCGGATGTTGGACGTATTCATCGTGTTGCCGCTTGGTGTCGAGCGCAGCCCAGGCGGCTGCGGCGCCGCACGCAACGGTGGCGGCGCCCGTAATCCACGGGATGACCCTCGGTAGGCCTTTTGCTGGCGCTTCTGGAGGGTGCTGCGAGCGGGGAGGCGCAATCGGCGGCGTCGCAGGTCGAGCGAACGAGTTGGGAGGTGGCGCAGCAGGCTCCTTGAGCGCGACGCGTGCCGTCTCGCCTGAGCCCGCGCTCAGCGATCGCGAAGCCTTGCGACCGCTCGCAAACTGAGCCTCCAGTGCGACGCGGCCCGGGTTCAAGTACAAGCGATGCTGACGCGCGGGCTCCAGGAAATACACCAAGTGGTCCACTAATAGCGTGCACGCGGGAGCGCAGGAAACCTCATACCGGACCAATTGCGGCGTGACTTGCTCGAGGATCGAGTGCGCCAACTCTGCTGACTGCGCGTCGTTGCCAAATTTGTCGAGTAGCGTCTGCGCGTCCGTCGCGGCCCGCGCGAAGTCTTCCGCGCTCATCTGCATACGTACCGCAGAGCGAAGCGCCTCTTTCGAAGGCTGTAAAGTGAACGCGAGTTCGAATCGCTCTGCCGCCAAAGCGTACTTGCCTTCGAGCTGCGCGGCTTGCCCTTCGGCGAAGGCCCGGGCGGCGCCAGTAACGTCCGCATGGGCGGCTCGCGGCGATAGCCACGCCAGTGTCGCGATGAAATAGAGGCAATGAGTGCCACGGAACGGCGGGGGTTTAGCCATAGAGCGGGGCAAGCTTTGAGAGCGAACCGATCACTCTCAGTGCATGTAAGGATTACGTTCCAGCTCGGGATTGGTGTTGCCCTTCTGCGCAGCCGCTTGC